>OJRY01002526.1_pt1 | contig 10971 bp, 8 predicted proteins | sample 1599311 | NCBI WGS metagenome assembly OJRY01 (sample SAMN04168657, study PRJEB22393) | human gut metagenome | biome: human gut microbiome; feature: stool | host: Homo sapiens | collected 2014-03-20 | reverse complement strand
TGATTAAGAAAATCGGTTATACCAAAGGAGAGTACATGTTCGAAAGTAACTCTTGTGGTGTGCTTTCTGCTATTCATGAGCAAAGCCCCGATATCAACCGTGGTGTAGAGCGTCAGGACCCGATGGAACAGGGCGCAGGCGACCAGGGTATGATGTTTGGTTATGCTACCAATGAAACGGAAAATTACATGCCGCTTTCTCTTGATCTGGCACACCGCATTCTGCAAGTGCTGGCGGACATTCGTCGTGAAGGAAAGGTGATGACTTATCTCCGCCCCGATGCCAAAAGCCAGGTTACTATCGAATATGATGACAACGGAGCTCCTGTTCGCATCGATACAATCGTTGTTTCTACGCAACATGATGACTTTATCCAACCGGAAGATGATTCTCAAGCTGCCCAGCTGAAAGCTGACGAAGAAATGCTGTCTATCATCCGCCGTGATGTGATTGAAATTCTGATGCCTCGTGTCATTGCTTCTATCCATCACGATAAAGTGTTGGCACTGTTTAATGATAAAATCATTTATCATGTGAATCCTACGGGCAAGTTCGTAATTGGTGGTCCTCACGGAGATACCGGTTTGACAGGTCGTAAGATTATCGTTGATACTTATGGTGGTAAAGGTGCTCACGGTGGTGGTGCTTTCTCCGGAAAAGATCCTAGCAAGGTAGACCGTAGTGCAGCTTATGCAGCACGCCATATCGCAAAGAATATGGTTGCGGCAGGTGTAGCAGATGAAATGCTTGTACAGGTGAGCTATGCTATCGGTGTGGCTCGTCCGATCAATATTTTTGTAGATACTTACGGCCGTTCTCACGTCAACATGACTGATGGCGAGATTGCGCGTGTTATCGACCAATTGTTCGATCTTCGTCCGAAAGCTATCGAGGAACGTCTGAAACTTCGTAATCCTATTTATCAGGAAACAGCCGCTTACGGTCACATGGGACGTGAACCGCAAGTGATAACGAAGAAATTCTTCTCTCGTTACGAAGGAGACAAAACTGTGGAAGTGGAACTCTTTACATGGGAGAAACTCGACTACGTAGATAAAATTAAAGCTGCTTTTGGTCTGTAAAACAGTCTGAAAGCGAGCTTAGCTCATTCGATAAGAACCACAATCTCAACTCCTTCTAGTAGGATATGAGGTTGTGGCTCTTGATTTTAAATAAGTTATATTTAAATAAATATCTTTTGGATATTAAACTTCTTTTGCCAGAATTTGCTACTTTTGACCTGTAAATAAACGGACTGCCTAATGAAAACAAGATGTTGTTATCCTAAACGCTATTTATTGTTGTTCTTTAGTTTACTTGTCAGCGTAGGTAGCATTCTGATGTCTGTCTCTCTATCTTCCTGCTCTTCTTCGGTGAAGAGTCCATTGCTACTATCTGCTGACTCATTGATGGAAATATATCCTGATAGTGCATTATCCATTTTGGAATCAATTTCCTCCCCACAGAAATTACCATGTGCTGACAGAGCACTTTATGCGCTATTGCTTACGCAAGCAAGGCATAAAAATTATATTGCTTTAGGAGATGACTCGCTGATAAAAACGGCTGTTGAATACTATGGTGATAAGAAGAAAAGTGTACGTGCTGCAAAAGCTCATTATTATTGGGGAGCTACTTATTTAGAGAAAGGGTATACTTCATTTGCTGTAGAAGAATATTTGGCTGCAATTCGTCTGATGCCTATTCGGAATGAATTCTTGGCAATGATATATGATAATCTTGCGGAATGTTATGAAAAAGATGGTTTAAACAACGTAGCCATGGAAGCATATCGTACAGCTTATCAGATATTGGAAGGAGAAAGTGCGCAGGTATATCCATTAAGAGGAATTGCAGGCATATTCTTTTCGCAAAATGAGAAAGATAGTGCTTTATACTATTATCAGCAAGCTCTTGATTGTGCATTAGTAGTACAGGATTCTAGTATGATAGGAGTGATTTATCATGATTTTGCTATGATTTACAATGAAAAGAAAGATTATATCCGGGCGGATCAATATATATCGAAAGCTATTATGGTAATGGGGCATGATGAAGCAGCTAATGCTTATTTGTTGAAAGCTGAAATTATGTTTAATTTGAATAAGCTTGACTCTGCCAGTTATTTTTTTAATAAAGAAATGGGTTCTCTTGATATTAATGGGAGGGCCGTATGTTATGATGGGATGTATCAGATAGCAAAGAAAAGAGGTGAATGGAAAACAGCGACAGAGAACATGGATGCATATAAGAAACTTTATGATTCTATTCAATTTATGACAGACAATGAGGAACTTAATCGACTTATGGATAAACATCAATTAGAAGAGCATAAAAGGTTATTGTCAGAACATGCTAAAACGTTGGTTTTTACTTTAGTTGCTGTATTTTTCTTTTTGATGATTATATGTGTCTTTTGTTTTATGTGGAATGATAGAAAAAGAAAGAAGTATTATATAGCTTTGCAACATGAATTAACTCAAAAGAGAGTCGATACTATGCTGTTGAAAGACGAAGAGGTTTCAGAATCTAATAAAGAGCATATAGATAAGAAAAGGTCAGAGTTGACAGAACAACAAATCCAATTGTGTGTATCGGTACTGAAAACTACCGATTGCTACGATCAATTAGAGACATTGGAAAAGGCAACTCCTAAACAGTTGTTGGCGATGCGTAGTTTAAGGAAGGATATACGTTCTACTATTTCTAATGCATTTGTTGATGTGATGGTAAATTTGAAAGAGCGCTACCCAACATTGACTGGTGATGATGTCTTTTATTGTGTCCTTTCATTGCTTTATTGTTCAAAAACTGTCATGATGGAGTTGATGGATGCAACTTCAGATGCTCTTAAAACACGTAAAAATCGCATAAAGAATAAAGTCGATGCTCAACTTTTCGAACGTGTATTTGGAGCTGATAATCAGTGATATGTAATGCTTAATCTCTGCTTATCTTTTTTTTAAATAGGGTCTTGTTACCATTGTTACCACGTAAAAATCGTTTCTTTTGCTGCATCTGTGTATTTTTGGAGCGAAATTTTAAACCCATTTATTATGAAAGCTAAATTTTTACCTTTTTTGTTGTTGACAGTTTTACTTCAAGTAAGTATGTTCTCTTTTGCGAATGAAATGACATCTGCGCGTCGAATCAGACTAAAAAATAAAACTGAGGTACAACATCGGTCTATCCCTGTTACTCCTGATGCTTGTATTGAAAACTCATTGTTGTCTATTGACCTTCTTTCTACTGTTCCTACTGTAACTGTAATTATAAAGAATGCAGAAACAGATGAAGTTGTTTATACATCTACTGATTTAAATGTAGATAAGGTTTATATTGATCTTACAGGTGAGGAGAAAGGTAAATATACTTTGGAGATACAACTTCCGAAGGAAGCCTTTATCGGAGATTTTGAATTAGATTAAATCTTTGGAATATATATTATTTGCAACTAACATAAGATGATATACCTAAATCATTAACTGTTGAAGCCCCGCTGCTGAAATATATGGCGCATTGCTGAAATGACGATTTAGATGACCGAAAGGGGAAAGAATCGGTTAACTTTTATTCGTGGGCTTAATAAGCCTTGTGAAAGGTCCATTAAGGTATATTGAAACGTAAAATTAAAATCACTTTTTTTAGTTGTGTGCTGAAATACTACTGGTAGGGTGTTCGAACGATTTTATAGTTCGGATAATGAAGTTCATTCAGCAACAATGTGATACACCTGTTAGTAGATGAGAAATCTGTGATAGATGTATTCTCTGTGAGAAAAGCTCTTGGACTTCTGAATAAGAAGTCCAAGATTTTTTTTGATGGGGTATGATGAGGTAAATGGGATGACTGCTAAGCTATTTGAATATATTATTAGGATTATCTGTTAGATAATTTGTGTGTGTAACCTCTTGTTTCCTATTTTATGCGCTACTGTTACTTATGTTACCAAGTGAAATTCGTTTCTTTCATTATGCTTACGTACTTTTGGCACACAGAACCTAACACACAGACATCATGGAAATGAAACTTCTATTCTTTTTATTATCAGCTATCTTATTCCAATCAAGTATAAGTATTTATGCGATGGAACAAATTAAGAGAGGTTGGGTAGCTTTGAAGGATGTTACTCAAATGCGTTCGCATTCAATTTTTGTTTTTCCTAATAACTTTTTGGGGAGTTCGTAGATGTTGTTTAATCGACATCTATTTTAATCTACTATGGCTATTCTAAAAATATGGAATGGGATGAATAAATAATTTATCCTGTTAAATAGATATTGCCATAATGTATTTGGATGAAAAATACTTTTCAGAGATTTTCTCTTAAATAAAAACAAATCTAAATTTAACCAAGATGAAAGAAAAACTATTGGTTTTGGGAACAATGGTAGCTTTATGCTGCTCTTGTGCAGGAAGTTCTGTATTACTGGATACAGAATCCGAATTAAATGGCTTGAACAATGAGTATGAGCTAGGTACGTTAGAAGCGGGTGATAATGGTCTAAAATGCGAAACTTCGGGTGATGAAGATTCCATTCAGGTTTTGAAGGACAATTATATCGCGGAAATTATGGGACGTATGGAAGTTGCTAAAGAGAAGGTAATGCGTACGGCTTATGGTGCAACATCGCCTAGGGTCGGAGTTTTCAGGGTTGGTTCTTGTGGTAATTACAAGTATTTATCAATAAAAATTGATTGTGAAAACGGAAATAGTAAAACTAGCGTAAGTGGTAATGTTGGAGATACGTATGTTGATGGTGGAGATAATATGCGTCTCGAATTTTGTATGGTGGATGCGGGATTTCGTTATCCGGGGGGAGTCTTTTTGTTTGAGGATGTACCTTTAGAGACCATGACATTGGTCCGTTATCATGATACGGAAGATGGTGGTCATAATGGCGTGTGGTCTGATGATCCTAATTATTATGATGTAATGCATATTTCTGGAATGTCTAAATTAGATTCTAATGCTACATTGGCATGGAATATAAATAGGAATATGACTAAATGGGGCGATATTCCAGTGGGACCTGCAGGTATTAATTATGGGGTCATTGCTCCTGCTGAAATGGCTTCAGGTAATTTGTATTTTGATGATGAAGATCATAATAATAAGAATTGGGCACAAGTTTGGTTAGGACCCCAAAACCAATATGAACCGCATGGTACATATTATGGAGTCCAGCTGGATCGAAATACAAGATATCACGTATGCCTTAATACGGATAAAACCAATTTCACAAAATTGGTGCGATCAGCTATCTAATTATTAATTTGTTTATAATCAATTCTTATTGGTAAAACTTACCAATAAGAATTGATTTAATTAGCACATAGACATGAAAATATTGTATTTCTTTCTCTTCTCTTTTCTTTTTATTGCTTGCAATACTCCTGTTATAAATAAGAATGATGTTGTTGCAGAAGTGAATGGAGAACAGATTCTTCTTTCAGAATTGGCGTCTCAAAGTAAACAAGAGATTTTTGATATATTGAATACAGCGTATGAAATCAAAAGTCGGGTACTTGCAGGTCTGATCAAACAGAAACTGTTAGAAGATGCAGCCAAAAAAGAAAACATGTCTTTGGAAGAGTTTATCGATTGGTTTGTTCAGCAGAAAATATGTGTAGGGCAGGATAGTTTGAAAAAACGATATGGATTTAATACACAAAGCTTTTATGTAAAAGGTGAATTAATCCCGTTAGTGAAAGGTTCTTTGGAGGAGAAACTATCTTATCAACAGAAACTTCGGAGTCGGATTGTTCAGGCATTGGTTGATTCTTTATATCAAAAGGCGGATATTAAAAGATTTTTATATCCTCCAAAACAGCCGGAATGTGTTGTGAGGGATTTGTGTGTATATTATAGGGGGAATTTAGACTCTCCTGTTTCTTTTATTGTTGCCTCTGATTATAATTGTGAGCGCTGTGTACAATTTGAAAAGACATTGTCCAAGCTCTATGATAATTATAAAGAGCGGGTTAAATTTGGTTTTGTGCATTTTGCAGATGCTCCTTCGTTAGCAGCTTTGGCATGTGAGGCTGCTGGTGAGCAAAAACAATTCTGGACTTTTCATGATACTATATTTAACTATTCAGGAGTAGCAGATTCCGCTTTTATATATAACTTAGCAAAGTCTAAAAGATTGAATATGACAGAATTTGATGCCTACTTACATTCTTCTGACAAATATAAGGAGATGGATAAGGTCATCAATCAGTTAGTAGAAAGGGGGCTGATGGCTACTCCTACCATCATAATTAATGATCGTTTGGTGTACGTCACAAACAGCTATGAAGAATTGTCCAGACTATTGGAGTATGAACTATAACACAAAAGATAAAAGATGAGACTTTACTTTAATCTGAATAAGATAACTTATCTGTTTCTAATGCAGGCTTTATATCTTTGTATTGCTTGTGAGGAGCCGTTTGATGTAGGTATGCCGATCCCGGAAGATGCCATAGTATTTGATGGAGTGATAACCGATGAACCCCCACCCTATTATTTTGTATTAAGTAAACCGTCAACTAAACTGAAATACCCTGAAAATCGTAGTTTTGATAGGATTAATGATGCAGAAATTGTTATTGTTGATTTGACAACAGGTATAAGAGATACATTACAGAATGCCAAATTGACTGGTTATCAGGATTTTCGATTTTATGATCACTATAGAGATAAAGATGTTACTGTTTATATGAAATGGCTTCCTGGTGAAACGCCTGGTGGACTTTATGTTACTAATAAGATTTATGGAGTTGAAAATCATACCTACGAACTTCATATCAAATACAAAGGAAAGGAATATACAGCATGTGAGCGGATGGTGCCTAAAACTCCAATAGACAAAATAGTAATGAAACGTATTGATACTGGAGAAGGTGAACCTAATGAAACTCCATGTATCAGTTTTTATAATCCTCCTGAAGAGCATAACTATTATTTGCTTAAAACAGATTTTTGTTCTTCAAAAGTGCTTCGTGTCGCATCTGTTTATAATCTATATTATGGAACAACGAATAGTGCCGGTTGGCCATATTCTATTTTGGATGATGAATATTTGGCGGAAAATGTGATAGACTATGTTGTGAGCGAGGGAGAGCAGTTTGTACTCCCTAATCGTCCGGGGTTTAGCTATCCTGTAAGTGATTCCATTTGGATAAAAATGCAGTCCATATCTGAAAATTGCTATCAGGTGTTTGATCAAATGATTAAGCAAATACGTTCGGATGGTGGAACTTTCTCTCCGCGTCCGACCTCTGTAAAAAGTAACATTGATAATGGTGCTTATGGAATATTCCGTGTCAGTGCTATCTCTGAAATCTATTTTTATAAGAAACATAGGATTTGATGGAAAAATACCTGTTATTATTTATATTATCCTGCTGTGGAAATTTCACCATATGTAATGCTCAGACGATTACTGTCAGAGGTCGTGTGACCGACAGAAAAACCGGAGAAGTGCTCTCGGATGCTAACATTGGAGACCTGATGTCGAGAACAGGAGTAGCTGCCAATACGTATGGGCTATATTCCATTCGTATTAAAGGTGGACGTTGTGTCTTAAGATGTTCGATGCTGGGCTATGTAACCCAAATGGATACGTTGACTCTGACTGCAAATTCGGTTCATAATTTTGCTTTGATGCCCGATAACTATCAACTAAGTGATGTAGAGGTAATGGGAAATCAGAAAGCAGGAGGACAGTTGACATTGAACCAGAAAGATATTCAGGCACTTCCCACTTTAGGAAGTGAACCTGATGTATTGAAGTCATTACAATATCTTCCGGGAGTCATTAGTGGCAATGAAGGTTCCAATAATATATCTGTTCGAGGGAGTAATCAATGGGGTAACTTGATATTGCTGGATGAGGCAATGGTTTATAACCCGAATCATGCATTGTCTTTCTTTTCTGTGTTCAATAACGACGCTATACAGCAAGTGAGTCTTTATAAATCTTATTTTCCATTGAAGTATGGTGGAAGAACTTCGTCTGTTATTGATGTCAAAATGCGCGAAGGAAACAATCAGGAGAAACACCGGAGTGCTACAATTGGAGTTATCGCTTCTAAAATCCAGTTGGAAGGTCCGATAAAGAAAGGGAAAACATCTTACCTGATAGCTGGTAGATTTGCTTATCCGGGAGCTGTACTTAACGTACTGAAACAGTTTCGTGGTACTAAAATGAGCTTTTATGATGTAAACGCCAAAATTAATTCTACATTAAATGACCGGAACCGGATTTTCTTTTCAGTATATAATGGCGGCGATCATACTTTTTTTAATCAGCTGGTACGCGGTTATGGCATGAACTGGGGAAATACTACCGCTACTTTTCGATGGAACCGCGTCTGGACAGATCAATTGTCGGGAAACTTCAGTGCTATTTTTAGTAATTATTATTATCGCTATAAATCAATAACGGATGGAATGAAGTTCTTGTGGAAATCGAATATCCAATCTTATCAATTGAAGTATGATGCGGATTATGCTGTTAATAATGCGTTACATATCAGGAGCGGACTCTCTGCGCATGTGTTTACCACAATGCCCGGAAGTATTAGCAGTTGGGGGGATTTTAGTAATGTTGTTCCCTACCGGATGGACAGGCGGTCTTTATTGGATATGGCAGCCTATGGAGAAGCGACTTATAAAATTTCATCGGCATGGCAGTTGAATGGGGGAATCCGTTTACCTGTTTTTTACACTCCTAAAGTTGGAGAACTCAAACAAAAGTGTTACATAATACCTGAACCGAGAGCCGAGTTGTTCTACTTCCCCGGAACCGGAAACCGTTTGCACGCGGCTTTCACGCAGTCTTCACAAAACCTGCATATGTTGTCTAATTCCTCTGTGGGTATTCCTTCTGATATGTGGATACCTGCTAATGGACAACTGAAACCTGCAGTGATGAAGCAAGTGGCTTTGGGATATGAGAGAAGCCTGGCGAAAGGAATGTATACTCTCTCTCTGGAGACTTATTATAGAAAGACCAACCATATCGTTGATTTTGTAGATAATGCGAATATCTTTTTGAATAATCAGATAGAAACACAGTTGACTACTGGTTACTCAAAGGCCTATGGAGCGGAATTTTATATATCTAAAAACAGTGGGCGGCTAACCGGATGGATTAGCTATACCTTTTCACGTGCCCGGAATTATATTGCTACTCTTGGAGATAAAGAATATCCGCCTGTCTATGATCGTCCACATAGCTTGAAGATATTTCTGAATTATGAGGCCGGACGTAAGCGGAGGTGTGCTTTTGCAGCTACCTTCTCGTACAATTCAGGGATGAATCTGACATTGCCTATTGCTCATTACCGGGTGAACGGTACAGCTTTCTATATCTATTCTACAAGAAATGGTTATCGTGCTCCTGCCTTTCATGAATTGAATTTATCCATGACTTGTAAAACTGGCAAAAGAGGTCGATTGATTCTTTCTGTGATGAATGTATATAACAGAAAAAATGTGTTTACTATCTATACGAGTAGAGATGACTATGATTTCTCTGATATTGGCATGCATAAAATGTATTTGTATGGTGCACTGCCATCTATCTCTTATCAATTTACATTTTAGTTAGTTTGAACTATAGTCTGTTATTCTATGTTTTTTTGTACTTTTGCACTCGTTACAACCATAAACCCCGTAAAGAGTGATGAACCAGATAAATTCCGTATGCGTATATAGCGCTTCCAGTACCAAGATAGATGCTGTTTACTTTCAAGCAGCCGAGACTCTCGGCCGTCTGTTTGCCGAACACCATATCCGTTTGATAAACGGAGCTGGAAGTATCGGCCTGATGTGCTCTGTGGCAGATGCTGTGTTGAAAAATGGCGGTGAAGTGACCGGAGTGATTCCCCGCTTCATGGTGGAACAAAACTGGCATCATACTGGACTGACAGAGCTGATCGAGGTAGAATCCATGCACGAGCGCAAACAGAAGATGGCCAATTTGAGTGATGGTATCATCGCTTTGCCGGGTGGATGCGGTACCCTTGAAGAATTGCTGGAAATTATCACTTGGAAACAATTGGGGTTGTATCTCAATCCGATTATAATTCTCAATACAAACCGATTTTTCGATCCATTGCTCGAAATGCTTGAAAAAGCAATTGATGAAAGCTTTATGCGACGCCAACACGGTGATATATGGAAAGTGGCGCAGACACCGGAAGAAGCAGTTCAGCTGCTTTATGAGACTCCTGTATGGGATATTTCCATTCGTAAATTTGCAGCGATATGATAGGTGATACACTAAGTTCCCAGAATACGGATACCTTGTCTCTTCTCCAGCAGGAACAGATTAGTCCGGCAAAGGCAGACAGTGATAGCCTGCAGTTGGCCGATCTTCATGCTGTACAAGAGGTTGATTCCGGCTTTGAAGGAACCCCTATCTCCTACTCTCCCCGTACGGATGATGCTATTGCGCTGACATTGCTGGCTTGCTTCTTTCTCTCCTCCATTGCCTTGGCACGTGGAAAGAAATTTCTCTCCCAACAGGTGAAAGACTTTGTGTTACATCGCGAACGGACGAGTATTTTTGATAGCTCTACGGCGGCTGATGTGCGTTATCTCCTTGTGCTTGTATTGCAGACCTGTGTCTTGTCGGGCATCACATTTCTCAATTATTTTCATGATACATGTCCTGCTCTGATGGACCATGTATCCTCCCTCCTTTTGCTGGGTATTTACGTTGGTTTTTGCCTCGCTTATTTCTTACTAAAATGGTTGCTTTATATGTTTCTGGGGTGGACGTTTTTTGATAAAAATAAGACAAATATATGGCTGGAGTCGTATTCTGCGCTCATATATTATGTCGGATTTGCCCTTTTTCCGTTCGTTCTTTTCCTGGTTTATTTTGATTTGAGTCTAACGAATTTGGTTATAATTGGGTCTATTATTTTAATTTTCACTAAAATATTGATGTTTTATAAGTGGATAAAGCTTTT
>OJRY01002520.1_pt1 | contig 10984 bp, 5 predicted proteins | sample 1599311 | NCBI WGS metagenome assembly OJRY01 (sample SAMN04168657, study PRJEB22393) | human gut metagenome | biome: human gut microbiome; feature: stool | host: Homo sapiens | collected 2014-03-20 | reverse complement strand
GATTACATTCCCATCGGTATTATATTTCTGAAGAACGGACGGATGCAGAAATTCACCCTGGGGGAGCACCGGGGGATGCTGCTGACCAGCAAGCATGAGAACTCCATCGCCTACGACACGAACCTCCGCTACATCCGCGCCGCCCAGGAGCCCTGCACCGTCCTGGTGATCGTGGACGCGGTGAGCCGGAAGTACTTCACCAGCGAGACCAGCTGGCTGTGGGACATCGACTTCGACCAGCTGAACGCCCCCCAGGTGCAGCGGATCATCCTCTCCGGCCGGTATTGCAACGATCTGGCGGAGCGGTTCTCCTTCACGGACATTCCCCGGGAAAAGGTCACGGTCCAGGCGGACATCCCCGCCGCGGCGGCGGAGCTGAAGGCGGACGGCAGTGAAAACGTATACGTGGTCACCTGCTTCTCGGACCGGGACAAGATTCTCTCCCAGGTGGTAAAGGAGGCGTGAGGACATGGAACTGAAGATCATCCACTTTTATCCGGATCTCATGAGCCTCTACGGCAGCTATGCCAATGTGTCCGTCCTGCGGCGGTATCTGGAGGCCCTGGGCTGCGCCGTCACGGTGCAGCCCGTCGTCCCGGGGGAGAGCGCAGACATCACCGGCGCCGACTTTCTCTTTATGGGAGCCGGCACGGAGCGGGCCCAGCGGTTTGCGGCGGAGGACTTCGCCCGGTATAGCGCGGCGGTGAAGGCCGCGGCAGAGGACGGCACCGCCATGCTGTTCGCCGGCACAGCTATGGAGCTCTTAGGCGCCTCTGTCACCGACAGGGACGGGGACACGTATCCCGGCATCGGTCTGGCCTCTTTCACCACGGTCCAGGGCAAGCGGCGGATCGTAGGGGATGTGTACGGCGTTACAGCCCTGTTTCCGGAGGCCGTGGTGGGCTTCATGAACAAGTGTGGCCAAATCCGCGGCGTGGAGGCGCCGCTGCTCACCGGTCTCTCTCTAGGCTTCGGCAATGAGGCGGAGAAGGGCCCGGAGGGCTTCCACTGGAAGAACGTGTTCGCCTCTGAGCTCACCGGGCCAGTTCTGGTAAAGAACCCCCGGCTGCTGGAGGCTGTGGCGGACGCCATCTGTACCCGGCGGGGCATTTCCCTGCCAGAGGAGCGGCCGTCCTTCCCCTATGCAGAGGCGGGCTACGCCATCACAGCAGAGCAGTTGAAGCTGCGGGCCGAGGCCCGGCAGTGATTGCAGGGAGAATCCGCCAGGACGGCCGCCTGTGGGCGGCCGTCCTGTTTTTTGCAGAGGCCCGCCGGGGCCGTGCGCATCCAACTCCAGCCACAGACTGACGCAGGGAAGCGCGACCATGGGGGACATTGCCCGGAAAACGGACCGGGGAGCGGTTGCAAGCCGCTCCCCGGTCTTATTTTATTCCGTATTGCTTAAAACCTCATTGTGCTTATCCACCACGCTGATCTCCAAATCCCGGTAATCCGCGGTGTTCGGCTCCTCCGTCACCCGCAGCAGCCAGGGGGCCTCATACTCCGTATCCAGCAGCTGCCCATTCTGTGTCACCACACAGTAAGGTGTAAAATTCTCTCCCAGGATGAACCAGTCCCCCGCCCGCTGCTCCATACCGGTGATCTCGATGGGCACCATGCCCATCTCCATCTCCGTGGGTCTGTAGCGGGCCTCGCCCTCATAGCAGTATCCTTTTCCATAGAGGGCGTCATATTGCAGCATCCGCAGGTCCGCCCGGTATGTAGGCTCCTCCCGGCAGGTCTGCTGGAAGGCGGTCATCAGCCCGGTGGTGATGCCCAGGCGGCCCAGCACAGCGGCGGAGAGCTGATAGGCCGCCAGGGGCTCGTCCTGCTGTTCCAGCCCAAAGTTGTCCCAGATGATGTACTCTGTGCGGTAGAGGCTGCTGCTCTCCATGTTCTCGGCCTCCAGCCCCAGCGCCGGCAGGTGGTCGCCGTAGAGCACCAGCACCGTCCGCTCGTCCCGGGCCTCCAGCTCCTGGATCAGATCCCCCACAAAGGCGTCCATCTCATGAATCTGGTTCACATAATACTCCAAAGCCCAGCGGTACGCCTCATCGGGGCACGCTTCCACCGTGACGGCCGGGTCCTCCAGCTCCGGCTCCATGGGGTATTTGCCGTGGCCCTGCACAGAGACCGTGAACACCAGATCCGCCTGGTCCTCCGTCACATCCAGCGCCTGGAGGATCTGGTCCTTCAGCACGCCGTCCTTAGCCCAGTTGGTGGGCGTCTTCTCCACCGCAGGCATATACTCCAGGGCGGTAAAATCATCAAAGCCCAGATTGGGATAGACCTCGTTCCGGCTGTAAAAGGCCGCCCGGTGATTGTGGATGGCATGGGTCGCGTAGCCGTTTTCCTTCAGGTCGTAGGCCACAGACTCCACGGTCTGATCCTTCAGGCAGGTCTGGAAGGGGTACTCCCCGGGTCCGAAGAACCGGCTGCTCATACCGGTAAGCACCTCGAACTCTGTATTGGCTGTGCCCGCGCCCACCACCGGCACCGTCAGATAGCCGGAGGAATACGCTTCCTTCAGCGCCGTCCAGTTGGGCACCGGATCCTCCGACAGCTCCAGGCCCTGGATCATGGATGGATCAATATAGGACTCCAGCTGGATGAAGATCACATTCACATCCGTCTGCGGATCGGCGGAGAGCGCCGCCGTCTTCTCCTCCACCGACCGGACAATATCCGCCACCGCCTTCTGGCTGTAATTGGCCGGGCGGCGGATCCCCCGGTTCAGCCAGGTCTGCAGGAAGCAGTAGGAAAAGCCGTAGTCCTCGTAGGCAAAGGCCAGGTTGGCAAACTGGTCTGACAGGTTGCCTGTGAAAAAGGCCAGGGCGCATCCGCCGCCCATCAGGGCGCCGGAGACCGCCATCGCTCCGATGCCGGTGAGAATCCGGGTCCGCAGCGGACAGCTGCTGCGGGGCCCCTTCCAGAACAGCAGCACCAGCCCTGCGGCCACCAGCACCAGCGCCGCGATCAGCAGAATGATGTAGCCGGTGGAGAGATAGTTGGGGACCGTGTCCAGCCCCGTTTCAAACACCGTCAGATCCGCCACGGTGAAGGGCGTCATACGGTTGAGGAGGATGAACCCGTTCACGCCGCCGCAGATCAGCCACAAGAAGGACACCAATGCGCACCAGAACGCCCGCCGCCGCAGAAAAAAGGCGGGGCAGAGCGTCAGCAGTACAATCAGGAAATTCACCAGAAATGCCAGCGGTTCCTCCGTCATAAAGCGCCAAAAGCCGGCGGGCCCATCTGTGAAGCTCTTGTGATTGAACAGCTCCACCACGACGGTGACCGCTAAAGCCAGCAGCGGAAGATACAGGAACGCTCTGCGTTCCTGTCGATGCCGTTCGGCATCCGCGGCCGCCGGCGGCAATGTCTGTTGCATCGGAATGACCTTCTTTCTTTTCATAGATTTTTTATTATAGCGCCTTTCCCTCTGCAATTCCATGAATTTTTTGCGAACTTTTTTCTTTTTCTTTTCTAAAATTTCATCTGATTTTGAAGAAAGTCTCCCTGCTCCATCGTATTGGAAACTGCGGCGGAAACCTCTTGACAGGCGGCCCCGTTTGTATTATTGTACTATCGTAATAGTACATTGAGAGGAGCGGATTTCATTTGCAGCAGCGATCCAAGTTCATTCAAAGAACCAGCGCTCTGGCGCTGGCGGCGGTCCTGGCACTCGGCATGGGTGTTCAGGCGGCCGGACCGAGCACATCCACAGTGGATGACCGGCGGGAGGACCTGACCATATTTTATGAGACGCTGAAAGACAGCCATCCGGATCTTTTTGCCAACACGCCGGAGGAGACCTTCCTGGCCCGCAAAGCAGAGCTTACAGAGCATCTGGACACCGCAAGCGACGTAGAATTTCTCTTCGGCCTGCAGAGTCTGGCCGCGCTTGTGGGCGACTCCCACACCAGCGTCCAGGTGGCGGACAGCGTGGTGGACCAGCTGAATGCCTATCCCATGGTGCTGTCCTGGCGGGACGGGCACTGGTACCTGACCACAGTTCCGGCTGAGGAACAGGATCTGCTGGGCGCGGAGGTCACCGCCATAGGCGGCCGCTCTATGGCAGAGGTGGTGAAGACCTTTGGCCGCGTGCTCAGTGCCGACAACCCGGTGAAGCTGCGGCGGCAGTACCGGCAGGTGTGCAATGTGGCGGATTACTACGCCTATCTGGGTCTGGCAAAGGCGGGTGAGCCTCTGGCCCTCACCCTGGCTGACGGCAAGACCGTCTCCATCGCTCCCATGCCCTACCTCTCCCTGGGAGAGGCGGAAATTGTCCAGCTAGGCGCTGAGGTGCCCCAGCCCGCCACTGCCCGCCAGAAGTGCAATTACTGCGCACTTCCGCTGAGCGGGCAGGTCTACTATATCCAGTACAACGTCTGCCAGGAGGACCCGGCGCTGCCCATGGAGGGCTTTGCCGCCCAGGTGCAGGCGGACCTGGAGGCCGGAAGTTACAGCCGCGTTCTCGTGGACCTGCGGAACAACGGCGGCGGGTCAGACGGCGTAATCTGGCCTCTGCTGTCCGTCCTGCGGCAGGAGATGGATGATGGGACCGAGGTGGTGGGACTCATCGGAGAGGCCACCTTCTCCTCTGCCATCATCAATGCCGTAGAGCTGCAGGAAATGGGCATCCCGCTGGTGGGAGAGCCTGCCAGCGGCAGCGTGGACCACTTTGGCTCCGCCAGTGGCTTTTCTCTGCCCAACTCCGGCATCCAGATTGGTGTCTCCTCCAAATACATCGACCTGGGCACCCTGCTGGACGCCGACGCCGGACGGGGCGTGGAGTCTCTGGAGCCGGATATCGCCGTTCCCCAAACCATGGCGGATACCCTGGCGGGCAGAGACACCGCTGTGGAGTGGCTGCTGGCCCATCCGGAGACGCTGGAACAGCGGGAATACCCGGATGCGCCGCTCACCCGGGGGCGGTTCGTGGGGCAGCTGTATGCTGCGGCCGGGTCCCCTGCCGCAGCGGCGGAGGCCGGTTTCCAGGATCTGCTGGGCATCGAGTGGTTCCTGCCGGCGGTGAACTGGGCCGCGGAGACCGGCGTCACCGGCGGTACGGCGGAGGGCGCCTTTGCGGCCGCACGGCACCTCACCTGGCAGGAAGCCGCCGTCTTTCTCGTCCGCACTGCGGAGGCCCTGGGGCTAGAGCCGGAGGCTGTCCGCACCGCGCCTCTGCCCGATGCGCTGGCGGAGGGTGCCTGGGACCAAACCGCTCTGGAACTGGCCTGGGAATGGGGCCTGCTTCCGGAAGACGCGGGCAGCGCCGCCGAAATCGCTCGGGTCCAGGGCGGGGCCATGGCGGATACCTTTGCGGCCCTGCTGTAACCCCACGAATCGTCTGACCAGAAACAGCCCCCGGACGCTGCGGCGTCCGGGGGCTGTCTCAACCTCTCTGACGGCGGTGTGCCGCTGTTCTCTGACGGGCTGTCTTCCAGGCGCACGTCCCGGCAGAGAAAAGGACCGCGGGATAACTCCCGCGGTCCTCTGATATGGTATATGCTTACTCGCTGTACATGGCCTTCAGCTTCAGCAGGTGCTGATAGCGATCCATGGCAGCTTTCTCGTTGCGCTGGAACAGCTCGCCGGCGCGGTCGGGGAACTCGCGGGTCAGACGGCTGTACCGGGCCTCGTTCATCAGGAACTCCTGATAGCCGCCAGCCGGCTCCTTGGAGTCCAGCGTGAACTTGGCACCCTCAGCGGCGGGGTTGAAGCGGAACAGGTTCCAGTAGCCGCACTCCACAGCCTTCTTCATTTCCTTCTGGCAGTTCATCATGCCGCCCTTGATGGAGTGCATCTCGCAGGGGGCGTAGCCGATAATCAGGGACGGGCCGGGATAGGCCTCGGCCTCCTGAATGGCCTTCAGGGTCTGGGCGGGGTTGGCACCCATGGCCACCTGAGCCACGTAGATATAGCCGTAACTCATGGCGATCTCCGCCAGGGACTTTTTCTTGATCTCCTTGCCGGCCGCGGCGAACTGCGCCACCTGGCCGATGTTGGACGCCTTGGAGGCCTGGCCGCCGGTATTGGAGTACACCTCGGTATCAAAGACGAAGACATTCACATCGTTGCCGGAGGCCAGGACGTGGTCCAGACCGCCGAAGCCGATGTCGTAGGCCCAGCCGTCGCCGCCGAAGATCCACATGGACTTCTTGGACAGGAACTCCTTGTCCGCCAGAATCTCAGCAGCCAGCTTGCAGGCGTCGCACTGGCACAGCGTCTCGCCCTTTGCCTTCAGCTCCTCGCCGAAGGCATGGATCTCCGCCTTGGGATTGGCCAGCAGCTCGTCCACAGTGCAGATGCTGCTCTCCAGGGCGGCGATGTATGCCTTGGTGGCCTCGCCGTTGGCGGCGCTGTCCTCCATGGTGTCCAGCCACTTCTGGCCGGCCTCCTTCAGAGCGGGCACTGCCCAATCCTTGGCAATCAGCTCCCGGGTCAGATCCGCCAGACGGCTGCGGGTGGCCTGCTGGCCCAGATACATGCCCAGGCCGTGCTCAGCGTTATCCTCGAACAGGGAGTTGGCCCAAGCGGGACCATGGCCTTCCTTGTTGGTGCAGTAGGGAGAGGTGGCAGCCGGACCGCCCCAGATGGAGGAGCAGCCGGTGGCGTTGGAGATGTACATCCGGTCACCGAACAGCTGGGTAATCAGGCGGGCATAGCTGGTCTCGGCGCAGCCGGCGCAGGAGCCGGAGAACTCCAGCATGGGCTGACGGAACTGGCTGCCCTTGACGGTGTTGTCCTGCATGTCCTTCTTCTCGGACACCTGGGAGACGCAGTAGTTGAAGACCTCCTGCTGGGCGGCCTCCTGCTCCTGGTCCACCATGGTCAGGGCGTCCACCGGGCACTGGCCCACGCACACGGCGCAGCCCATGCAGTCCAGCGGGCTGATGGCCATGGTGTACTTGTACACGCCCTTGCCCTTGCCGGCCTTCACGTCCACGATCTTGGCGGCGGCGGGGGCATTCTTGGCCTCCTCCTCCGTCAGAGCGAAGGGACGGATGGTGGCGTGGGGGCAGACATAGGCGCAGTTGTTACACTGGATGCACTTGGTGGAATCCCAAGTGGGAACGGACACGGCCACGCCGCGCTTCTCATAGGCGGCGGCGCCCAGCTCGAACTGGCCGTCCACATGCTTGACGAAGGCGGACACGGGCAGGCTGTCGCCGTCCATGCGGCCCACGGGGTCCAGAATCGTGCTGACCTGCTCCACCAGAGCGGCGGGGCCCTCGTGCTTGACGGGCTCGGCCTCGTCCACAGCGTTGGCCCAGTCGGCGGGCACATCGAACTTCTTGTAGGCGGTGGCGCCGGCGTCGATGGCCTTGTGGTTCATGTCCACGATGTCCTGGCCCTTCTTCAGGTAGGAGTGGGTGGCGGCGTCCTTCATGTAGCCCACAGCCTCGCTCTCAGGCATGACCTTAGCCAGAGAGAAGAAGGCGGACTGCAGGATGGTGTTGGTGCGCTTGCCCATGCCGATTTCCTTGGCCAGGTCGATGGCGTTGATGGTGTAGACCTGAATGTTGTTCTTGGCGATGTAGCGCTTGGAGGCGGCATCCAGATGGTGGCTCAGCTCCTCGTCGCTCCACTGGCAGTTGATCAGGAACACACCGCCGGGCTTCACGTCCCGGACAATGGGGAAGTGCTTGGTGATGTAGGCGGGCACGTGGCAGGCCACGAAGTCGGCCTTGTTGATGTAGTAGGAAGACTTGATGGGGGAGTCGCCGAAGCGCAGGTGGCTGATGGTGACGCCGCCGGTCTTCTTGGAGTCGTACTGGAAGTACGCCTGGACATACTTGTCGGTATGGTCGCCGATGATCTTGATGGAGTTCTTGTTGGCGCCCACGGTGCCGTCGCCGCCCAGGCCCCAGAACTTGCACTCAATCGTACCGGCGGGAGCCACGCTGGGAGCGGGCTTCTCCTCCAGGCTCAGGTGGGTCACATCGTCCACGATGCCGATGGTGAACTCGCGCTTCATGGAATCCTTCTTCAGCTCGTCATACACGGCGAAGACGGAGGCGGGCGGGGTGTCCTTGCTGCCCAGGCCGTAACGGCCGCCGATCACCTGGATGTCGGTCCGGCCGGCGTTGGCCAGAGCAGTGACCACGTCCATGTACAGGGGCTCGCCCTGGGAGCCGGGCTCCTTGGTGCGGTCCAGCACGGCGATCTTCTTGCAGGTGGCGGGGATGGCGGCGAGCAGCTTGTCCGCACGCCAGGGCCGGTACAGCCGGACCTTGATGAGGCCCACCTTCTCGCCTTTGGCAATCAGATAGTCCACGGTCTCTTTGGCGGTTTCGGCGGCGGATCCCATGAGAATGATGACTCGCTCGGCATCGGGAGCACCGTAATAGTCAAAGAGATGATAAGGGCGCCCAGTCACACGGCTGATCTCCGCCATGTAGTGCTCTACAGCTTCGGGAATAGCATCCACCTTCTGGTTGCAGGCCTCACGGCACTGGAAGAAGATGTCCGGGTTCTGAGCGGTGCCGCGCAGGGTGGGACGCTCAGGATTCAGGCAGCTCTTGCGGTAAGCGTTGACCGCATCCATGTCCAGCATCTCTTTGAGGTCTTCGTAGTCCCACATCTCGATCTTCTGGATCTCGTGGGAGGTGCGGAAGCCGTCAAAGAAGTTGATGAACGGAACGCGGGACTTGATGGTCGCCAGGTGCGCGACCGCGCCCAGATCCATCACTTCCTGCGGGTTGGTTTCAGCCAGCATGGCGAAACCGGTCTGGCGGCAGGCCATAACGTCGGAATGGTCGCCAAAGATGTTCAGCGCATGGGACGCAACCGTACGCGCCGAAACATGGAAGACACAGGGAAGCAGTTCGCCCGCGATCTTGTACATATTCGGGATCATCAGCAACAGGCCCTGAGACGCGGTGTAGGTGGTGGTCAGCGCACCGGCCGCAAGGGAGCCGTGTACCGTACCCGCAGCACCCGCCTCGGACTGCATTTCGATCACCTTGACGGTTGTACCGAAAATGTTCTTCTGACCTGCGGCTGCCCACTGGTCAACGCTGTCTGCCATGGGGCTGGACGGGGTAATCGGATAGATACCCGCGACCTCGGTAAACGCATACGACACGTGCGCGGCCGCAGTGTTACCGTCCATGGACTTCATCTTTCTTGCCATGTTTATATCCTCCTATTCAGTTATAACATGCTGAAGGGGTGAAAAAGGACCTTTCCGCACCAGTTTTGCGCCGAAAAAGCGATCTTCACCAACCGTATTTATTTTAGCACTCCTCCCTCCAATTGTAAACACCCAATATGACAAATTCATAACGATTTCCGCTTTTTCAGAACCGATTTCATATCGTGAAACAAATTGCTCTTTTTGTACCATAAATATTACATTTAGTTTGCATTTGACGTTTTGCATTGCGGAATTTGACATTTTGTAGTATAGTATTAGCGGTAAGAATTGGCGTTTCGGAGGGGCTTAACATGGTATCGCGTGTCTTCTCAGCCGGCCTGCGTGGCATCGATGGATATATCGTCACGGCCGAATGCTTTCTGTCCAGCGGCCTGCCCCGTTTGGATATCGTTGGCCTGCCGACCGGCGCGGTCAGCGAAGCTGGGGAGCGTGTGCGCGCCGCAGTCAAATCCCGCGGCTTCGACTGGCCGGTTTCCCGCCTGACGGTCAACCTCGCTCCCGCGGATACCAAAAAGGCCGGCGCCGCCTATGACCTTCCGATTCTGCTTTCCATCCTTGCGGCCGCGGGCGAGATCGATCCCCTGCCGCAGGACGCCGTCTTTCTCGGCGAGTTGTCCCTGACCGGCGAGCTGCGTCCGGTGTGCGGCGCACTTTCTATGGCGCTCGCCGTGCGGGACGCCGGCTTCCGAACGGTATTTGTCCCACAGCAGAACGCGGCCGAGGCCGCCTATGCCGCCGGCGTCACCGTGCTGCCGGCGGCCGGCCTGGACGACCTGCTCGCCCACCTGAACGGGCGCCGCCCGCTTTCTCCCTGTCTCCCGCCTGCCGCGCCGCCGCCGTGCAGCGCGCCCCTCGATTTCTCGCACGTCATGGGGCAGCACGCGGTCAAGCGCGCGCTCGAGATCGCCGCTGCGGGCGGACACAATATTATTCTCTCCGGCCCGCCCGGGTCGGGCAAGAGCATGATGGCAAAATGCTTCCCCACCATCCTGCCGCCTCTGTCCGATGCGGAGCGGCTGGAGGTCATCCGCGTCTGGTCGGCGGTCGGCCGCGGCCAGGAAGCGGTTGGCCGCGCGGAGCGGCCGTTCCGCGCGCCGCACCATAACTCCTCCGCAAACGCGGTCGCGGGCGGCGCGGGTGCCGGCGGGCGGCTCCCTGTCCCCGGCGAAGTCACGCTGGCCCACCATGGGGTATTATTTCTGGACGAGCTGCCCGAGTTTCACCGCGATGTACTCGAAACCCTGCGCCAGCCGCTCGAAGACGGAAAAATCACGATCTCCCGCGTTGCCGGGCAGGTCACTTATCCGGCGCATTTTCAATTAATCGCAGCTATGAATCCCTGCAAATGCGGCTGGTATGGAAGCGGCCGCTGCACTTGCTCGCCCGCTTCCGTGCAGCAGTACCTGCGGCGGCTGTCCGGCCCTCTGCTCGACCGCATCGACCTGCAGATCGCGGTACAGCCTGTCGAATATGCGGCGCTGGCTGCCCGCGGACGGGCTGCCGAGGAGCCTTCGGCGGCGATCCGCGACCGCGTGTGCGCCGCCCGCGTGGTCCAGTACCAGCGGCAGGGCGACGGTATCTGCAACGCCAGAATACCGCCCGCGCAATTGGCGCTGTACTGTGTCCTGTCCGACGACGCTTCCCGCATATTCGCGGCGGCGTTTGAGCGGCTCGGCCTCACCGCCCGCGCGCACGACCGTGTGCTGCGCGTGGCGAGAACGGTCGCTGATCTGGCCGGCAGCGCGTCCATCCAGTCCGAGCATCTTGCCGAGGCCCTACAGTACCGCACGCTCGACCGTGCGGCCGCCGATTGACCCA
>OJRY01002481.1_pt1 | contig 11159 bp, 10 predicted proteins | sample 1599311 | NCBI WGS metagenome assembly OJRY01 (sample SAMN04168657, study PRJEB22393) | human gut metagenome | biome: human gut microbiome; feature: stool | host: Homo sapiens | collected 2014-03-20 | reverse complement strand
CTCCGAGGACGCGGCGTCGGAGTCAGCGGGCGTTTCGCCGCCGGTGGCGAGGATGAAGGCCATGCCGATGAGCCCGTTGACCCCCATGTTGATGAGCACCGGGGCAGGCCCAAACATGCGAAGGTAATCGCTGGGAGCCCGGCCGGTGGTGCGCAGCAGGCGGCGGTACCCCGCCCAGGCGGCCCACGCCGGGCGGCCGCTGAAAAAAAAGCCTGCCACAGTCAGCCCTAGGCAGAGCACCCCAAGGAAGATAGCAAAGTGCAGGTTATAGCCCTCCGCCCAGTGGTGGGCCACGGTGGGATTGGCCCCCATGGAGCTCATAACGGGTACCAGGATCATGGCCAGCAGGCCGCAGGCGAAACCCATGTTGTAGAGGTTCATGCCGTTCTGGATTTTGTATGTATAGGCGGAGAGGGGCGGCAGCACAAAGCCGATGAGCAGTCCCACGGCGATACCCCACCACAGGTTGCCGAAGCCGTTGTCCAGCGCCACATAACTCACCACCGGGGCCAGGGCTGTGGCCAGCAGGGACACGGAGACATACTTGCCGAACGGCTCCCGCCGCGCCTTGGCGTACAGGAAGGTACCGGCGATGATGGGCCAGATGTTGACAATGTTCTTGCCGAACAGGGAAAAGCCAGCCATCAGGCCCAGCTCCACCAGTGTGAAGCCGTTGGGCGGCTCCTTGCTCAGGTAGAGCAGCAGCAGGCTCACCAGCGTCACCAGGGCGGAGTTGACCAGGGCCGCGCTTACACCCGCAATTTTCACGTAGTCGGTGATCAGCGCGTCCTCCGTAACGATGATCTTCCACAGTCCTGGCAGCACAGTGGACGGATCGCCCAGCACCAGTCCGATGGCAGCCAGGAAGACGCAAAAGCAGATGACGGCGGGGTAGAGCTTTTTATAACGCATGGGGCTCCCTCTCTTTCCTCATCCTCAGTCTCAGGGGCTCAGGGCTACGTGGAAAAATAGGCCCGGGTCTGCTCCGCGTTGCGCATGACCTCGTCCTTTAATGCCTCCAGGCTGGGGAACTTCCGCTCCCCCCGCAGACGCTTGTAGAACTCCATTCGGACCGTCTGGCCGTAGAGATCTCCCTGAAAATCCAGGATGAACCCCTCTACAGTCACCCGGTCTCCGTCGTCTACCGTGGGCCGCACTCCGATATTGGTCACCGCCGGGCGGCTCTCGCCGTTTTCAAAGGTCACCCGCGTTGCGTACACCCCGTGAGCGGGCACCAGCACCCCCGGCTGAAAACGCAGGTTCACCGTGGGGAACCCCAAAGTCCCCCCCAGCTTCTTGCCGTGGGCCACCGTGTCGGTCAGGGTGTGGGGGTGGCCCAGGAACTGGTTGGCCCGCTCCATCTCCCCCTGGGCCACCAGGGTACGGATATAGGTGGAGGAGATGGTGATATGGTCCTGTACCACCTTGGGGATAATGTCGCAGCCGATGCCCAGCTCCCCGCAGAGGGCCTGGAGCCGCTCCGGGTTGCCCTCCCCCTTGTAGCCGAAGTGGAAATCATGGCCTGCCACCAGGTGCACCGCCCCATGCTCCCCCGCCAGATAATCGGTGACGAATTCCCGCCAGGGCATGTGCATCATCCGCTCGTCAAAGTGGGCCACAATGACCTCTCGGATACCGTAGAACCGCCGCATTAGCTCCGCCCGGTCCAGGGGAGAGCTGAGCAGGGGGACCGCAGGGGTTTTTAAAATCAGGTTCTCCGGGTGGGTGTCAAAGGTGACCGCCGCAGGAACGGCCCCCAGCTCTGCGGCCTTCTCCCCCACCCGGCGCAGCAGGGCCCCATGGCCCAGATGGACGCCGTCAAAAAAGCCCAAGGCGATCACACGTTTCTCTGTCTGCATACCGCTACACCTCGAAAAAGCTCTTGATAGTGCTCATCATCCCCCCGGCGCACCGGCCCAGCAACAGGAATTCCCCGCCGGGGCCGTACACCCGCCAGTCGCCGTCGGCCGCGGAGCAGGGAAACGGGTTGCCGTTCTTCGCCTTGCGCAGGGCCGTCCCTTCCACCGTCACCGCCGGATAACGGAAGAAATAGGCGTCCACCGGCCGGAGCAGGGCCGCCGGGTCAGGTGCGTCCAGCAACGCCTCCAGCGGCACCGCTTCCGCCAGGGAAAACCCGGCGGCCTCGGTGCGGCGCAGGGCGGACATGCACCCGCCGCAGCCCAGGGCGGCCCCGATGTCGTGGCAGAGGGTACGCACATAGGTCCCCTTGGAGCAGCGCACCCGCAGGGTATAGCAGTTCGGCCCGGTCTGCTCCACCACCTCCAGGGCGTGGATGGTGACGGGCCGGGGGGCCCGCTCCACTTCCTTCCCCGCCCGGGCCAGCTCATAGAGCTTCTTACCGTCCCGCTTGAGGGCGGAGTACATGGGCGGAATCTGGGTGATCTCCCCCCGGAAGGCGGCCAGCGCCCCCTCCAGGTCCGCCCGATCCGCCTCCACGGGGCGCTCCTCCACCACCTGGCCGGTGGTATCCTGGGTATTGGTAACTACGCCGAGTTTTAACCCAGCGATGTATTCCTTTTCGGATTCGGATGCAAACTCCACCGCCCGCGTCGCCCGCCCCACAAAGACAGGCAGCACGCCGGTGGCCATGGGGTCCAGCGTCCCGGCGTGTCCCACCCGCCTCTCATGGAGGACGCCCCTGATTTTGGCGCACACGTCCATACTGGTCCACTCCTGGGGCTTATCAATTACGATGATTCCATTTGCCATAAAAGTGGCCTCCCGTGCGCCAAATTTCGGCACTTTTGTGCCGTCCGAGCGTTTTCGCAATCGCGAAAACCTCGCCGCAGGCGGAATTTACTGCGCAGCCGTCAGCAGCTCCGCTGCTGTACGGATGCGGCGTACCCCTTGCGGGTGCTTCCGCCGAGGATGATTTAAAACAGGGTTCCCGCAGATGCCTGCATCTGTGGGATGCACACGTCCATGCTGGTCCACTCCTGGGTCTTATCAATCACGATGATTCCATTTGCCATAAAAGTGGCCTCCTGTGCGCCAAATTTCGGCGTCTTTTCTGGTTCGTAGGCCGCGGCCTCTATGCCCTCGCCTCCACCTGCCGGATGGCGTCCAGGATGGCCGCCTCCGCCTCGACCAGGGTGCCGGAGACGGTGCAGCCCGCGGCGGCCGCGTGGCCGCCGCCCCCCAGCAAGGCGCACACCTTCGTGGCGTTCAGGCCGCCGCTGGTGCGGACGGACAGCTTGCAGCCCCCCTCCGCCAGCTCCCGGATGGTGACGGAGGTCTCCACCCCCTCAATCTGTCCCAGGAAGGCGGCGATATCCTCCATATCCTCCTCAGTTGCGCCCGCCTCGTCCATGAGGGACAGGGACACGGGGGCCACAGCGATTTTCCCGCCCTCATAGCGGTGCATCCGCTCGGTGAGCAGCCGCTCCACCTGGAGCCGCGCCCAGCTCTTGGTGCGGAAGTGGCGCTTGTTGAGGGGGAACACGTCGATGCCGGTGTCCATCAGGGCGGCGGCCACCCGGTGGGTGTCCGCTGTGGTATTGCTGTACTGAAAGCAGCCGGTGTCGGTGGACACGGCCACATACAGGGGTATCGCCATGGCGGGGGTGATGGGGCCGAGTTCCCGGAGAATGTCGTAGATCAGCTCGCCGCAGGCGGCCCGCCCGGCGTCCAGGCAGGTCTGCGCCGCAAAAAACGCCTGGGAGGGGTGGTGGTCGATGGCCAGATCAACCCCCCGCGCCAGCCAGGGTTCTCCAGCCCGGGTGAACAGGCTGCGGGCGGCGATGTCCACGCTCACCACCGTCTCCGGAACATAGCCCTCCGGGGCCAGGCGGCCCTCCAGATAGGGGGTGAACAGGTGGGTCTCCTCCGTGTGGGGACAGATCCACGCCGTCCTGCCCAGGGCCCGCAGCCCCTCGCACAGGGCGGCGGCGCAGCCGATGGTGTCCCCGTCGGGGCGCTTGTGGGTCAAAATCAGATAGTTGTCATGCTGCCGCAGAAAGGCGGCGGTCTCCTTCACGGTCATGGCGCTCACTCCTCGCCGTCCAGCTCGATGTGGGCATTGGCCGGGTTGGCGGGCTTGACCACCTCCGGGTTGCGGAGCATGCTCAAGATGTGGGCGCCGGTGTCGATGGAGTCGTCCTCCACAAACTGCAGCTCCGGGGTGTAGCGCAGCGGAAGGGCCCGGCCCAGCTCCCGCCGCAGGTAGCCCCCGGCGGACTTCAGGCCCTTGACGACCTCCTTCACGTCGCTCTTGTCCAGCACGCTGACGTAGATTTTCGCGTAGCGGAGATCCGGGGTGGTGTCCACCGCCGTGACGGACACCAGGCCGTGCACCCGGGGGTCCTTCACGGTGCGGATGAGGGCGGCCAGCTCCCGCTGGATCTCCTCGTTGATGCGTCCGATGCGATTGCTCGGCATAATATACTCCTTTCCAGAGGGCTGCGCCCCCGGTCAAATACGAATGGTCAGGCAGGTCTGGAAGTTCTCCTCCAGTTGCTTCAGGGTGTCCAGCTCCACATCCCCCAGGGCGCCGGAAAAGCGCCTCGGTCGCGCGGGGTCGTTCCCCACCCACAGGTTCCACAGTTCCACGGTCTCTCCGGGGCGCAGATGCTTTGCCAGATAGGCCCTCAGCTCCGCCGCGTCCTCCTGGGTGGCCCGCAGATCCAGCTGGTACCGGCAGGGCTTCATGGTCAGGTACAGATCCTCCACCGCTTCCCGGTAGTATGTGTGCTCCCCCACGGAAAATCCGCTCGCCTCAATACGGACCGTGTACCCACCATAGGAGCTGGTCTCGACCCGGCGGACACCGGACTCGTACAGGGGCAGGGGGCGGTCGGCACACAGCAGGGTGACGGCGCTCATAAAAATCCTCCCGATAAAGACGCACAGACCCGCCCCCTCCTCAAATGACTTGGGGACGGAACGGGTCTGATTTGGTTTTTTACCGGCTTGGGGCGCGGCGGGCCGATGTGGGCATCGGCCCCTGCGAATTTCTCGGGTGAGGCCAGACATGCGGCACGATAGCCCGGCAGCATACCGCACGCCCCATCTGGCCACTCCATATCGTAGGGGCGGCCTTTATGGCCGCCCGCGGGCGACCACAAGGGTCGCCCCTACGGCGTTTTACGAAGCCGAAAGAAATTTATACCTCGATCTGCTCCACCTCGTCGCCGCAAGCTTCAGATCCCTCGCTTTGCCGCTTACGGCAAAGCTCGCTCCTTCCGCTACGTCTCCTCTCCGGGCCAAACCCGCTTCGCTGGGCTCCGGCCCGGTTCAGGCTGCGGGAACAGCTTTACACCCCGATCTGCTCCACCGCAGCGTGAAGAAAATTTGCCTGCGGCAAATTTTTAGCGTAGGCCGCAGCGGCTTTGCCGCGAGGAGGGGACTCCGCAGGAGGCAGGGTTACACCTCGATCTGCTCCATCAGATAGGCCTCGATCACGTCGCCCTCCTTGATGTCCTGGAACTTCTCGAAGGTGATGCCGCACTCGTAGCCCTGGGCGACCTCCTTCACGCTGTCCTTGAAGCGCTGGAGGGAGGCGATGGCGCCGTCGTAGATGACGATGTTGTCCCGCAGCAGGCGCATCTGGGCACCGCGCTGCATCTTGCCGTTTGTGACATAGCAGCCGGCCACCATGCCCACACCGGTGATGCGGAACACGTTGCGCACCTCGGCCTGGCCCAGCTCCACTTCCTTGAACTTGGGAGCCAGCATGCCCTTCATGGCGGTCTCAATCTCATTGATGCAGTCGTAGATGACGCGGTACATGCGCATATCCACGTTGTTGCGGGCGGCGGACTCCTTGGCGTTGTTGTCGGGGCGGACGTTGAAGCCCACGATGATGGCGTTGGAGGTGGTGGCCAGCATGACGTCGCTCTCGCTGATGGCGCCCACGGCGCAGTGGATGACCCTCACCCGGACTTCCTCGTTGGACAGCTTCTCCAGGCTGGCCTTGACGGCCTCGGCGGAGCCCTGGACGTCGGCCTTGACGATGATGTTCAGATCCTTCATCTCGCCCTGCTTGATCTGGCTGAACAGGTCCTCCAGGCTCACCTTGCCCACGGGGGCGGAGGCGGCCATCTTCTGCTCATGCTTGCGCTGCTCCACCAGCTCGCGGGCCATGCGCTCGTCGGCCACGGCGTGGAAGTCGTCGCCCGCGCCGGGCACCTCGCCCATGCCGATGATCTCCACGGGCACGGAGGGGCCCGCCTCGGTGAGCTTCTCGCCCTTGGCGCTGGTCATGGCGCGGACGCGGCCCACGGCGGTGCCGGCGATGATCACGTCGCCCTGCTTCAGGGTGCCGTTCTGCACCAGCAGGGTGGCCACGGGGCCGCGGCCCTTGTCCAGCCGGGCCTCGATGACGGTGCCCTTGGCAGACCGGTTGGGGTTGGCCTTCAGCTCCGCCATCTCAGCGGTGAGGGTCACCATTTCCAGCAGGTTTTCGATGCCGATCTTCTGCTTGGCGGAGATCCTACAGCAGATGGTGTCGCCGCCCCAGTCCTCTGGTACCAGGCCGTACTCCGTCAGCTGCTGAAGCACCCGGTCCGGGTTGGCGTTCTCCCTGTCGATCTTGTTGATGGCCACGATGATGGGGATACCTGCGGCCTTGGCATGGTTGATGGACTCCACGGTCTGGGGCATGATGCCGTCGTCCGCTGCCACCACCAGAATGGCAATGTCCGTAATCATGGCGCCGCGGGCCCGCATGGAGGTGAATGCCTCATGGCCCGGCGTGTCCAGGAAGGTGATGGGCTTGCCGTTCACCTGCACCTGATAGGCGCCGATGTGCTGGGTGATGCCGCCGGCCTCTCCGGCCGCCACAGAGGTGTGGCGGATGGTATCCAGCAGGGAGGTCTTGCCGTGGTCCACGTGACCCATGACCACCACCACGGGAGCCCGGGGCACCAGATCCTCCGCCTTGTCCTCGTGGTCGTCAATCAGCCGCTCCTCGATGGTGACGACAACCTCCTTCTCCACCTTGCAGCCCATCTCCTCGGCGATGATGGCGGCGGTGTCGAAGTCAATGATCTGGCTGAGGGAGGCCATAATGCCGTTCTTCATCAGGCACTTGACCACCTCTGCGCCGGTTTTCTTCATGCGGCTGGCCAGTTCGCCCACGGAGATCTCATCGGGGATCATGACCTTCACAGGGGCCTTCTTGGCGATCTCCAGCTGGAGCCTGCGCATCCGCTCTGCCTCGTCCTGCTTGCGCTTGTTGGAGAAGGTCATGCCGCCCCGGCGCTGGTTGTTGGTGCGGATCTTCTCCTTGCCGCTGCGCTGCTGCCGCTGCATCCGAGCGCCCCGCTCGCCGCCCAGATCCTCCAGCCGCTCATCATACTTGGCCAGATTCACGTCGCCGCCCTTGCGGGTGTCCACGATCTTCCGCTGGGGCACCCGGGACACCGGCTGCTGCGCCGCAGGCTTGGAGGCGGCGTTCTGCTGCTGGGGCTGCTGCCGGCCACCCTGGCTGCTCTGCGCGCTCTGGGCAGGCACAGACTGCCTGACCTGCTGGCCCTGGGCGGGCGCGGCGGCCTTGCCGGCGGGCTCTGGCTTTTTGGTGGCTGGTTCCTTCGCAGGCTCCTCCTTGTAGGTGTCGGCGAAGATCACCTGGATGCTGGAGACCGGATTGTGCTGCGTCAGGTATTCAAAGATCAGAGAGAGCTCCTGATCTGTCAGCGCCTGCATGTGGTTTTTGGGAGTCTCGGCGTATTTCGTCAGGATCTCCGTGATGGTCTTGGTGGGAAGGCCGAAATCCTTCGCCACCTCATGGACTCTGTATTTCTCAATACCCAATAGAAACACCTCGTTCTGCTCCAACCCGAGGGCTGGGAAATTTTTTCAAATAGCTGCCGCGGACACATGCCGCGGCGGCGCGGTCCGTCAGCCTTCCTTTTTCTTGCGGAAGGAGCCTTTGCCCTTTTTCACCGGGCGGCTGTTGGCGTATGGCCGCGCCTGTGCCTTCGGCTTGGGGCGAGCGTCCCTGGGGGGACGGGATCGGTATGGCTTTGCGCCGCGGGGACGGTTCCCGTCCGGCGCACGCTCCGGTGGCGTTTCCGCCGGAGGTTTGGCCGCCTTTGGTGCAGGCGGCGCCTTTCGGCGGCGCTTGCCCTGGCGGAGATTCTTCTCATGGGCCGCCTGCTCCGCCCGGCGCTCCGCGGCCCGGCGGGCCTTTACATCCATCCGGTCCGCCGCGTCGGCGTACTGCTCCGGATCCAGCTCCGCCAGCCGGTGCAGCAGGGCGGCGGCCAGTCCCACGTCCGTCACCGCGGCGATGGCCACGGCCGTCCGGCCCAGGGCCCGGCCCAGTTCCGCCTTGGTGAAGGGGAGCTGGAGCCACAGGCAGTCACCGGCCTGGGCGAAGTGCTCGCACCGGCGGCGGGTGCCCTCCGCCGCGTCGGCGGCCAGCAGCAGCACCCGGGCGTCCCGGGCGCGGGCCACGGCCTCTACCGGCTCCTCGCCCACGGCCAACCGGCCGCCCCGCAGGCTGAGACCCAGCAGGGACAGAATGTTAAGCCGGTCCATCCGCACCTCGCAGTTCTGCCTCCATGGCGTCGTAGACCTCCGGCGGGATGGCGGTGTCAAAGGCCCGTTCCAGGGCCCGGGTTTTCCGGGCCTTCTGCAGGCAGGCCACGTCGTGGCACACATAGGCGCCCCGCCCGGGCTTCTTGCCGCCGAAGTCCAGGGACACGGTGCCGTCCGGGGCCTTGACCACCCGCAGCAAGGCCTTCTTATCCTTCATTTCCCGGCAGCCCACGCACTGCCGCTGGGGAATCTTCTTCACTTTCGGCATCTCATAGGCCGCCTTTCTGATAAACTGATCTTACTCCGCGTCCACGGGCTCCACAGCAGACGCTTCCGCCGTGTCCGCGGCCTCCGGGGCGCCCCCGGCAGGGGGCTCTTCCTCGTCGTGATAGCTCTCCGGCTTGATGTCGATTTTGTAGCCGGTGAGGCGGGCCGCCAGGCGGGCGTTCTGTCCCTCCTTGCCAATGGCCAGGGACAACTGGTCATCCGGCACGATGACGCGGCAGGCCTTGCCCTCGTCCGCCATCCACACATCCACCACGTCGGCAGGCGCCAGGGCGGCGGCGATAAACTGGGCCGGGTCTTCGCTGTACTTGACGATGTCGATCTTCTCGCCCCGCAGCTCCTCCACAATGCTGCCCACACGCTGGCCCTTGGGGCCCACGCAGGCGCCGATGGGGTCCACGTTCTCGTCGTTGGACCACACGGCCATCTTGGTGCGGCTGCCGGCTTCACGGGCGATGGATTTCACCTCCACGGTGCCGTCATAAATCTCGGGGACCTCCAGTTCGAACAGGCGCTTCACCAGGCCCGGATGGGTCCGGGAGATCAGCACCTGGGGCCCGCGGGTGGACCGGCGAACCTCCACCACATAGACCTTCACATGCATGCCTTCGGTCAGATCCTCGCCGGGGACCTGCTCACCGGCCATCAGCAGCGCCTCGGTAGAGTCGGTGCCGGTGCCGATCCGCAGGGACACATTGCCGTTGCGGGGATCCACACGGGTGACCACGCCGGTGAGGATCTCATGCTGCTTGGAGTTGAACTCATCATACACCTGGCCCCGCTCGGCCTCCCGCAGGCCCTGGATGATGACCTGCTTGCCGTTGCCTGCTGCGATGCGGCCGAACTCCACCGTGTCCACAGGGATGTTCACGATGTCGCCCACCTCGTACTTGGCGGAGAGCCTCTTGGCCTCCTCAATGGGCATCTCGTTGGCGGGGTCCACGTAGTCCTCTTCCTCCACCACGTTTTTCTGGACGAACATCTTCAGGTTCTGGTGTGCCTCGTCCACATCCACGATGACGTTCTCCACATCCGCGTGGTCCCGCTTGTAGGCGGTGGTGAGGGCCTGGACAATCTTCTCCATCATGAAGGACTGGGGGATGCCCCGCTCCTTCTCCAGCAGAGCCAGTGCCGCGAAGATTTCCGCGGGATTGAAGCCTACGGGCTCCTTCTGCTTTTTGCCTTTCATGTTGCTGATTCTCCTTGTTGATAAAATACGTCTTGTCGGGACGGTGATTGGTTAAAATTCCACCCGCAGGCGGATAAGGGCAGTCTCCTTCTTGGGGAAGACCAGATCCTGGCTGCCCACGGTGACGGTGACATCGCCGGTGGCCTCGTCATAGCCCTTCAGATAGCCGGCAAACTCCTTCCGGCCCTCCCGGGCCCGGTACAGCTTCACCAGCACGGGGCTGCCCAGAAACTGCTGAAAATCGGAGGGCCGCTTCAGCGCCCGCTCGGCACCGGCGGAGCCCACCTCCAGGGTGTAGCTGCCCTCGATGGGGTCGGCCTTGTCCAGCAGGTCGCTGACCTTCCGGGAGATCTCCTCACAATCCAGAATGTCCACGCCGCCCTCTTTGTCCAGCAGAATGCGCAGATACCAGGTGCCGGCCTCCTTGACGTACTCCACGTCCCAGAGGGTGCAGCCCTGTTCCGCGATAGCGGGAGCGGCCAGTTCCGCGGTCAGTTCAGTGATCTTTTTCATGGGAGGACTCCCTTCTTTTGGAAGTTTAAGCAGAGTTTGCCTGACCGAAAAAGGTCAAGAAAAAGAGCGGACCCCGCAGCCCACTCCACATACCTTACTCTTCTAACATACGCATCATAGCACAGATACTGGAAAAGCGCAAGCCTTTTCTGCCAGATTCTTTTCTAATATTGTATAAAAAAATCCGCCGGATATACGGCACAGCCGCAGATCCGGCGGTTTTCAGCGCCTGCGCAGCCAGCCGGCAGCACAGGAGAGCAGAAACAGCGCGAGATTTGCCGCCACCACAGAGGCTCCCACCGGCGTGGACAGCGTCCAGGAGGCCATGAGTCCCGCGCAGAAGCAGCACACCGACGTAACGGCGGCACATACCACCACGCCCCGGAAGCTCTTGAACAGCCGCATGGCCGTCAGCGCCGGGAAGATCACCAGGGAGGAGATCAGCATGGCACCCATCATCCGCATCCCCAGCACGATGGTCAGGGCGGTGAGAATGGCCAGCAGGGTGTTGTACCAGTCCACCCGCAGCCCCGTGGCCTGGGAGAAGCTCTCATCGAACGTCACGGCGAAGAGCTTGTGGTAGAACAGCACGAACAGGGCCAGCACCGCAAGGGACAGTACCGCAGACAGGGCCACATCCGCCCACGTCATGGCCAGGACGCTGCCGAAC
>OJRY01002480.1_pt1 | contig 11165 bp, 10 predicted proteins | sample 1599311 | NCBI WGS metagenome assembly OJRY01 (sample SAMN04168657, study PRJEB22393) | human gut metagenome | biome: human gut microbiome; feature: stool | host: Homo sapiens | collected 2014-03-20 | reverse complement strand
CCTCTAATTTTATTTTCTTTGTATCAATTATAATCATCTGTAACTTTACAGCTATAAACCAAAATCATAATAAAACCGTTACTGATTATAGACAAATATACAGCAGTTGTCAAATTGTCGTCAACAGGCAGACAAAAATAAGCAAAAAAGAACCGCGGTACTAAAGTACCGCGGCCCATATATCGTCTGGACACTATAAATAGCTCTATCTATTTATTTTTTAATGATTTATAAACTTGTTTACAGTCGTTCAAAAACCGAAAAGATTATTCAGCGCTATGAAGAGCGATCAGCTTCTGCAGATATTCAAATCTAGCCTTAGCCTCAGCCTCATTCTTAGCAAACAGTCTTGCAGCCTTCTCAGGATTCTGACGTTTCAGAGAGTTGTAACGAACCTCACCGTCAAGGAATGCCTGATAATCTTCCATGCTCGGAGCCTTGGAATCAAGAGAGAACTTGTTTCCTTCAGCTGCAGGATTGAATCTGAAGTTATGCCAGTATCCAACCTTAACTGCTAATTCTTCCTCTGTCTGAGCTTTTGCCATACCTTTCTTAATACCATGATTGATACATGGAGCATAAGCGATGATCAGAGATGGTCCCGGATAAGCCTCAGCCTCTGCAATAGCTTTTACAGTCTGGTTGAAGTCAGCACCCATGGAAATCTGAGCAACGTATACATAGCCATAGCTCATAGCGATGGAAGCCATATCTTTCTTCTTAGTCTCTTTACCGCCTGCAGCGAACTGAGCGATAGCACCTGTAGGTGTAGACTTGGAAGACTGTCCACCTGTGTTAGAATAAACCTCTGTATCGAATACCATAACGTTGATGTCACGTCCACTAGCGAGAACATGGTCAACACCACCGAATCCGATATCGTAAGCCCATCCGTCACCACCGAAGATCCACTGGGATTTCTTAGCCAGGAAATCTTTCTGAGCAAGGATTTCTTTTGCTTTGTCACATCCGCAAGCTTCAAGAGCAGCAACAAGTTTGTCTGTAGCAGCGCCGTTTGTAGCACCTACAGCAAATGTATCCAGCCATTCCTGACCAGCTGCCTTAACGTCTTCGTTTGTTCCGTTAGCAACAACGTCTTCAACTTTTGCTTTTAAGCCATCGCGGATAGCTCTCTGAGCAAGAAGCATACCATAACCAAACTCAGCGTTATCTTCGAACAGAGAGTTGGACCATGCAGGACCCTGTCCCTTAGCGTTTACTGTGTATGGTGTAGATGGTGAGGAGTTACCCCAGATAGAAGAACATCCTGTTGCGTTTGCGATGTACATTCTGTCACCGAACAGCTGAGTGATCAGTTTAGCGTATGGTGTTTCACCACATCCTGCACAAGCTCCAGAGAACTCAAGCAGAGGCTGTTTGAACTGGCTGCCTTTAACAGTTGCTTCTTTAAATTTAGCGATAACATCTTCTTTAACCGGCAGTTTAACTGTGTAGTCAAAGTATTTCTGCTCGTCTGCGCTTGCTTCAAGGTTTTCCATAGCAAGTGCTTTCGCACCCTTCTTACCTGGGCAAACGTTTACACAAGAACCACATCCTGTACAGTCAAGTGCGGATACGGACATTGTGAATTTATATTCTTTCATACCTGTAAGGTCTAATGTCTTCATGCCTTCAGGAGCATTAGCTGCTTCTTCAGCTGTCAGAGCTACAGGACGGATAACTGCGTGCGGGCAGACATAAGCACATCTGTTACACTGGATACAGTTTTCCGGATTCCATACAGGAACGTTAACTGCGATACCACGTTTCTCATATGCAGCTGCACCTGATGGTGTAGTACCGTCTACATAATCCTTGAATGCAGATACAGGTAAGGAGTTACCTTCCTGAGCATTAACTTTAGCCTGGATATTGTTAACGAAATCGATAACATCCTGACGTCCTTCTGTTGCATGAGTCATATGAAGACCTTCGTCCTCAGCGTTCTTCCAGCTTTCCGGAACCTGGATCTCTACAACCTGTTTAGCACCAGCGTCGATAGCTGCCCAGTTCTTCTGTACGACATCATCACCTTTACGTCCGTATGTTGCCTTGGCAGCAGCTTTCATAAGGTCGATTGCCTGATCTTCTGGAATGATTCCTGTCAGTTTGAAGAATGCAGACTGAAGGATTGTGTTGATACGTGTTGGTCCCATGCCAGTTTCAATACCGATCTTAACACCGTCGATTGTGTAGAATTTGATATTGTGGTTAGCGATGAAAGCTTTTACCTGTCCTGGTAAATGTTTCTCAAGACCTTCCATATCCCATGCACAGTTAAGGAGGAATGTACCACCGTCAACAAGTTCCTGAACCATGTTGTATTTGTTTACGTAGGATGGATTATGACATGCTACGAAGTTTGCTTTGTGGATCAGGTATGTGGATTTGATCGGTTTCTTACCGAAACGTAAGTGGGACATTGTAACACCACCGGACTTCTTGGAGTCATAATCAAAGTAAGCCTGTGCGTACATGTCTGTGTTGTCACCGATGATCTTGATGGAGTTCTTGTTGGCACCTACAGTACCATCAGCTCCCAGACCCCAGAATTTACAGTTTGTTGTTCCTTCAGGAGTTGTTACGATCGGAGCACCTGTCTCAAGGGAAAGGTTAGTAACATCATCAACGATACCGATTGTGAATTTTTCTTTAGCAGTGTTCTCATAAACAGCTACGATCTGTGCAGGTGTAGTATCTTTGGAACCTAAACCATAACGTCCGGAGAATACTTTTACGCCGCCGAATTTGCTGTCTTTTAATGCTGCTACAACGTCAAGGTACAGTGGCTCGCCAAGTGCACCCGGCTCTTTAGTTCTGTCAAGAACTGTGATCTGTTTTACAGATTCCGGAATTGCATCGATGAGTGCCTGTGCGCAGAATGGTCTGTAAAGACGAACTTTAACAACACCGACTTTCTTTCCTGCTGCTGCAAGGTAGTCGATTGTCTCCTCGATTGTATCGTTTACAGATCCCATAGCAACGATTACGTGTTCTGCATCAGCAGCTCCGTAGTAGTTGAATAATTTGTAATCTGTACCGATCTTAGCGTTAACTTTATCCATGTATTCCTGTACTACTGCCGGAAGAGCATCGTAGTATGGGTTACATGCTTCTCTTGCCTGGAAGAAGATATCCGGGTTCTGAGCGGAACCTCTCTGACATGGGTGATTCGGATTCAGGGCATGGTTACGGAATGCAGCGATTGCATCCATATCTGCCATATCCTTCAGATCTTCATAATCCCATGTTTCAATCTTCTGAATCTCGTGAGATGTACGGAATCCATCGAAGAAGTTGATGAACGGAACTTTACCTTTGATTGCTGAAAGGTGAGCAACAGGTGTTAAGTCCATAACTTCCTGTACAGAAGATTCGCAGAGCATTGCGCATCCGGTCTGACGACAGGCCATAACGTCTGAATGATCTCCGAAAATTGAAAGTGCATGAGAAGCAAGTGCACGTGCAGATACGTTGAATACTGCAGGTAACTGCTCACCGGCAATTTTGTAAAGGTTCGGGATCATAAGTAACAGACCCTGAGATGCTGTATATGTTGTTGTTAAAGCACCTGCTGCCAGAGATCCGTGTACAGCACCTGCTGCACCAGCCTCAGACTGCATTTCAGTTACCTGAACTTCCTGTCCGAAAATGTTCTTTCTTCCCTGGGTTGCCCATTCATCTGTTGCTTCCGCCATAACAGATGAAGGAGTGATCGGGTAAATAGCGGCTACATCTGAGTATGCATATGAAGCATGAGCAGCTGCATGGTTACCATCCATGGTTTTCATCTTTCTTGCCATAGTTTGTTTTTCCTCCTTAAAGGTTGATGAAAATTAATTATTTATTTCAAGGCATAAGTAAAATATACCTCAAATTTCATTGTAGATTATAACATAATCTTCTGCCTGTGTCCAATTTGTTTTGACATATTTTGTATCTTCTGAGGTACAAAGCAGGGATTTTCTGTTATTTCAGTAGCAAATATGTGCATTTTTTGAGTTGTATATGACTAACATTATGCAGATATGCCAAATTTCGGACAAATCAGGCAGATAAAATCATCCGCTTCGCTTCGCTGCGCAGCTCTGCACCGGACAACTGCTCTGCAGTTTATTCAGTATATCAGTAAAAAAAGGAGGCTCTACGCCTCCTCCATGATCTGCTGTATTGTTTTTCTCTTAAGGAGACTTATCAGTTCATCCTGTACAGATAACAATTCTCTATGTACCAGACATGGCAATCCATCCTGTCCGTCTCTGACACAGTTATATTTCGGATCCAGACATTCGATGATAAACATATCCGGATCAATCGCCGAATAAACCTCATATAAAGTCAGCTCATCCAGTCCCCTGTTCAGAGAATAACCACCATGTACGCCTCTGTATCCCTTCACGATCTCTGCCTTCTGAAGTTTCTTCAGGATCTTATAGGCAAAAGGAGCGGTGATCGCTTCTTTCTCACAGATATCGGATACGCTCAGTCTGCTCTCTCCCCAAAGCGCACGTACCACTCGAACTGCATAATCGCACTCTCTTGTAATAAACATAGTCTTTGCAACCTCTCTAAAATTAATTATCCTTTACTGTCCACATCGCTGTTCTGTATAAAACAATGGAAACAGTAATCGTTATTTCTGTCATATCAATGCCTCATATTTCTGTCCGTCAAGAGGCTATATTTATTCTATATTATAACAGTGCTTCTTTTTTTTGTAAATAAAAGAACCCAAAAAAGCAAAAAACAGTTGCAAATTTCCCAATTTACGGTACAATGATAAACGGTTGTAACTTATATAATAGGAAATAATGTAACTGTTTCCTGCGAAAGATACGTTTTCCATAAACAATCTGCCGGACAGTTACTGCAAAACAATAATTTCACGAAAAAGAGGTATGATATGATTTCAGCAAACAATATTACATTGCGCGTAGGTAAAAAGGCCCTCTTCGAAGATGTAAATATCAAATTTACTGAGGGCAACTGCTACGGTCTCATCGGTGCAAACGGTGCCGGTAAGTCCACATTCCTTAAGATCCTTTCCGGACAGTTAGAGCCTACCAACGGTGACGTTGTTATCACTCCCGGCCAGCGTCTCTCTTTCCTGCAGCAGGATCACTTCAAATATGATGCATATACAGTTCTGGATACTGTTATCATGGGTAACAAGAGACTGTATGAGATCATGAAAGAAAAAGATGCTATCTATGCAAAAGCGGACTTCACTGATGAAGACGGTATCCGTGCCAGTGAACTGGAAGGCGAATTTGCAGAGATGAACGGATGGGAAGCAGAATCTGATGCTGCTACTCTTCTGAATGGTCTTGGAATTGAAACCGATCTCCACTATTCCCAGATGGCTGACCTTACAGGAAGCCAGAAGGTCAAAGTTCTTCTGGCGCAGGCACTGTTTGGTAATCCGGACATTCTTCTTCTGGATGAGCCTACCAACCACCTTGATCTGCCTGCTATTGAATGGCTCGAAGAATTCCTGATCAACTTTGACAACACTGTCATCGTTGTATCCCATGACCGTTACTTCTTAAATAAAGTATGTACTCATACAGCAGACATCGACTACGGCAAGATTCAGCTCTATGCCGGAAACTATGACTTCTGGTTTGAGTCCAGCCAGCTCCTCATCAAACAGATGAAGGAAGCCAACAAGAAGAAAGAAGAAAAGATCAAAGAACTTCAGGAATTTATTTCCCGATTCAGTGCCAACGCTTCCAAGTCCAAACAGGCGACTTCCCGTAAACGTGCCCTGGAAAAGATCCAGCTTGACGATATGCGTCCGTCCAGCCGTAAATACCCATACATCGACTTCCGTCCAAACCGCGAGATCGGTAACGAAGTCCTTATGGTGGAGAACCTTTCCAAGACCATCGACGGTGTAAAAGTTCTGGATAACATTTCTTTCACACTCGGACATGATGACAAGGTAGCTTTCGTCGGTGCCAACGAACAGGCAATCACTACTCTGTTCAAGATCTTAGTTGGTGAAATGGAACCGGATGAAGGAAATTATAAATGGGGTGTTACCACTTCCCAGGCATATTTCCCTAAGGACAACACTGCAGAGTTCGATAATGACCTTACTATTACAGACTGGCTGACACAGTATTCCGAGATAAAGGATGCTACTTATGTTCGTGGATTCCTCGGACGTATGCTCTTCCCCGGTGAAGACGGCATCAAACGTGTACGCGTTCTTTCCGGTGGTGAGAAAGTCCGCTGTCTTCTTTCCAAGATGATGATCTCCGGTGCAAATATCCTGATCCTGGATGAGCCAACCAACCACCTCGATATGGAGAGCATCACAGCACTGAACAACGGTCTGATCAAATTCCCGGGTGTTATCCTTTTCACCTCACATGACCATCAGTTCGTACAGACAACAGCCAACCGTATCATGGAAATCCTTCCAAACGGAACCATGATCGACAAGATCACTACTTACGATGAATATCTGGCAAGTGATGAGATGGCTAAGAAACGTCACGTATTCGAGATCAACGAAGAGGACGCTTCCGATAACTAAAGAATAAAATACAGGGTACGGCTTAGCCGTACCCTGTTATTTTATTCTGTCTTCATGATAATATCCGCCAGCTTTCCGCCTGTCACCTTAAGCAGATCAGCAAGGGGAACCTTCAGTGTCAGTCCGATACGACCGCCACTCACATAAATCTCCTCAAATTCTCCTGCAGATGCATCAAACACAACAGGATAAGGTTTCTTCATTCCCAGCGGACTGCAGCCGCCTCTCACATATCCGGTAATCTTTGTGATATCCTTCACATGGATCATGTCCACTGTCTTCTCACCGACAGCCTTTGCAGCCGCCTTACGGTCAACTTCCTTTTCAATCGGAACTACAAAAACGAAATAACCGCCGCTCTTTCCTTCCATTACCAGAGTCTTAAAAGACTGGTCATAGGGAGCACCGATCTTATCCGCACTGTGGATCCCGTCAATAAATTCATCACATTCATAGGAGAACGCCTCATATTTAACTTTCTGTCTGTCCAGCATTCTCATTGCATTTGTCTTAGCTTCTTTTGCCATTTTTTCTCGCCTGTCCTTTCTGTCCTCTGGCATATATTGATTCCTCCATGTCTCTGTCCTGAGACTGCTTAAAACTCTGGTCTTGTCTCAGGTCCTGATTTCGCCTGTAAATCTGCTCAGTGCTTTCTTCATCAACCGTTTCTTCATCCTCTTCATCAGAAACCGGTTTGTTGATAGCAAACTGAATCAACATACCCAGAACTGCAAATCCCACACTCATTCCCAGTCCATAGGGAATATCTGCCAGATTTCCAAGCTGTGCAAGGGAAACCCCTGCCATAATACCACCGATCAAACTTGTAGCCACGATCAGCACTTCCCTGCAGTATTTCACCGCCATGGAACCAAGAGCTACGCCGATCAGAATACATGCAAAAAATACTGCGGAGCTGGTAGGATGCAGGAAATAAATACTGGCCGCCCAGCCGATACCTGCTGCCAGGATAAACACACCTGCCTTATAAATCAGAAATGCAATCACTGCGAACACAACTCCTGCCGCCAGTGCTGCGATCAGCATTGTTGATTTCTCCTGTATTCCCATTGTATGTACAACCACCAGCGCAAGACCGCCGCCTACCAGAAAACCTCCCAGCATCATCCAGAAACGCAGAAGCCTGTATCCCAGAATACAGTTCAGCACTCCAAACACAAGGATCACTGCAAATATTACCATCATAAAACGGTTCACCAGATCTGAATCCATAAAACTCCCGGCAATACTCAGCGCATTTCCAAATATATCTGTCATATTAACCATAATTTTCAGTCACTCCTTTTAGTTATATATTTATAGCGTTCCTTATCATCAACTGACACATCTGAGCTAAACCCGTCAGAACATGAAGTATAAGGTCTTCATATTGTCGATCACGCCGTAATGATAGGAAATCTGAGACAGCCCATGGACTTCCATATAATATTTTGCGATATCCTGGATATGATTACTGTCGATCAGATCCATATATGCCTCATCATAAGCCCCCTGGCTGCCAAACTTAAAGCGTACCACCGCAGCATCACTGTCAATGCGCAGTCTGCACAGGTCATATACACTGCTCCAGTCATAGGTATCAAAACAGGCGCCGTTTCTCACATAGAAATTCATGTCAGTCGCTGTACACGCAGGAACAGGAAACTCATCAGAGGCCGTATAATTCTCCTCGTACTCCTGTGGGAACGGACACAGATAATCATAGATTGTTGTCTTATGCTCTGCCAGCAGCGTGGCATCACCCTCCAGAAAGTCCGGCTGGTCCCCATTGGTGGCATCCACATAATAATACTGTCCGTTCAGCTCTACAATATTCCAGGCATGTCCCTGGGTACTGTTTGCAGCATCACCCTCCACATAAATACAGGGGATATCCAGACGCTCCAGCAGATACTGCACTGCTCCCGCATAGCCCGCACATACCGCCTGTTTCTTCCAGAAAGCTCCTGCTATACTCTGGTCATCATCAGAGATCACATATTCTGTATTGTCTATGACATAAGTATAAACAGTCATTACCTTCGTGTAATCATCAGCACCATCCGGAATCTGCGATAACACCTCCTGATACGCATTCTCCATAGCCTGCGTGATCTCCTGTCTCTGCTCCTCTGTATAAGTATATCCCGGAGAAAACTGACAGTAATCTCTGCCCGAATAAGTCGTCTTATAAACTTTCTCCCGGTTATGTACCCAGAACAGCTCCGGATGATCCTTCAGCACTGCATGATACACTCTGTCTATCTCATTATCTCCTGAGAGAGACAGATAAAATTTATCCTCAAAGCTTCTGATCCCCTCCAGGATCTCGCGGTAGCCTCTCTGTTCATTCTCATTAAGAAGGCCGAAATAATACTCCTGATGTCCTTCATCCGTCTGCGCTACCTCCTGTCTCTTAAGAGTCCTTACTTCCCCCGGTTCCTGCAAAGCTCTTCCGCCGATGATCAGTCCACCGGCCAAAAGCACCACCACAGGCACCATAAGAATCAGACGCAGCCCGGAAAATCTCTTTTTGCTCATTCAATAATCCTTCTTGGTTATTATTCTATAAGTCTGATATTACATTACTATTTCATTCTGTTTTGTCACATTTAGAATTGTTATTCGTTACTGTTCACTCCGTTCACAGTAACTTAGCCAAAATTCATTCCGAATTGCCTGCGGCAATGGAATTTTGGCTTGTATGTCTCGGGATAGTGGTGTGTGAACAGTAACTGTTATTCTAATGTATCTTATTATAGCCCAGAACACTTCTCCTTGTAAACCGATAAAAGTAAGTTAACACTATTTTATAATAAAAATTGTCCTTCTTACAAGATAAACATTGCATATTTCCAATTAAAGAGATACACTAAAAAGTAAGTATAACTGCTCTGTATCCCATCAGACAACAGAATGTCGGACAGACATATACAAGTAACATATTGAGGGAGTATTGTAATAAATGAGCATCAAAATACCTATAGAAACTTCTGCCAGACATCTGCATATCTCGCAGGAAGATTTTGAAAAATTATTCGGAGAAGGAAGCAAACCACATTTTATCAAAGAATTAAGCCAGCCCGGACAATATCTGTGCCGGGAACGAGTAACTGTCAAAGGACCGAAAGGTACTTTCGAAAACATGGCACTTCTCGGTCCTTTCCGCAGCGACACGCAGGTAGAAATGTCTCTTACAGACACCAGAAAACTGGGGATTCCAAGCGTGATACGCCAGTCCGGTGATATCGAAGGAACTCCCGGCTGTATTTTATCCGGTCCATGCGGTGATATCGAAATCCCCAAAGGGGTCATCGTAGCCAAACGCCACATCCACATGACTCCGGATGAAGCACTTGCCCTGCATATCAAAGACAATGACGAAGTCTTCGTCCTGACCAAAAGCTACGGACGCGCACTTATCTACGCAGATGTAGTAGTCAGAGTCCACAGAAATTATCACCTGGCAATGCACGTAGACACTGATGAAGCCAACGCATTCAACAGCGATACAGAACCTTACGGCGTGATTGTCAGGTTCTTTGACAGTAACTTCAACACAGATAAGTGGATAGAAGACGAACTGTCAGGGATACGCAGATAAAATCCGACTTACCCGGCTAAAATAGCAGACAGATATAAAAAGGTTCCACAGTAACATTCAGTTGATGATACTGCGGAACCAATTTTAATGCGTTTCAGCCAGCCATTCTTTAATCGTTTTTTCCGTTTCACCAAGGGTTCTTGCTATTCTTTCTACAGGTTCTCCTTCCTGCGCAAGCGAAATGGCTATGCTTTTTGCCTTTTTTAATTCACCTTGCTTTTCACCTCGCTTTTCGCCAATCTTTTCATAAGTTGCCTGAAGTTTCTGTTCTTCTTCCTCTTTGTCATACTCAAATATACTCATGGCAATAATCTCCGCATTTCAAAAGCCCCGGACCGGGGTAGCTGTACTGTACCAGTCTGAGGCTTTCAGAATTTGGGGTTATAAAGTTTTTACCTCAATCCAGATCAAAGAGCTGTCGTTGACAGATGTTTATCTGTGCAATGGATTGCGCTTCTTTTTCCGTGCAGTAGTAAATGTACTTGCATGAAATTTTCGCATACAGGGTAACCTTTCCCTTGTAACCTGCACTTGTTTTTAAATAACTCTCATAGTTTTGTAGTTCATTCAAGGTAAAGTCATATACGTTTCCACTGTTAACATATACATATCCATCTTCATATTCTGCCTGCTTTTCACTAGCTTTATATACCGGAAGATGTATTTCTTTTACCTTTGTGTTTTCTCCTCCAATTCCTTCAATTTTTGTACCGTCATCAGACTCTATGTACAATTGAAGTTTCAGGTCTTTTGTGTTTGTTCCGGCAAAGGAAGTACCAACCAGGTTGGAATCTGTCACTTCAAATGGAACTCAAGTGGTTTGTTTTTAATAAGCTCCTGGGATTCATTGAAGTTAACATTGTCAAGAGTGTAATAAACAGTCTTTTCCTGTGCAGCATTTCTGTCTGACTGCTTTACAAACATCAATTCCGGATTAACTGCCTGTGCATTATATGCGGCTATGATAGTATTGACAAACAACTTTTTCTCCATAAGATTACCATTATTAGTAACAGG
>OJRY01002443.1_pt1 | contig 11295 bp, 12 predicted proteins | sample 1599311 | NCBI WGS metagenome assembly OJRY01 (sample SAMN04168657, study PRJEB22393) | human gut metagenome | biome: human gut microbiome; feature: stool | host: Homo sapiens | collected 2014-03-20 | reverse complement strand
GCCATAGGTGGCTTTGAAAGCGGTGGGAACCCCACCCACGGCTTTTTCGATGGAAAAGCCTGCCTCTTCCAGGGCTTTGATGCAGGTCTCGCTGGCGATGTATTCCCGGTAAGCGGGCTCGGGGTTAGCCCATAGGTGGTAGGAAAGGTCCTCAAATTTGGCGCGGCCTTCTTCAATGGCCTTCAATGCGATTTCTCCAGTCATGGAAAGATCAGCTCCTTTGTTGTAAGATTGGGGGATCAGTCTATGCCGTTGCAATCAAAGGCGGAGGGCATTGCCCTCCGCCAGATGCAGGGTCGGGGAAAGAGGGGAAATCCTTTGGGACATATAGGAACTCTGCAATTTTGCAGTCCCCCTCATAACATATAGGGATAAAAAACCGGGTGGAGGGTTACCCCCGCCCGGTTTTACAATGAGAACTATTTGGTGTAGGGAACGGGAACTTCAGCGGGGATGGGGCATACATATTTTTTGCCGGCCATCTCTTGGTCGAATTCCGCTTTGGCAGCTTCGTAGATGGAAGTGTCGTTGAGCACTTTCAGCGCGGAAACAGCCATGACTTGAGCCGCACGGTTCATGCCTTTTTCACCGATGCTCATGCCGGAGCAGGCAGTGATCTGCCAGCTGTGGCCGGGGGCGCCGATGTTGTAGGTAGCGGTGCGGATCATGATGCCGGGAACGATGTGCTGAACATCGCCCACGTCGGTAGAACCATAGGAGTTGGCAGTCTCAATCTCCATGGGGCCTTCGTACAGCTGGGTGCCTTCAGGGCGGTTGACTGCTGCGCAGCCGGCTTTATATTGGGGGCTCTGCTCGTTGAGGGCTTTGGCAAATGCAATCTCCTCATCGGTCCAGGGCTCCTGGGGAATTTCGTGCATGGTGTCTTTAACCAGGTTGGCGAGGACTTTGTTGTTCAGGGTGTTGTAGCAGCCGCCCAAGAACTCTTCTTCCACTTCGGTCTCAGTCATCATGGCAGCGCCTTTGGCGATCTTGACCAGGCGGGCATAAGTGTCCTCTACCGCTTCTCTGGAAAGGGCGCGGACATAGTACCAAACGCAAGCCTTGTCGGGGACGATGTTGGGGGCGGTGCCGCCTTCGGTGATGGTGTAGTGGATGCGGACATCGCTGGTGACATGCTCACGCAGATAGTTGGCGCCCACGTTCATCAGCTCCACAGCGTCCAAGGCAGAGCGGCCATTGTGAGGATCACCACCAGCGTGGGCAGTGCGGCCTTTGAAGTGGAATTTTGCAGTGTTAAGAGCGGTCTGGGTGCCGATGGAAATGCGGTCACCGTTGGAGGGGTGCCAAGCGATACACATATCAATGCCATCAAAAGCGCCGCCCCGGGCCATGAAAGGTTTACCGGTCAGCTGCTCTTCACCGGGGCAGCCAAAGTAGATGATGGTGCCGGGAAGCTTCTTCTCGATCATTTCCGCTTTAATGCCGATGGCAGCGCCCACATGGGCGACACCCAACAGGTTGTGGCCGCAGCCCTGGCCGGGGCAGCCGGCTTCAACGGCCTCCTTCTCGGTCTGAACCTTCTGGCTCATACCGGGAAGCGCATCGTATTCACCCAAGAGGCCAATTACGGGGTGGCCGGAACCATAGGTGGCTTTGATGGCGGTGGGAACGCCGCCCACACCGATTTCAACGTCGAAGCCCTCGTTTTTCAGCATTTCTGCAGTCCATTTGCAGGCCTCGACTTCCAGGTAAGCAATCTCCGGGGTGTTCCAGATTTTCAGCTCCAGCTCTTTCAGCGCCTCGCGTTTGGCGGCGATGGCGTCTAGTGCGATTGATCCGATCATAATTGACAAACCCCTTTCTTAAATAACTTTTTTAAAAATGACAGGCAGATAAGCCCGCCTGCCATTTAACAAACCTTATTTACTTGGTGTAGGGAACGGGGACATCTTCAGGCATGGGGCACTTGTAGGACTTACCAGCCATCTTCTCATCAAATTCGGCTTTGGCTTTCTCAGCGATGGAGGGATCCTCCAGGATCTTCAAGCCAGCAACTGCCATAATCTTAGCAGCATAAACCATACCCTTCTGGCCGATGCTCATACCGGAGCAAGCGGTGATCTGCCAGCTGTGACCGGGAGAGCCCAGGTTGGCAGAAGTGGTGTTGAGCATGGTGGTGGGGCAGATGTGCTGAACGTCGCCCACGTCGGTGGAGCCGTAGCCGCTAGCGTAGTTGATGGGGCAGACACCCTCAAACAGATCGGTGCCCTCGGGAACGCCGTTAGCTCTGCACATAACAGCCCACTGAGAACCGCTCTGAACGTTCATCTCATGAGCAAATTTCTTCTCTTCCTCGGTCCAAGGCTCCATGGGGTTCTCTTTCATGGTGTCGGTCAGCAACTCAGCCAGAACGATGTTAGGCATGGTGTTGTAGCAGCCGCCCAGGAATTCGATCTCTACTTCGGTCTCGGTCATCATAGCAGCGCCTTTGGCGACCTTGACCAGTCTGTTATATGTATCCTCAACAGCCTCTCTGGACATTGCACGGACATAGTACCAGACGCAGGCTTTATCGGGAACGATGTTGGGGGCGGTGCCGCCTTCCAGGATGGTGTAGTGGATGCGCACGTCGCTGGTGACATGCTCACGCAGGTAGTTGGCGCCCACGTTCATCAGCTCCACAGCGTCCAGAGCGGAACGGCCGTTGTGGGGGTCGCCGCCAGCATGGGCAGTACGGCCTTTGAAGTGGAATTTTGCGGAGTTCAAACCGGTCATAACGCCGCCGGAAGCAACGTTGGATTTGCCGGGATGGTAAGCGAAAGCAACATCCAAATCACGGAAAGCGCCGTTTCTTGCCATAAAGGTTTTACCGGTCAGCAGCTCCTCACCGGGGCAGCCATAGAAAACAACGGTACCTTTCAGGCCTTTTTTCTCCATCTCTTCTTTCATGCCGATGGCAGCGCCGATGTGGGCAACGCCCAGCAGGTTGTGGCCACAGCCCTGGCCGGGAGCACCAGCTTCAACAGGGTCTTTTTCCGATTTGACCTTCTGGCTCATACCGGGAAGAGCGTCATACTCGCCCAGAAGTCCAATAACTGGATGGCCGGAGCCAAAGGAAGCACGGATAGCAGTGGGAACACCGAACACACCCACTTCAACCTCAAAACCGGCGGCTTTCAAAGCCTCGGAGGACAGTTTGCAAGCCTCATACTCAAGATAGCCGACTTCTGGTTTCGCCCAGATTTTGTAGCTGAGTTCATTTAGCATCTCGCGCTGGGATTCAATCTTTTCCATAGCAATTGTGCCTGTCATGAATTACATCTCCTTTTCATTTGTTTGGTGAATTTTATTTTGGGAGAGGATAAGCCTCTCTAAAAATCCTGGTGGGACAACACAATATATGCAAAGAACTTGTTGGACATACCTATTGCTACAAAAAAAGCAATCGTATGAAAGAGGCTGGCAAACAGATCTTTTCTGCCTGCCAGCCTCTTTCATACGACCACCCGTAGGATGGCCGTAACCCTGATCTGGATTCCCCTGGGCAAAGATCAAAAACCCAGGAGAATCCACAGGGAAAGAATCGGAAAGTTACAGGCCAGCATCCTCGCCTTTGGTGTTGCCCTTGCCAGTCAGGAAAGCCATGCCGAGGCCGATGGTGCCGAAAACGGATACCAGCAGAACGACAGGGGTCCGCAGCAGGGAGGGGAGGAAATTCAGCATGCCGAACTTGTTGCCGATGGTCATAATACCAGCAACGGGCACACCGTACATGGCCAGCTTGGGGTTGTTGACGATGGAGTTAGCAGCCATCGAAGCGAACAGTGCGGGGAGCAGAAGGTTGAACGCGTCTTTGACGGACTGAGGAAGCATAGCAAAGACAGCGGAGCCTGCAACAACACCAAGAGTCAGGATAACAGTGTTTACCACGATGGAAACAGCGATACCGACAGTGGCGATGATGGTGCCTTCCTCAGAGCCTTGCTCCACGCCAACAGCCTCCTGGGCAATAACCGAACAGGGAACACGCAGGTTGCCGATGTTGCCGGAGAGGAAGGACATGTAGGTTCCAGGGATACCGAGGGCAGTGAAGTAAGAAATAGGTTCAATCACGTAGAACAAACCGGAAGAGGACATCTGCATGATGCAGCCCAGGCCAACTGCGGTCCAGTCAGGGAAAATACCCATCATAGCCAAGGCGATACAGGGGCCAAACACCAGCACAACGCCGAACAGGTTCAAGCTACGGCCCCATTTAATAATATAAGGGATAAAGTCTTTTGAAAAAACTTCGTGTTTGTTTTCCATTATAGTCACTCCTTAACGAACAGATCGTTTGATTCTGAGGTAGCCTTAGCTTACAGGAAGAACGCACCGCCGAGCATACCGGCGAACATTGCGATGGTCATACCCCATTTAGCAGGCCATTTTGCACCGGATTTCTTGCCGTAGCTGATCAATACAAACATTACAACGAAACCGATGACAGCTGCATAAGTCTGTACGTTGAGGGGGAACGCACGGTCAAATGTCATATAAGAGAATGCACCCATGGTGCCGCCGGCGCTGATGATAGCCAATTTTTCAGGGCTGCCACCGGAAGCCTTGGCGCGCAGGACATCCATTTTGTCGGTAAAGAGTGCAGAGACAATGATCCAGCCCAAGCAGCAGATGCACATTACCCATGCGCAGCAGGCAAATACTTCTGCAGTCATGCTGGAAGTACCCAGCTGGGCACCGGCAGCGGTAGCAGCTTTATCAGCAGCGCCCAGCTCAAAGGTAACAGAGCCGATGTAAGCAAGCCGCATCCAAGAAAGAGGGCCGCCCACAGAGGCCAGCAGAGAAACCATGCCGATCAGAATAACGATAGAGGGGCCGATGGAAGCGGTGAAGGATGCGCTAATGGCAGTTTTGAACTGCTCATCGGTGATGCCCATCCGCTTGCCGTCTTTCATTGCTTTTTTGGTAAACATAGCGGCCTGGACGAGAACCAGAACGATAGCAGGAGTACAAGCGGCCCACATAACAGGGCTATTGGCTATTTCTAAATAATCCATGAATACTCACCTCACTGAAAATATAAGAACCTTTCGACGGAAAACCTGCGGCTGTTTCTCCGACTGATTTTAGTTTCAGTGGAAACGCCCGGCGGAGCCCTGCACAAATTATGACTCTACACTTGTTGGCGCTGCGGCTACAACCCTCCTACTCTGAGATTTTTGTCCAAGCACAATCATGAACAAATTGAAACTAAAATTTGAAATTTGAAACAAGCCTATGTGCATATTTTATGGGAATGAGATGGCAAAGTCAACAGTTTTAAAAAAAATCATAGATTTACTCAATATTTCTCCAAAAATATTGGGCACAATTTAACGACTGGATGAAATGTTTCTCATCATTCTGCCCAAATAATTGATAAAATAATATCAATATTGCTAAAATGAGTATTTTTTAGCAGAACTGTGAATTCTTTTCGCCAGAAACCCTTGGTTTTCGTCAAGAATTATCCCATCTTTCTCGGCAAATTGCACAGCGGTTCGTCAGCTTTTTCCACACAGGCCGGGGAAGAAGTTTTCTCATTTTCAATAGGCCGCAATAATTTGGCACGCATTGGGGAAACTAGTTTTGAGGGGAAACCTCATAGCAAAGGGGGAAAAACTGTGAAACAACAACAGCCCTGTTGTCAAAAACTAAATGCCCAGCAGGCAAAAGCCATCCTGGACAGCTGCCAGGAAGTAGTCCTAGTGGACGTCCGTACCCAGCCGGAGTATGAAAAAGCCCATATCCCTGGCAGTGTTTTGCTGCCTGAACAAGAGGTTCGCCAGCTTGCCCCGGGAATCATTCCCAATTTGGATGCCAAAGTGCTGGTTTACTGCGGCACTGGAAAACGCAGTGCCAAAGCCGCGGCGGAATTGATCCGCATGGGGTACCGGGATGTCAGTGATTTTGGCGGACTGGATCAGTGGACTTATGGGGTGACTGACCAGTAATGGGGGAGAAACAGGGATAACCGCCTTTCCGGAAAAAAGGAGTCCGGGAGCCATTCGGCTCCCGGACTCCTTTGCAGTCTATATTTGGTTTGGGGATCAATCGTCCTCCCACTCCTCCCGTTCCCGCTGATCCAAAAAGCGCAGGGAACCATAGACGACCCCCAAGCATACAGCGGCCAATGCCAGTTCAACCCCTAAGGCTCCAGCAATGAGTATGGGGGGAAGCATACCGAAAAATCGGGGGAATATTAGGAGGGTAATCCCCATCAGCAGGGTAAAGGCAGCACAAATTCCGTCCCCCCAACGCTCCATGCCGGACAGGGAGGCAAACTTTGCGGGGACCAGTATCAGGGCGAGTCCTTCCCACAGGAGGAAAAACACCAGGAAAAAATACAGATACCCTTTGGGAAACTGCCCGCTGGTGACCAGCCAGAGGGACAGGCCAGTATGGGCGATGAGACATATGGCAAATAGAATCCAGCGTTTTTTCATTCTTAGAACTCCTGAATCGGGTATAGGCCGAAATCCCCGCCTGGAAACGGCGGGTAGAAGATAGCCAACCTCCATTTTTGAGCCTTAGTATAGCATAATTAGACGGAGGGGACAAGGAGAAATTTGTTAATTTTCCCCATCGGCTTTGCTGGCAGACAGGGTGTTTTTATGGTATAATAACCACAGTGGAGCTATGGCGTTGGAAGAATTTCTTGCTGGGTGAGGTCCTTTGCGGCAGAACTGCACCGCAATTCTTAAAATATGTGTAGGCTTTGTGGTACAAGGATCCCAGATAAATTCTTTGCAGTCGCTCCCCCATTGCTGTCAGCAAGGCTTGTAGTGTGGGAAGGCCCTCCGGCACTTGTTTTTCTGGCCTGCCAGTTCGCCAGAAGGGTTTAAGATGCCGGGGAGTTCCCCAATTGCACGACGGCTGCGCAGAGTAGAGGAAAATGTTCCCTATATATAATAAGGTATAAATGAGGTTTTTATGAGATTACTGGTATTGATTCTCTCCCGAGTTCAGGTGCTGGAAGAGCTGCTGGGGGAGCTGGTCAAGGCAAATATCCGAGGCGCTACCATCCTCAACAGCACCGGCATGGTCCAAGCGCTTTCCAGTTCTGGAAACAACAGCTTTTTGCGTTCCCTGCGTTCCATCACTGACCCAGACCGGCAGGATAACAAAGTGGTGTTGATTGTTTTGCGGGAAGACCAAGTGGAAACGGCGGTTCAGGTGATCGAACGGGAAGTTGGCGACCTTGACCAGCCGGACACCGGGATTGTATTCACCCTGCCCATCGATTTTATACGGGGAATCCCCACGGCATAGGGAGTTGCTGGCGATGGCAGTTCAATGGCACCGGTTTGTGGGGATAGGAGCCAAGAGGCTTCTAAAATAGAAAATTTTGGTGGCAAACCGGTTGACATTTCTTTTTTTTCGGATATAATGGGGTTATAAATGATAACAATTCTTAATCTTAAAACAAGGATTGTTTCAGAAACCCATAAAAATGATGTACATGACGAAAGGAGCGCACGACTATGAGCAATTTGAAGGGTAGCAAAACTGAGGCCAATCTGCTGACGGCGTTTGCGGGAGAGTCCCAGGCAAGAAACAAATATACATACTATGCATCCGCTGCAAGAAAAGAAGGCCTGAACCAGATCGCGGAGATCTTTGAGGAGACCGCTGGCAATGAGAAAGAGCATGCTAAGATTTGGTTTAAGCTCCTCCACGATGGAAGCGTTCCCACCACCGACGTCAACCTGCTGGATGCCGCTGAGGGCGAAAACTACGAGTGGACTGACATGTATGCAGGCTTTGCTAAAACCGCCAAAGAAGAGGGCTTTGACAAGATTGCGTTCCTGTTTGAGGCCGTAGGCAAGATCGAGAAGGAGCATGAGGAGAGATACCGCAAGCTGCTGTCCAACCTGAAGGAAGGCAAGGTCTTTGAGAGAAGCGAAAAGAAAGTTTGGATCTGCGCCAACTGCGGCCATATCCACTTTGGCGAGAAAGCTCCCGAAGTCTGCCCCGTCTGTGATCATCCAAAAGCATACTTCCGCATTAAAGCTGAAAATTATTAATTTCAATCAAAATACCGGGGAGCATAACGCTCCCCGGTATTTTTTACACTCTGTTTCGGTGCAGGGCGGCAAGAAGAGCTTTTCCAAGGCCTGTTACGAGAACAGTTGCGGCGATTGCCTCCGGGATGCCAGAGGCGGCAATTGTACCCATAACCAGCCCTTTTACCGCAGATAGAGCCACGTTTTTGGCCTGAGCATATTCAGGGGCCAACAGAAAATAAATGCTGCCCATTACAAGAAAGGTGTTGGCCATAGAGCTTATAAACCCGGTGATAGGGAGGGCAATCCAAGGGTTGAATCTGCATTTTTGCAGAAGCATCCATAGCCATCCGGCGGCAGCACCCATCAGTACACGGCAGCCCACAGAGATCCAAAGGGCTTTCAAGCTTCCAATGGGAGTGCTGCTTAGAAAAGGAGAAAATGCAAAGGAAAGCAGGGTGGGGGTCAGAGTATTGCTGATTACCGAGCAAAGGCCGAAAGTTCCGCCTAAAATGGCTCCTGCTGCAGGACCCAGCAGCAGTGCCCCTAGAATAACGGGAATGTGAACGGTAGTTGCTTTAATAACCGGCAGCTGGATCATGCCCAGGGGAGTGTTGGCCAAAACTACCACCACTGCTGCCATAAGGGAAACTTGAACCATCCATTGGGAGTTTTTTTTCATCGATTTCATGCTGCGTTGCCTCCTTGGTTGTGTATAAATCCTGTAAAGTTCCGTGAGAGTATAGCATAAAACAACCGGTGTGTAAAGGAGGCGTATTTTTCTTTTTTCCACCGAATAAAATATTCCATATAAATAAAGAAGAAAATATGGCGGAATACTCGTGAAAATGGAAAAAATATGGCAGAATTCAAGGGAGATATCAAAGCTGTGGAAAATGCTGTATTGTTTTTGTGGGAATAAGGGAAAATCTTCGTTGGTTTTGATAAAAAATCCCCCCGGCGTTAACGCCGGGGGAATTTTGGGAAGAAGTTAGCAGACGTTGAAGTTGGTGCTGCGGTAGGTGACCAGGGTGTCGGCCATCTCTTTGCCGTACTCTTTCTCAAAATCAGCCAGAACCTGGGCATTGACCGCTTCGCCTTCTGCGCCGAAGATAGCAGCAGTCACTTCCGAGTAAGACCAGTAGGAGTGGGCGCAGTGATAATCCCATTCCTTTACATACTCCATCTTCTTTTTCAGATTGGAATCAGGGGACAAGCCGGCATCACGGATGATATGCAGGCAGTACTCGCTCTTGTGCAGTGTCTGAGGAACCTCATACACAATGTAGGGGTTGAAGCCGCGGCAGATGGAGTTATCCAGGTGCTTGCAGTACTCATGTCCAGCTTCTACCAGGCCCATTTCCTTAAACTGGCTGTGCCAGGGGCAGCGGGTGATCTTAGAGACGCTATCAGGAGCGACAGACACAACCTCGGAGGTGTGGCCTTTCTCGGCGGCAACTTCAGGGGAATTGACCCACTCACCGTATTGTTTATAGACCTCATAGGTCAGAGGATTGCCGTCCCGGATGGCGCGCTGAGCCATTCTGCGGCCTCTCTGCTCGGCGTAATACTGGGTTCCGTGGATGAAAGCCAAACGGCCCCGCTCGCCGAATTGCTCGGTCAGATGGACATAGAATTTCGCTGCGATAAATGCGTGGACTTTTTCATTGAATCCCATAGTAATAACTCCTTTCTAATTTGCCTTAGCTTTTTTCTGCTTCATGTTATACATTTGCTTGGCGACGAATACGCCAATCAAGACACAGAGAAGGATCTGGGCATAACCGCCGCCCAGGGGGAGCACCTTGAAGACGCCGCGGGTGTTGAGGTACCGCAGCACACAGGCGCAGGGAACAACGATAGCCGCAGAGCGGTAGTCCGCCATGATGCGCTGAATACACATAGCGCCGAACAATGCGGGCAGCAGGTAGTTGAGGGCCCGAATGATTGCATCAGGCAGAATGCTCAGAATCAGGTTACCAGCCACAGCCACCAAGGTCATAACGGCCAAACTGATAAAGATGGAAACAGTGATGGCGATGCAGGAAATGACGGTGCCCTGCTCGGTGCCGGCTTCCACATCCGCAGAGGAGAGGGCGGCAGTGGCAGCTGGGGCACGAATCTCCTTGGAGTTACCGGCGATGTAGGTCAGATACATGCCGGGCACATGGAGGATGGGGAACAGGGTAATGGGGTCGACGATGTACCAGGCCACCATGGCGGAGAACAGGGAGATAAACCCGGTTAGAATACCGGACATAGAAGGCCGCGCACCGTAAAAGACCATCAGAGCCACAGTTGGAATGAAGATCAGCGGGATGGAGACCCAGCAGGTGATCTTGCCCCATTTGATAATATAGGGCATATACTCGTTATCAAATACGCTTTTTTGCGATTGATCCAATTTCATGACAAATTCTCCTTTCCTCAAGTTCTAGGCATTATGCCGGCAGGAAACCCATGCCCTCGGTGACAGTAGCGCAGATCATACCGAAGACCATGCAGATGGTAAGGCCCCACTCTTTCAGCCATTGTTTGTTGGCTTTTTTATTGTACTTGGTGATAAAAGCCATGACAAGAGCGGAGGAAAAGACGGCTACAACCTGGTTTTTCATAGGGTAAATCTTATCCAGAGTCATGGAGGAGTACACGCCGATGAGGGCGCCGGTTCCGAGGACTGGAACCAGGGCAGCGTTGCCGCCGGCCATTACCGAGTTGACCTTATCCATCTTGTCAGAGAAGAGGGCGGCGAAGATAACCCAGCCGATACAACCTGCGGACATGACGATGGCAGCGGTTGCCAGAAAGTCGGCATTCATGGCGCTGGATCCTAGTTCAATGCCCATGCCGTCAGCGGTGAAGTTTGCGCCTTGCAGTTCGTAGGAGACCGATCCGATGAAGTCCACACGCAGCCAGGCGAGAGGGGCACCCACATAGAGCATCAAGCTGAGCATGGCGGTCAGCATGACGAAACAGGGGCCTACAGAGGTGACGGTTGCGCTTCGAATAGCGGCTTTGACCTGTTTGTCTGTCAGACCTACTCTAGGAGCATCCTTGATGCTGCGTCTGAAAAACAGCCAGGATTGGTATAAAACGATTAAGACACCGGGTGCGCAGGCAAGCCACATGACTAGGCTATTTGCCATACTGTTATATTCAGGTGTCATGAGAACGACCTTCTTTCCTCAGAATTTTATTTTTTCGGGTTCCTTCAAGGGCAATCCAGCTGTTCCCGGCGCCTGGGAGCCTAGCCGGTCCGCGCCCATCAAAGCACACCGATAAAAACACG
>OJRY01002398.1_pt1 | contig 11463 bp, 9 predicted proteins | sample 1599311 | NCBI WGS metagenome assembly OJRY01 (sample SAMN04168657, study PRJEB22393) | human gut metagenome | biome: human gut microbiome; feature: stool | host: Homo sapiens | collected 2014-03-20 | reverse complement strand
ACTACAAAAACAAAAAACCTCCGGAGCAATGGGCTCCGAAGGCTATCCTATAAATGGCAATATCCTTTCATAGTCATAACAAACCAACTTACCAATTACGTCCGGTATCCCACCAAAGACGCGTACCTCCATTGTCTTCTCCGCCCAACGCATCCACTAACTTACGGTATTGTTCTCCGTCCTCCGTCTCTAATGAACCGGGAAAGTTCAGACGACGAACCATTGTTTCCGTATCAATACAATGATTCCGGCTATTATTAAATCTTACAGGGAAAAGACGCGGATAACCTGTCCGACGCTGCTCTGCCCATGCCTCACAACCTTCGGGAAACATAGCCAACCATTTCTGAGTAATGATCTTTTCCAGTTTAACCTCCCGGTCTGCACTTTCTATCCAGCGTGGAGACACCTGACAACGAGCCTTTATATTATTATCGGAATCATACGTATCAACAAAATCAGCAGCCCGATTATCGCTGCTCAGATAATCGTCTGCCGCTGTCAGATTGTACTGGCGAAAAGAGGAAGCCACTCCTTGCTTATAGCATTCTCCCGCATCCTCTGATGTCCAACCCCGCAATGCCGCCTCCGCACGAAGAAACCACACCTCGGCGGCAGTCATCAAAACCGCATCTGTAGACTGATCTACCGTCAGCTTCGACAAAGTGTTGTAACGATTGTGGGCAAAACAAGTCCCCTGACGAATGCCGCGATACTCTCCCTTTAAATCCGTAGCCGTACAATGTTCAAAATAAAATTCCCGCCGGGGGTCACCGTAACCATTCATTATAGATTCTATAGAGGCATTCATATAAGTTTCATTCCACACACGATTGAGTTCACCAAGTGGATTGGAGTATCCACTACCGGTAGAGACAGACGCCAATTCGGTAGCATACTCGAAAACGCCATACGCATTATCTAAAGCTTTCAAGAACTCCGAGCGGGCTTTCAACGGACTCACCACAGCTAAACGCATGGCAAGCCTCATCCGCAAAGAGTTGGCAAACTTAATCCAGGAGCTATATTTCCCATCAAGCAGAATATCAAAACGGGCAAACTCTGTAGCTTCCGGCATTCGTTCTATGTAATCAGAAAGAACGGTAACCGCCGTATCCAGTTCATGGAAGAACTCATCATATACTTCCTCCTGCGTATCGGGCTGATAATTGTTTTCCGGATTCGCAAAATTGGTATATACTACAGGGCCATAATAATCTGTCACACGATGCATCACCTCTACTTTCAGAATCTTTGTAATACCAAAGAATGCCGGCTGCCCTGTACGGGTATGGATTTCCGACTGATAAATCTGAGGAAAGATATAAGCATACGTATGTCCCCACATCGCACTATTCCAACCGTCCTGCATATTATAATCGGAATTATGGCTACCTCCATTCAGTGGTTTGGCATCGTGCATATATCCACAGAACATATCAGCATTAAGATTCTGCGTCAATTGAAAGGGCCAGTTCTTGCCTTTGCCATAATCATAATTAAAATAAATGCCCTGCTGAATAATGCCCAGACGAATACCATGGTCATTATTATCCGCTTTCAAATCTTCATCGGTAATGCCTGCCAAATCGGTATTGTACTCTCTGAATTGGGAAGTACAGGATATCAGTATCGACCCTATAAACAAAGACAGAAGAATCATATTCTTTTTCATCATTTTACCCCTTTCCCGCTTTAAAATTCACATTTAATACTGAATCCCCAACTACGTGTCGTGGGCATTCCATAGACTTCGATTCCCTGGTTATCATTTCCGGTAGAAAGTACCAGATCGGGATCAAAAGGCGCTTTCTTGTAAATAAAAAAAAGATTGCGCCCTACAAAAGAAAGCTGTATATCTTTGAAAACCTTCGTTTTAGCTATCCAGCCGGCAGGTAACTGATAGTTTAGAGAAAGCTCTCGCAGACGCACATTTGTGGCATCATACATATAGTATTCCGTCACACCTGCACGTCCGCCAACTACGTTCTTGTAGAATCCCTTTACATTCTCTACACGATGTCCCTCCAACATGATATATCCATCGTCCCTGGCGTCGGCCGTAGTTTTGGAAACTCCATACATATCCATATCGGCCTGGGTTTGTGAAAGAATATTTCCACCATACCGACAGTCTATCAAAAAATAAAGGCTGACCCCTTTGTAAGAAAGAGTATGACTCCATCCCATCGAAAAGAGAGGATTGGCATTGCCTACCTTCACCGTATTTCCGTCTCCCTCAACCTGAGGCAATCCTTTATTTTCGCCCCCGGCCTCGTAAACGATATTTCCACTGCCATCACGAACAAAAGCTTTTCCGTAAATATCGCCGATAGAACCACCTTTCACTAACTTCATGGCATAACTCGACGAAAAACTGGTAGGACCGTAAACAAACTCTTTTAACTGTTCATGAAGTTCGATAATCCGGTTCTTATTGGAAGAGAAATTGAGTGTTGTTTTCCAGATGAAATCCCGCTTCATCACAGGTGCGACATCCAGTGTCAGCTCCCAACCCTCATTCTGTATATTACCGGCATTGACATACCGATAGGCATATTTATCTCCGGATAAAGCCGGCAGCTTGAAGAATTGATTGCGGGTATTGGTACGGTAATAAGTGGCATTAATGCCCAGACGATTACTAAGGAAACGCCACTCGGTACCTACTTCCACAGAGTATGTCATTTCAGGCTCCATCTCTTTAAAAGGAGCCGCATCACTGGCCTGCACTTCACCGCCGGCAGTAACGTGTGAAACCGGATTGGTGATAAACAGTGGGATATCATTACCCACTTTACTGTATGTACCGCGCACTTTACCAAAAGAAACCCATTCCGGCAAAGCTATCAGTTTATTCAGAATAAGAGAAGCACCAACAGAGGGATAGAAAAACCCCGTCCGCTCATGCTGGGTGTAAGCTAAAGTAGAAGCCCAGTCATTACGGGCGGTCACATCTACAAAAAGGCTCTCTCTGTATCCCACCTGTGCTGTAGCAAATACCGACTGCAACTGCCTGTGAGCATCAATCTTCTGATCGAGGCTGGCCGAACCGTTCATAATAATATTGGCCAGATTAAAGACATTGGGAAATTTCAAGGAAGCCGTCTTAGAGTCGTAACGGACAGAATTTACGATCTTGTCATTAATGCTGGCACCCATAGCGGCATCCAGTGAGATGTCACCCCACTTCTTCTTTGCCGTTGCCATCACATCTCCATAAAGCAGTACCTCCTGATAATCCATTTCAATATAGCGACCATTCACTCCCGCCAATGCCGGAGCTGTAGAAGCATAAAACTTCTGCCGTAATTTGTCATTTGCGTAATCCATAGTACCACGTGCCTGAATATCAAGCCAGTCATTCACCTTCACACGAGCAGACAAAGACGTAATGATTCTGGAACGGGTATCTTTACTCTGGATACGATTGACAATCCAATAAGGGTTTTGCTCAAAATCTTCAAAAGACGTATGCCAATTTTGTACATTGAGCTTACGATCTTCATCATATACTTCAAAATGATCTTTATAATAAGACAGATCTTCGCCACGAGGAAAGCGATACAATCCCACCAGGGGATTCATATAAAAACCTCCGGTAACAGGTTTGTTCTTTACCACCTGGCGCATCACATTCACACTGCCATCCAGTTTCAACCGGCCATTGAACAAAGAGGAGGTTTCGCGGAAATTCAGATTGTGTTTGGAAAGCTGATTTTTATCTATAATGCCCCTTCCGCTGGTATTGGCATAAGAGAAATAATTTTGTAACTTCTCGTTTCCATGGCTCACAGATATAGAGGTAATGGAAGTAAAACCGGTACGAAAGAAATTCTTCAGGTTGTCCTGATCCGGCAGTTCGGCCTTTGCTCCCCAGCTATCTACATCATCACTCACCCCATAGCGGTTTTGCATTTCAGGAAGACTAAAAGCATTATCAACGGTCAGGCTGGTAGAGAAAGATACTTTATGAACTCCGGACTCGCTCCCTTTTTTAGTGGTTATCAATATTACCCCATTAGCAGCCTGGCTACCATACAAAGCTGCAGCCGGAGCACCTTTCAGAATCGTTATACTCTCCACATCCTCAGGATTCAGATTAGAAATGCCGTCGCCTCCGTCACGATTGCCGGCATTGGCTGTACCTCCAATAGCCGAATAGGCTTGTTCGGAAGTAGAGTTGAGCATCGGAACACCATCTATTACATATAAAGGCTGATTATCACTGACTACAGAACGTATACCACGAATACTGACCTTAGCTGATGCACCCGGTCCTGAGGAATTCTTACTAATTTGCACACCTGCTGCTTTTCCTGCCAGTGCAGTAATCATATTAGGGTCCTTCACCCGGTTCAGTTCATCACTTTTGAGCTGCATAGCCGAATATGAGAGAGAAGATTCCTTCTTTTCAATGCCAAGTGCAGTGACAATAATAGGATCAAGCATCACGGCATCTTCTTTGAGTAGTATCTCAAATTCAGTTTGTCCCCGTACAGGCACTTCCTTAGTCTCACATCCCACAAAGGAAATTTGCAGAACAGCATCCTGTTCTACTACTAAAGAAAATTCACCCTCTGCATTAGTAATGGTTCCATCGGGCTCCCCTTTCACTTTTACAGTAGCTCCAATCAAAATTTCTCCTTTGGAATCGACGACGTGTCCTTTTATCTTTTTTCTTGAAGAAAACTGGTCTGTGTGTTTATCATATTCTATATTAATAGCATTACACTCTTCTATTCCCAAAGGAGGTAAGAGCATTAAAAACAGGTATAAAAGAGTCCTTTTAGTAAGTAACATGTTCATTTCAAATAGATTGTGCTTATACAAAAGTACACAATAAATTCTAAAAAAATATTTTTTAGGTAACGTTTAAACAAAAGAGTTCTCAGAAATAGGTATTATCACTATTTTTGTTGCAAATAAACTGTAAATATGGAAATAGAGATAGAAAATCATCCCCTGAAACCGTTTTTACCTCCGCATGCAAAATTGTTAATGCTGGGCAGTTTTCCGCCACAAAAGAAAAGATGGTCTATGGATTTTTATTATCCAAATTTAAACAATGATATGTGGAGAATTGTGGGACTCCTGTTCTTTGACAACAAGGATCATTTTCTGAATGAGTCAAAGAAAGCTTTTTGTCGTGAACAAATCATTGATTTTCTCAATAAAAAGGGGATTGCCTTATTCGATACTGCTTCTGCCATACGACGTTTGCAGGATAATGCTTCCGACAAATTCTTAGAAGTGGTTCAGTCTACTGACATAGCTGCTATGCTCCGACAATTACCGGAATGCAAAGCCATCGTAACCACCGGGCAAAAGGCTACAGATACCCTCCGCATGCAATTCAATGTAGAGGAACCCAAAGTAGGCGACTTTTCTGAGTTTGTGTTTGAAAACCGCCCGATACGGCTCTACCGGATGCCTTCTTCTTCCCGTGCTTACCCATTAGCATTGGATAAGAAAGCAGCTGCTTACCGTATCATGTACCAAGACTTACAAATGCTTTAAAATAATAGAAATATGAAACCAATCTTTTTGCAATACCCAGCGTGTAGCACTTGTCAAAAGGCAAAAAAGTGGCTGACTGAAAATAATATTGAGTATACCAACCGTCTCATCGTAGAAAATAACCCCACCGTAGAAGAACTGAAAGCATGGATTCCACTTAGTGGACTACCGGTAAAAAAGTTTTTCAACACCAGCGGACTGGTTTATAAAGAGCTGAACCTCAAAGAAAAGCTTACCACAATGAGCGAAGAAGAACAGATAGCCCTGCTGGCTACCAATGGTAAACTGGTGAAACGTCCATTGGTAGTGACTGATCATTTTGTATTAGTAGGATTCAAACCCGACGAATGGGAAAAACTAAAATAGTTGAAAACTTCTTTGCAGAAATACTTGCAGATTCGGAAGATTATTCTATCTTTGCACCCGCAAACACGGGAGTAGCTCAGTTGGTAGAGCACCGGTCTCCAAAACCGGGTGTCGGGAGTTCGAGCCTCTCCTCCCGTGCATGATTAAATAGCTGTAAGTTTTTTGACTTACGGCTATTTTTCGTTTATAGGTCGGGCAAAGGTCGGACGGCAAAAGCATAATCCATACTCATTCGTTTCATCCACTTCGCAAGGGTTCAACGGAAGGCCATGTATTTCGAAAAGGAAGGAACGGACGTACGAAAAGAGGGTAACACACCGTATTGGACGGGTGCAAAATAGGAAAATGATACGTCAGGAGGTAATTTTTTGTTCTATGTTTGAGTTTGAGTGGTTAGGGTATAGTTATAGTAACAATGCGGAAGTTGACAGGAAAACGGGGATGGAAGAGGACGGGAGACGGAAAAGGAGCGTTGGTAACATTTGCGCCGGATATTGTTCGACAAGAGAAAAAGGATGGTAATAATATAGGAAAAATGAAGAATTAACTCTACTTTTGTGATACAAAAATAAAATAGGACATGGATGAATTACTAATTATTCAAAATAAAATATACGAGATACGAGGTCAGAAGGTGATGTTGGACTTCGATTTGGCAGAGATGTATGATACAGAGACAAAGTATTTGAAACGTTCTGTAAAAAACAACCTCCGTCGCTTCCCCAGCGATTTCATGTTTGAACTGACTAAGGAAGAATGGGAGGATTTGAGGTGCAGAATTAGCACCTCAAAGAGGGGAGGTACCCGGTATATGCCCTACGCATTCACCGAACATGGTGTCGCCCAACTCTCTTCCGTACTCAACAGTAACATTGCAATAGATGTAAACATACAGATTATACGCGCCTTTATTGCTGTCCGCCAATTGATAGCCAATCCTCCGGTAGACCGTATTTCAGAGTTACAGGTGGAAGTTAAAGAACTCAAACAATACCTCGAAGAAGTTTTTGCCGACTACAATGACATCAACGACGATACCCGGATGCAAATAGAGCTAATCAACCAAACACTGGCAGAACTGCAAACCAAAAAGGCGTGGGACGAAAGACCACGTAACCCGATTGGATTCATTAAGACTAAAGAATAGCCTTTTCTTACCCTGCCATTGGCATACAAATACCTTCTATACAATATGATAAATGGCAGATTGGTTGACTTTACTTCCGATGAATTAAATACATTATCCTTGGCTTTATCAGAACTTGGAGCTAAGTTGAAAATACTTCCCAGTCAATCGCGAGACCTGGATGACAACGATAGGGGATATTTCGATATTCTCTACCAAATGGAAAAGAGTTTTCACGAGTTGAAAGCTCTTTTTTTATTGCTCTGATTATAAAATAGCCTCGAATGATGGAATCTTTTCCAGTTCTTCCCAAACACTTTCTTTAGAATTTAACATTCAGTGTTACTTCTTTATTTCCTGCCAACCAGTCCGGCCCGTCTTTTACAAGACGTATTGCTTCTTTATCAGCAGAAACACATAGGCTGTTCTTTATTTTTATATTCACCGGGCGACCCTTTTTATCCACATGAAAAGTCAGTACTACTTCCCCTTTTACCTTTGCGCATTCTTCATCTGTTGGACGGATCCTATTCTTTTTCAGGTACTTCTTATATGCTTTGAACCCTATCACAGGAACGGGCTCCGGCATGGTCAACGGCTCAACGCGTACTACCGAACCTGTAAAATCCTTTTTCCTTTCAGTACCATAGCCCACTACCACTACTTCGTTTAATGCCTCTTTGCTCTCATTCATGGCAATCAACATTTCTTTGCCGGTATCTGCAGGAAGAGTTATCGGTTCATAGCCAATATAGTTGACCGCAATCTCTTTGTTTCCGTCTGCATCTAATGTAAAGTTTCCATTTACATCCGAAACCGTCCCCTTACCGGTTCCTTTTACAAGAATATTAGCTCCCATAAGAGGTTCTCCGTTTTCATCAGTCACACGTCCTTTTATCCCACCAACCTTTAGGCCTTCTACCCTATCCTGCAACTTCCGGGCAAGATTATTATCGCCTGCAGCGATTGTAGTATCAGCCAGTTTTAATTCTTCTGAAAGGACCATACTCATCTCTACTTCCGCCGCAGATTGCTCTTTCACTTCGGGAGCAATGGTTTTGGCAGTAACAGCAGGTTTCACTTTTCGTTCCTGACTGATGAGTGGTCTCATCGAATCCTTTTTCAGTGTCTTCGCCAACTTCACTTCTGCCTCAGCAGGTATCTGTGAAGGCGTTTGCAAAATAGTATCCCGTTGCAATTGTTCCAGAGCCATGAGAGTTTCTTCCGGTAATTTATCTTTTTGGAACAGGAAATAACCACCCAACCAAACACCTAACAGGAGACTGGCAGCCACACTCCAGGCAAAAGCATGATTCTGCTTTCTTTTCACCCTCATTGTAATCCGGCGACGAAGTAACTCTATCTGTTGCTCCTGACTTTCCCCTGCGCCGTCGTAACCATCCATAGCGTCGGCAAGAAAAGGATCTCGCATCGCTTCCTTTTGCAGGCGATGAGCTTCTTTTCCTTTGCGGGTTCCTCGTATGTAGTCTAATAGCTTCATTGGGTCTGGTTCTTTATACAAATCTTTAAATTACGTTTTCCATTCTGGATATAGCTTTTCACGTTATTCAGTGTAAAGCCTGTTTGCTCTACAATATCGGCATAAGACATTTCTTCCATAAAAAAATGCATGATGCTGATACGCTGAAATTCGGGAAGCTTTTCAAGACAATGCTTCAGGGCATTTAGTTGTTCTTCCGAAGTATCTTCTTCAGATAAAAGATGCAGAAATTCATCAGATTCCACAAGGTTAATCGTATAATCGAGAGGAATTTCTTTATTTTCTTTTCTCAGTATTTGTAGACAGTGGTTCTTTGCTACCCGATATAGCCAGGGTTTGAAAACCTTTATTTCATAATGGGGTACTTTGGGAAGCAGATCTTCAAAAAGTTGCATTACTGCATCCTGTGCACGTGCTTCGTCGGTCAGATACTTGAGACAAAGACCATATAATAACGGAATATATCGGTTGTAAAGTTCACCAAAATATTCTGTTTTACCAGACGTGGCGTACTGATGTAATAGCTCTTCGTCGGTCAGCTTTAATATGTTCTTTTTAAAAAACAGGACTTCTTTTTGGGCAAAGTTAAAAAAAATAAGTAAACGTAGGGATATATGGAAGGATTAAGTAATCAATCCACCACAGAGCACACTGAGTAATTACATAGTTCATTTTAAACAATTAAGCCCCTGCATGCTCTGCAGTGAAATACAAAAAAAGGCTACCGAAATATCCGATAGCCTTCTTTCCCTGTTCGTTATCCTTTTACCAAACAATCACCTTTTCTGTTATTGTTTCATTAGCTAATGTAATCTTTACAAGATAAATCCCCTTCGGCAGATTTACAGTTGTATTATTCAATGATACTGATTCTGAATATACATTACCTCCATCCATGGAATAAACATTGATTATACCGTTCAGATCACTGGCAGCAGTAATACGGATGGCGTCTCCCTCGCTCATAACCTTTACAGAGGCCTTCTCCGGTTCGTTTGTTATTCCGGTTCCTGCACCAAAAATAGCAAATGGGCCACCTACTTTAGCATTATCAACCGCTTGTACTCCCCATGTATACTCGCCAGTCAGTCCTGTTACCTTATATAACACTCTCTTGCTGATTAATCCGGAAACTTCGGCTACTTTCAACCGTCCGGTAGTAATATCAGCCGGAATTGTCATTCTGATAACATCTCCCTGTTTGATATACAAATTATATTTCAAAGCACTGGCCGGAGTTACATCATCAGCCGGGGCATCCCATGAGAACATTACAATGCCATTGGAACCCGACACTGCTTTCAAATTGGTAGGTGCGCCGGGAGCCTTATTTGCAGTAATTCCTTCGCCTAAATTATTCTTCATCAGGCGGGTATGTGATCCTCCCGCATCGCCATAACCCACAAGAAATGCATCCAAATTACCATCATTGTCAAAATCTACCAGATTGGCTGTTCCACCCCTTTGTGCTTTTGCACCAGCATACACTAACGGAGAAGCAGTAAACATAGGAGCATCCAGTTTGCCTCCATTGTTCAAATAAACCATATCAGTCTCCTCTGTAGCATTCATATACAAGATATCGCTAAAACCGTCATTGTTAACATCGCCTGCATCGACTGAAAGCGCCTGTCTGCTATTTGGCAACCCCGTTGTAGCAGCACCATATTTGGTAAATCCTCCTACTGAATTGATATACACGTCACCGCGCCAGTTCCAACTCACCGCTTCGTCCCATCTAACTCCGGGAACCATAAAATCCTGTTTTCCATCATTGTTATAATCAATCCAGACAGGATTGCCTTCTTCTATACCTTCAAATTCAATGGGTTCGGCAAAAGTTCCGTCGCCATTGTTTTTGTAGACTGCACCATTATAACTGCCATGATAACCATAGTCGGCATCATACTTGTCAACGTCAATTCCTTCACCCGAAACAATCAGATCCAAGAATCCATCACCATCATAGTCAGCCCAGGCAGCCCCACCACCAGATAACTGAACAAAGGGCTTAGCCGCACTGCTACCCATTTTGTTTTTTACCGGCTTGTCAATACGTTCAAAATTCTCCCCATTTACATTTCTGTATAAGTATGAGATTCCGGTATTCTTGTCACCTTCGTTTGTACGCCCCTGAATATAAAGATCCGTCCAGCCGTCACCGTCATAATCAGCAGCTACTACATATCGGTTAGAACGATTTTCCTTTCCGTTATTAATCAAAGGAAATAGCCCTGTAAATACCTCTTCAAAACCGGCATCTCCTCCTTTATTTTTCCATAAACCAGCATAGTATTCTCCATTACTTTTCTTTCCGGCCAGAAACAAATCCAGATTTCCATCATTATTATAGTCGAACCAGGTGGCACTGGATGTCCTCAAACCCGGAAAATTATGCGCAACTTGCTCAAATTGCTTTCCGTCTTTATTTTTATAAAGTAATGTTTGCTCTCCTTGTGAAGTAACACCGGCTATAATCACATCCAGAAAACCATCGTTGTTATAATCTCCCCAGGCAGCAGCAGCTTCATACGCCATAGGAATACTCTCTGTTCCACCGTCTACTACAACAGGATTAATGATCTCAGAAAATGAAGCATGTTTCACCTGAGCAAAAGCAGAGGTACAGGCAAGTCCGACCAACGCACATGTGCATCTAAAAATTTCTACGTTTTTCATAATACATTTGTTTTTCATTAATAGATAAAAGTTGTCGAGGCCAATGCAGCTTCTGTCTTCACAGAAACTACATATACTCCTCTATTGAAGCCCGAAAGATCTATCTGCTCAGAATAAGAACCATCCTTAAAATTCTTCGCAAATAAAACCTGTCCGGAGATATTGTTTATTTTCACTGCCTCAATTATTTTCTTTGTCTTTACATGAAGCGTATCGGATTCTTTCTCTACATACACAGTGAGAGGATTCTCCTGATTGACCTTTGCAATAC
>OJRY01002380.1_pt1 | contig 11527 bp, 11 predicted proteins | sample 1599311 | NCBI WGS metagenome assembly OJRY01 (sample SAMN04168657, study PRJEB22393) | human gut metagenome | biome: human gut microbiome; feature: stool | host: Homo sapiens | collected 2014-03-20 | reverse complement strand
ACCCTACACCCGCCAAGGACTCTTAGAGTTTGGCGGGTGCTTTTTTGTTTGTGGCACCGGGCGGCAGCCTATCCAGCGGGACAAGACCGTGAACGACAACTACTATCTGCTGACGCTGGCTGCGATTGCAAAAGAAATCCGGCAGCGCGGTCTGCCGCCCGAATGTTCGGTGCGCATTGCGGGGGGTCTGCCGCTGACCAGCTTCGGACGCGACAAACCCAAGTTCAGAGAGTATCTGCTGCGGAGCAACCAGCCCGTGAATTTCAAATTCGAGGGCGTGGAGTACAGCATTACCATCGAGGAAGTTGCCGTCTTCCCTCAAGGCTACGCCGCCCTTATGACCGAAGTGGGGCTTTTGCAGGACGAACCGTCCATGCTCCTCATGGATCTCGGCGGCTGGACGGTGGACCTTATGCGCATCGACAACGCCATCCCTGCGGCTGACACCGCCCACAGTCTGGAACTCGGCATGATCCGCTGCGTGGATGACATTCGGGAACAGGTGCGGCGCGAAACCGGGCTGTCGCTGACGGATGCCCAAATCGAAAATATGCTGGCGGGTCAGCCCTGCACGGTCAGCGATACGGTGCGCGACATTGTGAACAAACAAGGTCGCAAGTACACAGAGCATCTTCTGTCTGCCACGATGGAAGCGGGATTTGATTTGCACGCTATCCCCGCCGTGTTGCTGGGCGGCGGCGCATCGGTGGTGAGCCGCCACCTAAGCCCCAAAGACGGCCTTTGTAAGACGATTTTCCTGCTGGACGACAAGGTGAACGCCGTCGGGTTCGAGCGCGCGTTGACCGCCGTGTCGCGCCGTAAAAGCGAGGTATGAAACGACCGCAATATGTTTTCCGCCCGAACCTCAACGAACCGCAACACCGCCGCGCGTGGGCGTTGCTGCAGCAGGTGCCGTCAGCCAAACGCAAAGAGTTTCTGGTGCAGAGTATCCTTGTGGCAGAACAGACGGATAGGCTGGAGAAAAGCATCCGCAAGGTGGTGCGGGAGGAGTTGCAGGCAGTCAACATAACCAACGCTGTTCCAAGCCCACCGCCAGCGAATGCTATACCAGACTCTGCGCTCGATTTCCTGAATTCACTGTAGGGGGTGATTCCAATGTTTTAATAATAGGTAGAGAAGCAGAAGGTAAAAAGGAGGTTGATACATAGTGAACGGTAAAAAAATCTTGTTCGGTGCAGCCTGTGACGGGCTGCTTTTGTTTTTGATGAGGGGCGCCTATTAAGCACATTCGCAGATCCGGCAAACATCCCCATAGGGAGTTGTGTCCTTGATCAAGTTCGTAGATATGTTCTCCGGCATCGGTGGTTTCCGCGAAGGACTGACCCGTGCCGGAGGATTTGAATGCGTAGGGCACTGCGAAATCGGGGATAATCCGGCGTTCACTTTCCGCACCTTTCTGCTGCGGCTGGGACTGATTGGTCCTGAGTACAAAAATGTGCGGATAAACAGAAGTTGAACGAGAGCGGCAATGACCCGGCTAAAATTGAAATGATGGAACGCTTTGCGTTTTATGAGCGCGCACGCCATGCCTATGCGATTATCGCCACCGGGGAAAGCGCAATCTATGCCAACGTACTTTTGAAGAAGGGCGTGGTTCAATGAGTAACACAGCAACTGTGCTGGCCTTCGACTTTGGCGCTTCCAGCGGACGTGCGATTCGGGCCGTGTACGATGGCCAAAACCTCACCTACGAGGAAATCCACCGCTTTGAAAATATCCCCATCGAAAAGGACGGTCATCTATGCTGGGATGTGGAAACACTGCTGAAGGAAATTCACACAGCCATTCAAAAGGCGGGTACATTTGACAGCTTAGGATTTGATACATGGGGTGTGGATTTCGGCTTACTGGATACGGACGGCCATCTGCTGGCAAACCCTGTTCATTATCGCGATGCCCGAACGAATGGCAAACCGGAACAGGCCGCTGCCCGTATGCCTGCAGAAGAATTGTATGCCCATACCGGCAATCAAATCATGGCAATCAATACTTTGTTCCAGCTGCTGGCTCTGCGTGAGCAGGACCCGGAACTGCTGCAAAAGGCTGCGCAAATCCTTTTTATGCCGGATTTGTTTGCGGCTCTGTTGGGGGCCGAGCCGGTCTGCGAACGCAGCATTACGTCCACCAGCCAGATGCTGGACCCCCGCACAGGGCAGTGGAGCAGGGAAGTGCTGGCCGCCTACGGCTTGCCGGAAAGCTGCTTTGCGCCCATTGTCGCCAGCGGTACGGTGACAGGTACACTTGCAAACGGTGCAAAAATCATTGCGGTGGCAGGGCATGATACGCAATGCGCCTCGGCTGCTATGCCGTGTGCCGAGGAGGATGCCGAACACACGGCATTTCTCTCCTGCGGCACATGGAGCCTGCTGGGAATGGAATTGGATGCCCCGATTCTGACGGCGGACAGCTGCCAAAGCGGGCTGTCCAATGAACTCGGTGCAAACGGGAAAATCAATTATCTGAAAAATATCATCGGTCTTTGGCTGATTCAGGAAAGCCGCCGTGAGTACAAGCGCCGTGGACAGGCATATTCTTTCGCGGAGCTGGAGCAACAGGCACTTGCCGCTGAACCGCTGCGCAGTTTTATTGACCCGGATGCACCGGAATTTGTTGCCCCCGGCGATCTGCCGGGCAGAATACAGGAATTCTGCCGAAAAACCGGCCAGCCCGTCCCGGAAACGGTGGGAGCCGTAATGCGCTGCATTTATGAAAGCCTTGCTCTGAAATATCGCTATGCGATAGAGCAGCTCTCCGCTGTAACAGGTCGAGCATTTACGACCCTGCACGTTTTGGGTGGCGGCACAAAAGACCGTCTGCTTTGCCAGATGACGGCAGACTGCTGCGGCCTTACAGTAAAGGCAGGCCCGGTGGAAGCTACGGCGCTCGGCAACATTATGATTCAGTTGAAAGCCTTGGGGTTGCTGGACTCCATCACACAAGGACGCCGGCTGGTTGCGGAGACAGAGGTCATTAAAACATATACCCCAAGCACACAGAACTATGCGGAATGGAACGCCGCTTATGATCGTTTCAAACCCCTATTGTAATAAGGAAGGTGCAACTATGCTGTATCCTAAAATTGGTATTCGCCCTGTCATCGATGGACGCTGGGGCGGCGTCCGTGAAAGCCTGGAAAATCAGACGATGCGCATGGCAGAAAATGCCGCCAAGCTGATTTCGGAGAATCTCAAGTACCCCGATGGTACGCCGGTGCAGTGCGTGATCGGCTGTACGACGATTGGCGGTGGTGCCGAGGCGGCCCGCGTGGCAGAGCAGTTCTCTACCCAGAATGTTACGGCAACGCTGTCTGTGACCCCTTGCTGGTGCTACGGCACCGAGACGTTCGACATGGACCCCAACACCATCAAGGCGGTCTGGGGCTTCAACGGCACCGAGCGTCCCGGCGCGGTGTATCTGGCTGCGGTTCTGGCAGCACACGCCCAGCGCGGTCTGCCTGCTTTCTCCATTTATGGTCATGACGTGCAGGAAGCCAACGATGATACGATTCCCGATGACGTGGCCGAGAAAATCCTGCGCTTTGCCCGTGGTGCTGTTGCCGCAGGCTGGATGAAGAACAAAGCCTACGTCAATATTGGCGCTGTGACGATGGGGATTGCCGGCAGCTTCTGCGATGCAGGTGTTCTGCAAAAGTATTTCGGCATCCGCGCCGAATGGGTGGACGAGGTCGAGATCCTGCGCCGCATTTCCATCGGTATCTATGACCACGACGAATATGAAAAGGCGCTGGCATGGGTGCGTGAGAATTGCAAAGAGGGCTTTGATAAGAACCTCGGTAAGAACCTGCCGCCTGTCATCACGAAGTCGAAGATTGTTCCGGCGGACAAGGATTGGGAGTTTATCGTCAAGATGACCCTGATTATCCGTGACATTCTATACGGCAATCCGCGTCTGGACGAGATGGGCTGGCATGAAGAAGCGCTCGGTCGCAACGCTGTGGTCGGCGGCTTCCAGGGCCAGCGCCAGTGGACAGACTGGCTGCCGAACGCTGACTTCACCGAAGCCATCATGGCTTCCACCTTTGACTGGAACGGCCCGAAGGCCCCGACCCCGTTCGCAACCGAGAATGATACCTGCAACGGCATTGCCATGATGCTGGGGAGCCTCGTTTCCGGCTCTGCACCGTGCTTCCATGACGTGCGCACCTACTGGAGTCCTGAAGCCTGCGAGCGTGTGACTGGGCAAAAGCCTGACGGCGTTGCCGCCAACGGCTTTATTCACCTCATCAATTCCGGCGCAACGGCTCTGGATGGTTCCGGTGCCTGTGTGGATGCCGAGGGTAACCACGTGATGAAGCCGTTCTGGGAGATGACCGATGCGGACATCAAGGCGTGCCTGAACGCCACCGATTGGTGTCGCGCGGACTATGAGTACTTCCGCGGCGGTGGATATTCCAGCCACTTCCGCTGCAAGGCAGAGATGCCTGTTACGATGCTGCGCTTCAACATTGTGGAGGGCATTGGACCTGTCCTGCAAATTGCCGAGGGTTGGACGGCTGATCTGCCCGACGAGATTCACAACACTATCGACAAACGCACCGACCCGACCTGGCCGACCACATGGTTCTGCCCGCGCCTGACCGGACAGGGAGCGTTCACCGATGTGTACAGCGTTATGGCAAACTGGGGTGCCAACCATGGAGTGACCGTTTACGGCCATGTGGGTGCTGACCTCATTACGCTGGCCAGCATGCTGCGCATCCCGGTCACGATGCACAATGTCCCTGCCGAGAAGGTTTATCGCCCCCACGCATGGGCCAGTTTCGGCACACAGGATCAGCAGGCTGCGGATTATGCTGCGTGCAAGCAGTACGGACCGCTGTATCGGTAAGTTACCTGTCGTAAATATTCTGCCGGAAAGATTCTGACATAGCCCTTAATACCAGTTAAGGAGAGATTTCCTTGGAAACCTCTGTTTATTCTTTCATCTGGAGGTACACAACAAATTCAGAAAATGAAAAGTGCCTTAAGGCATCTTTTCTCAAAGTGCGGTTATGAGCCATTGTCTATAACATAATAGGCGTTTCTTCCATACCGTTACTTTATGGTGTTCCAGAAAAACGCCCTAAATATGGACGGTTCCTACGACTACGATAGCTTTATGAGGATTCTGCCGGAACTGTAATTACGAAAACCCGAATCAAAAGGGGCCGTTGCACAAGCTCCAACAAAAAGACGAGAGTTATTTAGCCAAAAGGCTTTACAACTCTGGTCTTTTGCTTTAAGGCAACACCACACAAATCTAAGTTAAAATTAAATAAAAATATTTTAGAAAAGTGATAGGGTTTTTAACACAAAGAGGTGTAGGCTTGTAGCAGAGCCAAAATAAACGAAGGAGGTGATAAGGTGGTAGGTACTCAGGCACGTCGCCATATGGTTGCGGAAATTTTGTATTATGCAAATGACTATATAAAAATGAAAACCTTGGCAGAACGGCTTGGAGTATCGTATTCGACAATCAGAAATGATGTCGACATTTTGTCACTTACATACAACATAATATCGAAAGCGGGCTTTGACGGAGGCGTATTGCTGAGAGTTCAAAGAAAGAAACTCAGATTCCTTGACGCAGATGAAACGGCATCGCTACTTCGTATTATGCGTATCATACGGAATCTCCCAAGGTGCAGGAGGTAAAGGGCTGCTATGCACCTGTGGCCTTTTCGTTCACGGATGCAGCAGTCAGGGTACATAACAGAAACCTGTTTGCCCCCACCAGCGCTTACCGCTGCATGGCAAGTATACAGTGTGACGGCAGGCGGATCCGGCAGTGTGAACTGCCAGACTGGAACGTAGAGCCTCTCGGCGCAAAGGAATTTGCACTGCCTTTTGAGGCGTTGGGGGTTGACCCGGATGCTTTGCAGGGTGAATGTTGTCTGGAGATCGCTTTCTGCCTGAAGGAAGATACCTCCTGGGCAAAAGCGGGTCATGAAGTCGCCTTTGGACAGAAGGTGTGGGGAAAAATGCAGGAGAGCCACACGCAGAGGCCGGGACCGTTGACGGTGATTCAGGGTAATCTGAACGTGGGGGTTTCCGGGCGCGATTTTTCCTTGCTGTTTTCAAAACTGCATGGCGGGTTGCTTTCTTACCGCTGGCAGGGACAGGAAATGCTGTCGGCGGTCCCGAAACCCAATTTCTGGCGGGCGCCCACCGATAACGATGTGGGAAACCGCATGGGGGCGCGCTACGGGCAATGGAAACTGGCAAGCCTGTATTCCTGTTTTGAGGAAACGCCCGCAGTTCGGGTGGAGAAGGACCGTGTGGAGCTGACCTTGCTGTATCATCTGGCCACGCAGCCTGCATCAGACTGCACCGTCCGCTACATCGTATCGGCGGAAGGAAAAATCCGGATGACGCTGTCCTATACCCCCGTTCAAGGACTGACTGAAATGCCGGAGTTTGGATTGTCTTTTCAAATGGATGCGGATTTTGACCAATGCACATGGTACGGCATGGGGCCGGAGGAAACCTATTGTGACCGCTGCACCGGGGCGAAGCTGGGAGTGTTTGCCAGCACAACGCAGGAAGCTCTCTCTCGGTATCTGCGCCCGCAGGAATGCGGAAATCGAACGGGCGTCCGCTGGGCAAAAGTGATGCGAAAAGATGGGACGGGCCTTCTGTTTGAAACCAGAAAGCCGATGGATTTTTCAGCTCTGCCCTATACACCGCATGAACTGGAGAACGCCAGACACAGCTTTGAGCTGCCGCGTGCAGGCAAAACCGTTGTGCGGACCGCGCTGCGGCAGATGGGGGTCGGCGGTGACAACACCTGGGGTGCCTTTACCCATGATCCGTATCTGATCCATTGCCAACCCGGCGAGAGGATGGAATTTGAAGTGATCGTAAGCGCTTTGTCTCACGAGGAAGGAGGAAGTCAAGATGCAAATGTTTCTTTTGAGGCACCGCCCATGACAATTTTGACACCCTTAGACGACTGTGCAATGAATCTGGGAAAATTGCCTGATGAGGTTTTTGCAAGTGGAACATTGGGCAATGGCTGTGGTATTGAACCGGATGAAGATACGGTATACCCCATATTGGATTGGATAAGCCCGCACTGGATGCACGCCTCAAAGGTCGCTGTAAAGGTCAGGCATTGCACCACGGTCATATCACCGGCAATCGCATGCATCCACAGCACATTCAAAATATGCTTGTACAGTAAAGCATACCCTGCATTTCAAGTTTTCTGGCTTGGCTGCCCTCGTGGGCGGTGAGCTGCTCGTCCAGCCCCAGCGCTGTGTGGCTCAAATGGGTCACGCGGGCAGATTGCTGCTTTTCTTCCAGTGCGCGGTTCACGGCAGATGCCCAGGCTTCCCGCCAATTCAGTAGCTGCTCCGGGCTGTTCCATCGCGCACACAGCGGGTTTTGCCGCCCGAATTTCGTGGCCTCGAGCAGCGTTCCCACACCGGCTCGCGAGCGGCCTGTGTGGGCGTAAGTCGGCGGGTTCGCGCCTTGCGCTCCTGTACGCGGCTGCGTGCCTGTGCAGCTTCCAGCCTGTGCCGCGCCTGTATCATCTGGTGCACCATTGGGGATACTCGAACAGGGCGGCGGCACGCAAGTGCCGTAAGGAACGCCACAGTGCGGCGTTCCTTAGCCCGCGGGAGAGTCCCCGATGGTACACCAGAAAAAGCCGTAACACTCGTTGTGGCTTTTTTGTCGCACCATTCCCTCCGGGACGGCTTCATGCTTCGCCTACGGCTCGCATACACCTGCAAAGACCTTTTTCAATCTCATTGCAACACACCGCTATCTCAGTTTTGAAAATGGTTAGCAGTGCCTAATGGTCGGCGCAAAAATGCAGGGGTAAAACAAAGTTGTGAAATTAAAATAGCACTTCCATAGGTCGTTATCCAGCAGAAACCGATAAGTTTACAGAGGTGAATTTTTTGGATGCAGGAAACGATCTGCATCCTCTATGCCGCAAAGCACTTGACCTTTTTGCCGGGGAGCAGTATACTTTTTATGCGGTTAGCCATACTTAACCGCAGGGAGGTACTATATCATGCAAGATGCGTTCTGGGGAATCTTGATTCCTTTTCTGGGCACAAGTCTTGGGGCGGGCTGTGTGTTCTTTTTGAAAAAGTCTTTGAGCGATGGCATCCAGCGTGCCCTCACCGGCTTTGCAGCCGGAGTGATGGTGGCGGCATCGGTATGGAGTCTGCTGATCCCGGCCATGGAGCAGGCTGCAGATCTGGGCAGGCTGGCGTTTTTCCCTGCAGCGGTGGGCTTCTGGCTGGGCATCCTGTTTTTGCTGCTGCTGGATCATCTTATTCCGCATCTGCACCAGAATAGTTTGCAGGCCGAAGGGCCAAAAAGCCAACTCCAACGCACCACGATGATGGTTCTGGCAGTGACGCTGCACAACATCCCGGAGGGCATGGCGGTGGGGGTGGTCTATGCTGGCTATCTTGCCGGGACTGCTCAGATCACTGCAGCCGGAGCGTTGGCACTTTCCCTTGGGATCGCCATCCAGAACTTCCCAGAGGGGGCCATCATCTCCATGCCCCTGCGGGCAGAAGGAATGCCAAAGCGCCGGGCGTTCTGGGACGGAGTACTATCTGGCATCGTTGAGCCCATTGGGGCAGTGCTGACGATTCTGGCAGCAGGCATCGTGGTGCCTGCTTTGCCCTATCTGCTCAGCTTTGCTGCCGGAGCCATGCTGTATGTGGTGGTGGAGGAACTGATCCCCGAAATGTCGCAGGGAGAGCACTCAAACGTTGGCACGATGTTTTTTGCGGTAGGCTTCAGCGTGATGATGGTGCTGGATGTGGCGCTGGGGTGACGATTTTTTGGGGGGCCGAAAGCGAAATCTCTTTCGGAATCTCCGAAAATGCCTAAACTTCTTGACAGAGGTAACAGCAGGGCGTATTATTTTTGCAGAAGGACCGCTGAGTAGCGGTTTTTTACGAGATTAAAAGTTAGCTTTATCTAACTTGTGGCTCTGCTCTGCACGAAGAAGCACGTCTCTTCCATTTGCGGGCAGAAAAAACAGAAGGAACGTATCACGATGAAAATCTACACATTTGGTGCAGAGGATGCCCCGGTGCTGTTGCTGCTGCCGGGTACCTGCTGCCATTGGAAAAGCAATTTCGGTGCGGTGATTCCACTTCTGGCAGACAGCTTCCGGGTGCTGTGTGTCAGCTACGATGGCTTTGACGAAACCGAACAGACCGAATTTCCCACCATGCTGGAGGAAACCAAAAAGATCGAAGCCTACCTCAAGAACCACTGCGGTGGTCACATCCGGGCAGCCTACGGCTGCTCTCTGGGCGGCTCCTTCGTGGGGCTGCTGGCGGCACGGCAGAACATCCACATGGACTACGGCATTCTGGACAGCTCCGACCTGGATCAGGCATCGCCGCTGGCGGCAAGCTTGCAGACAAATCTTCTGCTGCCATTGATCTACCCTGTGGTTCGGGACGGAAAGTTTAAGGCAAAATTTCTCCAAAAGCAGCTGGAAAAACATGCCAAAGAGTCGGGGGATTATGTCAAAGCCTTTCTGAAAATGTTCGGCGATGCCCGCCCCTATGTGACCATGCAGAGCTGTAAAAACCAGTTTTATTCCGATCTTATCACCCCGCTGCCGGATAAAATCCATATACCCGGCACCGAGATCCATATCTTCTACGCTTTGAAGATGGGCAAAAAATATCGCGCCCGCTATCAGCGGCATTTTGCGCATCCTGTTCTTCATGAGCAGAACTTGCAGCACGAGGAGCTGCTGGCCTGCCACCCGGAACAGTGGGCGCATCTTGTGAAAAGCATTGCATTGTGAACGGTAAACAGAAAGAGGGTAAAGTTATGTCCTTTTTTGAAAACACCCGCAAACCTGTAGGTCTTGGCGGGAAGATCATGGTTGCTATGATGAACTTTGGACACAGCGCAATGGCAGAATGGGGGCTGCGCTTTTTACAGCCTGCCCCGGATGCCATGGTGCTGGACTGCGGCTGCGGCGGTGGAGCGAATATTAAAACGCTGTTGAAACTGTGCCCCAACGGCAAGGTGCAGGGCATCGACTACTCAGCCGTCAGCGTGGAAAAAGCGCGAAAGGTCAATGCCAGAGCCATTGCGGCAGGACGGTGTGCCGTGCAGCAGGCAAGTGTGGCAGAACTGCCGTTTGAAGCGGAGCAGTTTGAGGTAGTGACCGCCTTTGAAACGGTCTATTTCTGGCCGGAGCTTGCGCAGAATTTCAGAGAGGTCTATCGGGTGCTGAAGCCCGGCGGAATCTTTTTCATCTGTAACGAAGCGAACGGCGAAACGACAGAAGATGACAAATGGACGCAGATCATCGATGGCATGACCATCTATACGGATACTGCACTGAAAGAGTATCTGGAAAAAGCAGGATTTTGTCAGATCCAAAGCCACAAAAATAAAAAGGGCTGGCTTTGCGTTACGGCGCAAAAGCGGTGAAATAGTGTAAGGAGGACGGAGCATGGAACGAAAAGAAGCAATCCGCGGTGCCTATCGGCTGACAGGCGGCAACAATTTTTATGACGGCATGATCACCTGTTCCACCCTGAGCGGGAAAGCGGTGTGCCGCCTGGTGTGGGATATGAACAAAGTGGAAAGTGATGACTATCTGGAAAAGCGCTGTCCGGCATCCCGGAGCATTTCTCCGGCAGGCTGCTGGAGGTGCCGGTGGGGACCGGCATACTGACCATGCCGGTTTATAAGACTATGCCGGAGGCGGACATTACCTGCCTTGATTTCTCGGCAGATATGATGGGGCAGGCACAGGAAAAGGCAGACCGCCTGCACCTGAAAAATGTGACCTTCCGGCAGGGGGATGTGGGCGCACTTCCGTATGCGGACGGTGCGTTTGATATTGTGTTGTCGCTGAACGGCTTTCATGCATTCCCGGATAAAGAAGCTGCATACCGGGAGGTTTTCCGGGTCTTGAGACCCGGCGGAACCTTCTGCGGCTGCTTTTATGTGGCGGGCGAGCAGAAGCGGACGGACTGGTTTATCCAGCACGTTTATGAAAAGGCGGGGTTCTTCACGCCGCCCTATGAGACGGCGTTCAGCTTGAAAAAACGGCTGGGGAAACTGTACGCAGCCGTAACACTTGGAACAGTGAAGAGCATGGCATGGTTTGTCTGCCGGAAAGCAGAATAAGGAGAACAGGAAGGAACCTATGAAATACAAAATCGAGAAAAACACCGTGCAGGAGACGCTGATCCTCCCACTGTATTCCCGGAAGCTGTGTACCGAACTGTACCCAAACCTTTATCGGGACGAAACAGCGGTGCATCTGATCGACCAGATCGACTACGACTTTTCAGAGGCAGAGAAAAACTCCCGCAGCCTGATGCAGCGGTTCGGTGCGCTGGAGGTCGCCATGCGGCAGAATGACCTTGCCTTTGAGGTGCAGGCATACCTGAAAACGCACCCCTGCGCGGCAGTGGTCAATCTGGGCTGCGGGCTGGATAACACCGGCAGAGCCTGCGACAACGGCAGATGCAAGATCTACAATCTGGACTTCC
>OJRY01002326.1_pt1 | contig 11794 bp, 8 predicted proteins | sample 1599311 | NCBI WGS metagenome assembly OJRY01 (sample SAMN04168657, study PRJEB22393) | human gut metagenome | biome: human gut microbiome; feature: stool | host: Homo sapiens | collected 2014-03-20 | reverse complement strand
GAACAAGATCGCCTCCTCTATTGAGGAGGCCCTCCGCGCCGGCGGGGAGCCCACGGTGGTGGTGGGCATCGGCACCGTGGCCACCCACCTGCGGGACTTGGCCAAGAGCTATAAGGAGGCACAGATCGCCATTGAGGTGGGCAAGGTCTTTGACACGGAGAAGTACGTCATCAACTATGAGAATTTGGGCATCGGCCGGTTGATCTATCAGCTGCCCACCACCCTGTGCGAGATGTTCCTCCAGGAGGTGTTCAAAAAGAACCCCATCGACGCACTGGACAAGGAGACGCTCTTCACCATCCACAAGTTCTTTGAGAACAACCTGAACGTGTCCGAGACCGCCCGGAAGCTGTTCGTCCACCGGAACACTCTGGTGTACCGGCTGGAGAAGATCAAGAAGCTGACGGGCCTGGACCTGCGGGAGTTCGACGACGCCATTACCTTCAAGGTGGCTCTGATGGTCAAGAAATATCTGACCTCCCGGGGCATCGACTCCTGAGCCTGGATGGATCACACAAGCGCCCCGGCCGGAATTCCGGCCGGGGTTTTTCGCGCCCGGCGGAGACGGACCGCCGGGGAGGAAAACGGAATCGGAAGATTTGAAAAAGGCGGTTGCATTGCGGCGGAAAACCAGATATAATGAAAAAAGCTCTTACATTATGTCGACTGGCGGGGAACCTTTCGGCCGCGCCCGGCGTGTATAAAATAGGGAACACGAGGTACAGACATGATTCGATTAAAAGACGTGGAGATGGAGTACGACAACGGCACCCGGGCCATCAAGGGCATTACCCTGACGATCGAGGACGGGGAATTCGTGTTTCTGGTGGGCCCTTCGGGGTCCGGCAAGTCCACCATCATCAAGCTGCTGACCGGCGAGGTGGAACCCTGCGCCGGACGCATTATGATCAACGGTTTTTCCGTCAGCAACATCTCAGAAAAGCAGATCCCCCTGATGCGCCGCACTCTGGGAGTGATTTTTCAGGATTTCCGGCTGATCGAGAAGAAGACTGTCTATGACAACCTGGCCTTTGTCATGCGGGCAGTGGGCGCCAGCCCCAAGGAGATCCGCAAGCGCATCCCCTATGTGCTGGAGCTGGTGGGCCTGGGGAAAAAGGCGGACAGCTATCCCACGGAGCTCTCCGGCGGCGAGCAGCAGCGGGTAGCCATTGCCCGGGCCCTGGTGAACAACCCCAACACCATCATCGCCGACGAGCCCACCGGAAACCTGGACCCGGAGCGGTCCCTGGAGCTGATGAGCCTGCTGGTGAAGATCAACGAGCTGGGCACCACCGTGGTGGTGGTGACCCACGAGAAGGACCTGGTGGACCGCTTCGGCAAGCGGGTGGTCACCATCGATTCCGGCCATGTCGTCAACGACAGCGTGGGCGGCTATGTGGGGGGGCATATCCATGGCTAAACGTCACGATTTCAGCTATTTTTTCCACGAGGGACTGAGCAATATGTTCAGCCACGGCTTCATGTCCTTTGCCGCCATCGGCATCACGGTGGCCTGCCTGCTGATTATGGGTACCTTTACCCTGGTGGCGGTAAACGCCAATGAGCTGCTGACCACCCTGGAACAGGAGAATGAGATCCTGGCCTATGTGGATGACAGCTACACCGAGACCCAGGCCCGGGCCCTCAAGTCCCGGCTGGAGGCCATTCCCAATGTGGCCTCCGTCACCTTCATTTCCAGGGATGAGGCCATGGAGGACTTCAAGGCCCAGTACCCGGATGAGGAGCTGTTCCAGGACCTGGACCCGGAGATTCTGGAGGACCGCTACGCCATCAAGCTGGTGGATCTGGAGGCGCAGAGCGAGACCGTGGAGGCGGTGCAGGCCCTCACCGGCATCTCCGATGTCAGCCACTACGAGGAGATCGCCGGTGGTTTTGTCACTGTGCGGAACGTAGCCACGGTGGTATGCGTGGCACTGATCGCCATCTTGTTCGTAGTGTCGGTGTTCATCATCTCCAACACCATCAAGCTCACCACCTTTGACCGGCGGGAGGAGATCGCCATCATGCGGATGGTGGGCGCCACCAACGGCTTCATCCGCTGGCCCTTTGTGTATGAGGGCTTCATGCTGGGCCTGCTGGGCGCGGTGATCGCCTTCTTCCTCCAGTGGGCGCTGTATGCGGCAGTGGCCCGGGGTGTGGATAGCAACGACACGCTGCAGCTGATCCAGGTGATGCCCTTCTCGGAGCTCTGGGCGCCAGTGGCGGCGGTGTTCGCTCTAGCGGGCATTGTGATCGGCGTGGGAGGCAGCCTCTCCGCTATCCGGAAATTTTTGCAGGTGTGAGGTGACGGGCATGAAGAAAGCTGGCAGGCGATTCCACCGCATCTTCCGCGCCGTGTTCGTAGCGGCGCTGGCCTTGGCTATCACCGGCGCCAATCTGGCTCCGGCGGCGGCCGTCACCTGGGCGGACGTGAATGAATTGAAGGATGAGGCCAACGGCCTGGACGCGGAGAAAAAGGAGCTCCAGGCCAAGCTGGATGCCCTGGCGGACGACAAGAGCCAGGCTGTGGCCCGGAAAGAGCTGCTGGACCAGCAGATCGCCAATACGGAGGCACAGATCGCCAATACGCAGGCCCAGATCGACCGGTATGCCGCCCTCATCACCCAGACGGAGGCGGAGCTGGTAGAGGCTGAGGAAAAAGAGGCGGCCCAGTACGAGCTGTTCTGCAGCCGGGTCCGAGAGATGGAGAAGCAGGACGAGGTCAGCTACTGGGCGGTGCTGTTCCGGGCCAGCAGCTTTACCGACCTGTTGGGCCGGCTGGACGCCATCAACGAGATCATGAAGTACGACCAGGGCGTCATCGACGACCTCAAGGCCCTTCAGGCGGAGATCGAGGAGAAGAAGGCCACGCTGGAGAGCAGCAAGGCTGAGACCGAGGCCGCCAAGGCGGAGCTGGTCAGCAAGGAGAATGAGCTGAACACCCAGCGCAGCCAGGCCAACGCCGTCATCCAGCAGCTGTCCGCCAACGAGAACGAGACGGAGGCCGCACTGGCAGATCTGGAGGCGGAGCAGGACGCCCTGTGGGCGGAGGCCCAGCGCCTCAGCGACCAACTGGTGGCCCAGCAGGCCGCCAACGGCCAGTCCACAGAGTCCAATCCAGGCGGCTACATCTGGCCGGTGAACAGCCGGTACATCACCTCCACCATGGGCGGACGGAACTCTCCCGGCGGTATCGGCTCCACCAACCACAAGGGTACGGACATCGGCCGGGTGGGTTACACCAGCTCCATCTACGCAGCCAAGTCCGGCACGGTCATCGTGTCCCAGTACAGCAGCTCCTACGGCAACTATGTGGTCATCTCCCACGGCAGCGGCAATACCACGCTGTATGCCCACATGTCCAGCCGGAAGGTGGAGGTGGGCCAGTATGTGAACCAGGGGGATGTGATCGGTATCACCGGATCCACCGGCAACTCCACCGGGCCGCACCTGCACTTTGAGGTGACGGAGAACGGTGTCCGGGTGAATCCCCTGAGCCACGGCGCGGAGCCGCGGATGGGCTATCTCAGTGGCTATACCCTCTCAGGAAGTGCATAAACTACGCTCCCGCCCCGTAGGATGGGGCGGGAGTGATTTTATGATCGGTATGATGACATGGACGCCCCCTGCGGGCGGCGTCCGGCAAAAGAGCGTGGCTCTGGAGACGCGGGCCCTGCTCCACCTGCGGGTGGCCTGGGCGTCGGTGGCCAGGGGCCCCCGGACACCGGAGGCCCTGGTGCGGCGGCGGGTGCTGACGGCCGCCAAGCGGCTGCGGAAGGCCGGTGTCACCCGTCTGGTGGTGCCGGAGGCGTTTGCCTATGGGGAACAGCTGGAGAAGGTCGGTGTGGCGCCGGTGTCCACGCTGCCTCTGCGGCGGGCGCTGGCGGCGGATCTGGCACGGGCGGTCATGGCAGGGCGGAACCTCTCCGGCGGCAGCGCACGGCTGGCGGTGGCGGGAGACCAGCTCTCCGGCGAGCTGGTGCGGACCGTGACGGAGCTGGCGCTGGGAAACCGTTACGTGCTGCTGGATGTGCCCTACGGCGGCGACACCCTGGCCAATCAGCTGCGGCGGGAGTACGGCGTTTCCCTGCTGCTGTCCCCCACCCGGCAGCAGATGGAAGAGGCGGATGTGCTGGTGCTGTTTGCGGCCCGGACGGACCTGCGACGGCGGGACCCGGCAGTGCTGCGGCTGTATGATGAGGCGGCGCCTCTGCCGCCGCTGCTGCTGCCGCCGGTGCTGGAGGGCCAGATGCCCCCGGGCCTCTGCCGCCCTCAGCTGCTGGCCGTACTGGTGGAGAGCGGCGTCCTGCGGCCGGGGCAGATCACCGTGGGCACGGCGGAGAGCTGACACCGCAGAGAATTTTGCAAAACCGCAGGCGGCATCGCTTGACATTCTCAAATCCACACACTATAATACTACTCTATGATAATATAGCATCATTATGTGCAGGGGCGGCCGCATCGGCCGCCCTGCCAAAGGATAGGAGAGATACGGTCCACATGGAAAGAGAGTACAAGATGAGCGCGGCCCGCGCCCAGGAACTGCAGGAAGAGCTGAACTATTTGAAGACCACCCGGTCTGACGAGGTGGCGGAGCAGATCAAGGTGGCCCGGGGCTTCGGCGATTTGAGCGAGAACAGCGAGTACGACGAGGCAAAGAACGAGCAGGGCAAGCTGTATTCCCGCATCGCAGAGCTGGAGGAGATCCTGCAGCACGTGGTGATCGTGGACGAGAGCAACGCCCCCACCAACGTGGTGACCATCGGCTGCAAGGTGACGGTGGCGGACAAGAACGGCAACACCATGCCCGCCTACCGCATCGTGGGCTCTCAGGAGTCCGACCCCATGAACGGCATCATTTCCGAGGAGTCTCCCTTCGGCAAGGCCCTGGTCGGAGCCAAGGAGGGGGACACCGTCACGGTGGAGGCCCCCAGCGGCGCCATCGTCTACACGGTGCAGAAGATCGAGCGGTAAAGGAGAGCGGACATGTCTGAACAGAAGACAACCCAGCAGCCGGAGCAGGAGCTGAGTGAGCAGCGCCGCGTCCGGCGGGAGAAGCTGGCGGCCCTTCAGGCCGCAGGCGAGGATCCCTTCCAGCAGACCCGGTTCGACTGGGACGCCACCTCTGCACAGATCAAGGAGCACTTTGACCAGATGGAGGGCAGGGCCGTGAAGGTGGCCGGCCGCCTGATGAGCAAGCGGGGCATGGGCAAGGTCAGCTTCTGTGACCTGCAGGACCGGGACGGCCGCATCCAGCTGTACGCCCGCCAGGACGAGATGGATGAGGCGGTCTATAAGAAGTTCAAGAAGTTCGACATCGGTGACATCGTGGGCGTCGAGGGTGAGGTGTTCCGCACCCAGCGGGGCGAGATGAGTGTCCGGGCCAAGAACATCACGCTGTTGAGCAAGGCGCTGCTGCCCCTGCCGGAGAAGTTCCACGGCCTGACAGATCTGGAGCTCCGGTACCGCCAGCGGTATGTGGATTTGATCGTGAACCCGGAGGTGAAGCGAAACTTCGTCATCCGGTCCAAGTTCATCAAGCACGTCCGGGACTTCCTGGATGAACGGGGCTATATGGAGGTGGAGACGCCGGTGCTGAACACCATTTCCGGCGGCGCCACTGCCCGGCCCTTCATCACCCACCACAACACTCTGGACATCGATATGTATATGCGTATCGCCACAGAGCTGCCCCTGAAGCGGCTGATTGTGGGCGGCCTGGACCGGGTGTATGAGATCGGCCGCATCTTCCGCAACGAGGGTATGGACCCCAAGCACAACCCGGAGTTTACCACTGTGGAGCTGTATCAGGCCTACACGGACTTCAACGGCATGATGGATCTGTTTGAGGACCTGCTGTCCTCTGCCGCCCAGAAGATCCTGGGCACCTATCAGGTGGAGTGGCAGGGCGAGCAGATCGACCTGACCCCCGGCTGGCCCCGGCTGACCATGCATGAGGCCGTGAAACAGTACACCGGCATCGACTTCATGGCTATCTCCTCTGATGAGGAGGCGGTGGCCGCTGCCAAGGCCATCGGCGTGGAGCTGCCGGAGACGGCGGACCCCACCTGGGGCAATGCCCTGTATGAGACCTTCGATCAGAAGGTGGAGGAGAAGCTGGTACAGCCCACCTTCATCACTATGCACCCAGTGGATGTGAGCCCTCTGGCCAAGCGTTCCCCGCAGGATCCCCGGCTGACGGAGCGGTTCGAGCTGTTCATCTGCCGCAGCGAGATGGGCAACGCCTTCTCCGAGCTGAATGACCCTATCGACCAGAAGCAGCGGTTCCAGAAGCAGGTGGAGCTGCGGGCCAAGGGCGACAGCGAGGCTGGCATGATGGACGAGGACTATATCAACGCCCTGGAGTACGGCCTGCCCCCCACCGGCGGCCTTGGAATCGGCATCGACCGCTGCGTCATGCTGCTGACCAACTCCGACACCATTCGGGAAGTCATTCTCTTCCCCACGATGAAGCCGCTGGAATGAGCGCATCCGGCCGGAGAGCCTGTGCTGGCAAACGTCCGGCTAAGGCCGGATTTGCGGAGAGCTGCAAATGGAGAAGTTGACCCGGCGGGGCCTTTGCCCCGGCGGAAAGAGGGGGAGTACGCCGCTGGCCGGCGTACTCCTCCGTCTGCTGTCAAGGCAAAAACCGCCGGCAGAAAAACGGAATCCTCTCCGGATATGCGCACCGGCTCTGGATTTAGAGCGGAATGTGTACGGCACCGGGGCGGTCGAACAGCGGACTTGAGAAGCAGAGGCACCTGCGCCGCAGGGGGAGGAGAGAGATTCCGGAGGCGATAAATGGGAGAGCACGAAGGCGGCACCCTTCCGGAGAAGACCGGATCCGGAGTTCCCGCCTGGGCTCCGGGCTGTTGAATCTGTAACGGCCGGGCTGCAGCGGCCGGTGTTTTTTTATTTATAAGGTATGAAATTCCAGGGTGCTGTGAAAAAAATCGTTGACTTGAATCACAGAAGAGCTTATGCTATACTTGCTTTTGTATAAATCCCCACAGCGGTTTCCATGAAATTCCATGGACTGCGGCGGCCAAGGGCTGCCGAATGGGACCTTTCGCGCTCTATGTCCCACCGGGCATAGAGCGCATCCCCGTCTCCGGACAGCACCTGGAACGGATGGACGCACGGGGAGCAGAATGACCGGAAAAGGAGGCGCGCCCTATGGAGATCATCACCAGCCGGACCAATCCGCTGTGCACCCATCTCCGCAAGCTGGCGTCCTCCGTTTCTTATCGCCGGGACTGCGGGGAGTTCCTTTGCGACAGCCCCAAGTTGCTGGAGGAGGCTTTGCTGTGGAGAGCGGGCCTGCGGACAGTGGTCTGCACGGACCCCGCCGCCCTGCCTGCCCTGCCCGATGCTGTCCGCCGCGTCCAGGTACCCGGGGATTTGATGAAATCCATCTCTCCCGCACAGACGCCCCAGGGCGTCCTCTCCGTGTGCGGCCTGCCGGGCCGGACGCTTCCGGAACAGTTGACCGGCCGCCGGTACGTGGTCCTGGACGGGGTTCAGGATCCGGGGAATGTGGGGACGATCCTCCGGACGGCGGACGCCTTTCACGCCGACGGATTGTTTTTGGTGAACGCCTGCGCGGACCTATACAATCCCAAGACCGTTCGGGCCTCCATGGGTGCGGTGTTCCGCTGCCCGGTGTGGACCTGCGGGCTGGAAGAGCTGCGGGCGCTGCTGACGAAGAGCGGCCTGCCCTTGTATGGCGCGGCCCTTCGGAGCGATACGGTGGACGTGCGGCGGGCGGACTTCTCTCACTGCGCCGTGGCCGTTGGCAGCGAGGGGAAGGGCCTCTCGGCGGACGCGCTGGCGGCTTGTGACCTGACGGTGAGGATCCCGATGAGCGGTCACTGCGAGTCCCTGAACGCTGCTGCTGCGGCGGCCGTGCTGCTGTGGGAGGCGGCGAGAGACGACTGAGGAGGGAAGTCCATGTCCGCGCTGAAATACTGGCTGTGGCTGACGGAGCTGCCGGGGCTGACGAACCAGACCCGGCTGGCGCTGCTGCAGCATTTCCCCACGCCGGAGGACGTGTACTACGCGGAGGCGGAGGAGGTGCTGCTGACCGAGGGCATCACCCGGGAGCAGGCGATCCTGCTGGAGAACAAGAACTGCGCCGCTGCGGACCGGATTTTGGCGGACTGCCAGCGGCTGAATGTGAACATCCTCACCCTCCAGGACGCGGGGTATCCCAACCGGTTGCGGAATATTTACGACCCGCCCTGTCTGCTGTATGTCCGGGGCCGCCTGCCGGCTTTTGACGATGAGGCGGCGGTGGCTGTGGTGGGCACCAGGGACTGCACGCCCTACGGCGTCTCCTGTGCGGAGAAGCTGGGCCATGGCTTGGCCGCCGGCGGAGCCGTGGTGGTCAGCGGCTTGGCCCGAGGCATCGACTCCGCGGCGCTGCGGGGCGCCCTGCGGGCCGGCGGCACGGTGGCGGCGGTGCTGGGCAACGGCACGGATGTGATTTACCCACCGGAAAATCAATACCTATATGAGGATGTTGCGGCGGCTGGCGCGCTGGTCAGCGAGTACCCGCCGGGCACGCCGCCGGATGGACGGCATTTCCCGGTGCGCAACCGCATCCTATCCGGCCTCTCTCTGGCAGCCCTGGTGGTGGAGGCGCCGGAGCGCAGCGGTGCGCTCATCACGGCGGGCACCGCCCTGGAGCAGGGGCGGGACGTGTTCGCTGTCCCCGGACCCATTGATGCTCCGGCCAGCGTGGGCTGCAACCGCCTGATCCGCGACGGCGCCGGGCTGGCGTCCGACGCCTGGGACATCCTGCGGGAATACGAGGCCCGGTTCCCGGACAAGCTGCGCCGGGAGGGGACGCAGGACGCGCCCCCTGTGCTGGGCTATCAGGCCCGACAGAAGACGGAGCCCAAGCCGGTGGCTCCGTCGGTGAGCCTGTCCCACAATAATCTGAGTCTGACCGACGACCAGATCTGCCTGCTCCGGACGCTGACGGAGGAGCCCATGCTGGCAGACGACCTGATCGAGCTGACGGGCATCCCCACTCGGCGGGTGCTGTCGGCCCTGACCGTGCTGGAGATCGAGCATCTGGTGACACAGCACAGCGGGAAGCGGTACGCCCGCGCGGTGAATTTGACGGAATAAACACGCGCCCGATCCTGGGCGCTTGGAGGTAACTATGGCAAAACACAGCCTGGTCATCGTGGAGTCTCCCGCGAAGGCCAAAACCATCGGAAAATACCTGGGCAAGGAGTTTGAGGTGAAGGCCTGCATGGGCCATCTGCGGGACCTGCCCAAGAGCACCCTGGGCGTGGACCTGGAGCACGACTTTGAGCCGGTCTACAAGCCCATCAAGGGCAAGGAGGACATCATCGCCGACCTGAAGAAGTCCGCCAAGAGTGCGGAGATGGTCTACCTTGCCACCGACCCGGACCGGGAGGGAGAGGCCATCTCCTGGCACCTGAAGCAGCTGCTGAACCTGCCGGACGAGAAGACCCGGCGGGTCACCTTTAATGAGATTACCAAGAACGTGGTGCAGGAGAGCATCCGGGAGCCCCGGGACATCGACCAGAAGCTGGTGGACGCCCAGCAGGCCCGCCGCATCCTGGACCGGATCGTGGGCTATGAGCTGAGCCCCCTGCTGTGGAAGAAGATCCGCCGGGGCCTCTCCGCCGGGCGGGTCCAGTCCGTGGCCACCCGCATGGTGGACGACCGGGACCGGGAGATCGAGGAGTTCAAACCTGAGGAGTACTGGACCTTGGATGCCAACCTGTTCGGCGACGACGCGAAAAAGCTCCCCTTCGCCGCCCGCTACCACGGGAAGGACGGCAAGAAGGCGGAGCTGAAGTCGGCGGAGGACGTGGATGCTGTGGTCCATGAGACGGAGCACGCCCCCTTCACCGTCAAGACCGTGAAGCGCACAGACAAGCAGCGCAGCCCCTCTCCGCCCTTCACCACCTCCACCATGCAGCAGGAGGCGTCCCGCAAGCTCTCCATGACGCCCCGGCGGACCATGGCCATCGCCCAGCAGCTGTACGAGGGCGTGGATATCGAGGGCGAGGGCACCGTGGGCCTCATCACCTATATGCGTACCGACTCCCTGCGGATCAGTGAGGAGGCCCTGGCCTCCGCCAAGACCTTCATTACGGGCCGCTACGGCGAACATTACGCCCAGACCCACCGCTACAAGGCCAAGGCGGGCGCCCAGGACGCCCACGAGGCCATCCGCCCCAGCAACGTCAACTGGACGCCGGAGCAGCTGAAAAAGGACCTGACCGGCGAGCAGTACCGCCTCTACCGCTTGGTGTGGAGCCGCTTTCTGGCCAGCCAGATGGCCAACGCCGTGTACGACAGCGTGGCCGTGGAGGTCGAGGCGGCGGGACACAGCTTCCGGGCCAGCTCCTCCAGCCTGAAATTCTCCGGCTACACCGCCGTGTATGAGGAGGGCAAGGACGAGGAGAAAGAGGAGAAGGAATCCCCCTTGCCCGCCCTGCGGGAGGGCGAACCTCTGACCCTGAAGGACTTTGACCGGGAGCAGCACTTCACCCAGCCCCCGGCCCACTATACAGACGCCACGCTGATCCGGGCCATGGAGGAGCAGGGCATCGGCCGCCCCTCCACTTACGCTCCCACTGTGTCCACCATCCTGGACCGGGAGTACGTGGTGAAGGAGGGCAAGTACCTCCGCATCACCAACCTGGGCCGTGTGGTGACCGCCCTGATGAAAGAGCGGTTCTCCGACATCGCGGATCTGAAATTCACCGCCAATATGGAACAGCGGCTGGACTCCGTGGAGGAGGGAAAGACCGCCTGGAAGGACGTGCTGCGGGAGTTCTACGGGGACTTTGAGCAGGACCTGGAGAACGCCGAAAAGGCTCTGGACGGCGCCCGCATCAAGGTGCCCGACGAGGTCAGCGAGGAGATCTGCCCGGAGTGCGGGCGGAATCTGGTGGTAAAGTCCGGCCGGTTCGGCCGCTTCCTGGCCTGTCCCGGCTACCCCGAGTGCACGTTCACCATGCCGCTGGTGGTGGAGATGCCGGGCCGCTGCCCCAAGTGCGGCGGGCGGCTGATGAAGCGCACCGGCAACAGCAAGAAGACCGGCAAGCAGTATACCTACTACTGCTGTGAGCATGTGAACAGCAAGGACGAGACGGCGAAGTGCGACTTCATGACCTGGGACGTGCCGGTGAAGGACGACTGCCCGGTCTGCGGCCACACCATGTTCAAGAAGGCGGGCCGGGGATTCAAGAAGCCCTTCTGCATCAACCCGGAGTGCCCCAACTTCCTGCCCGAGGATCAGCGGGGCTACAAGAAAAAGGCCGCCTCCGCGGAGAGCCCGGCAGAGGGCGCCCCTCCCGAGGAGGAGAAGAAGCCCGCCCAAAAGGCGGCGGCCAAAAAGACCGCCGCCAAAAAGCCGGCCGCGAAGACGGCGGCCGCCAAGAAAACCGCCGCTCCCAAGAAGACGGCGGCAAAGAAACCGACGGCGAAAAAAGCCGCGGCCAAGACCAAAAGCGAGGCCTGAGGCCCGCTTCCACCGGTGGAAGCCGTCAGGGATTCCCCCTGACGGCAGACTCAGTTGAAATACCGGAGGAATGAGATCATGGAACCCCAAGAGAGAAAGCTGCGCACCAACCTGGACACCGACCTGCTCAAGCTGGTCGCCATCGCCGCCATGCTGGTGGATCACATCGGCGGGGCCTTTTTCCCGGAGATCCCCGTGTTCCGGTGGATCGGCCGGCTGGCCTTCCCCCTGTTCTGCTACTGTATGACGGTGGGCCTGCTCTACACCCACAACGTCAGGCGC
>OJRY01002315.1_pt1 | contig 11833 bp, 9 predicted proteins | sample 1599311 | NCBI WGS metagenome assembly OJRY01 (sample SAMN04168657, study PRJEB22393) | human gut metagenome | biome: human gut microbiome; feature: stool | host: Homo sapiens | collected 2014-03-20 | reverse complement strand
GTATGATGCTCTTCCCGTTCATGGGTATTGCAGCACAAGAAAGCGAAACCAGAAAACAAACGACCGTAAACACTTCCGGCGACTCTATCATTATCCTGAAGGGAGAAGGTAACGTGAAAATCAAAATCTATGAAGAGAATATCTGTAACGGCACCAGACAGGAAGAGAAGCTTTTTGAAGGCGTCTACCTCACCCGTATCGACTCTGACCGCCCAAGCATATTGGATGCGCTCCCCTTTGCACCGAAAAAGCGCAACCGCTTCGACCCACATTCCAGTGGTTTTTATATGGGATTCAGCCGTCTCACAAGCGATTTCTATAGTTTCGGCCCCACCGGAAAAGCATCACTGGATGCCGGTAAATCCTGGGAAATCGGTGCCAATCTTTTCTCCAGCCATATTGCTCTGACCCGTGATCGTCACTGGGGAATGACCTTCGGGCTGGGTTGGGGATATACTTCTTTCCGTCTGGACGGCAATCAGGCTTTCCTGAAAGCAGAAGGCAGCACGGGTGTCTTTGACGGAGATGAGGAAACGATGTATAACAAAAGCCGTCTGCGCTACTTCCATTTTCGTATTCCTATCTCTATCGAATGGCAGACAAGAATCAACGGACGTCGCCCCGTATTCTTCGCTGCCGGACCGGAAGTGGAAATACGCCACGGTGTGAAATCAATGGCAAAAGTAAACGGACACAAAGAGACACTGGGTAAAGGTATGTATGTACACCCGGTAGGCATCAACCTGTTGGCACAAGCTGGATACGGCAGCCTGGGCTTCTATCTGCGCTATTCTACCTACGGGCTCTTTGAAAAAGGAAAAGGACCGGATGTATCGCCAATGGCTTTCGGTATTTGTTGGTATTGGTAGGGAGAGAGTGATTAGTGATTAGTGATTAGTGGTAAGTGATTAGCGATAAGTGATTAGCGATAAGTGATTAGCGATAAGTGATTAGCGATAAGTGATTAGTGGTCTGCGCAATCGTTGCCATAGCGCAGCCCACTAATCGCTAATCACTTATCACTCATCACTACTTTATAATCTCCTTACACCACTCCCTCACCCGCTTGTCCGTCAGTTCCGCCTGATTATCAAGATCAATAACCAAGCCACACCATTGATTGCCACGCAGTGCACGAGACTTATTAAATTTATATCCCTCTGTAGAAGTAAAACCAATCAGGGTGGCTCCGTCTTCTTCAAAAACATCTGCCAGTATGCCCATACCATCTACAAAGTTATCAGGATACTTTGCCTGGTCACCCAGGCCAAAGATGGCTACTTTCTTTCCCTTTAGTTGAAGCGTCCTCAGCTCCGGCAGAAGTTCATCCCAATAGGTAGGCAGTTCCCCGTCAAACCAGGTAGAAGCTCCCACAATCAAATGGTCGTATGCTTCAAAATCATTCTGCCAGGCGTTCTCTACAGAGACTATCTCAACTGCATCACCCAGCTCTTTTTGTATCTTTTTTGCTACCAAGGCCGTCTTATCCGAATTGGCAGCGTAAATCAATGCTATCTTTTTCATATAAGTAGTACTTCAAATTTAGTTCATACTATGTGACAGCGTTTTATTGAAACGCAAATGATCGCAGATTTTCGCAGATTAAATGGCTGCGCTATACTTGAGCGATGATATGCTTTGCGTGAATCTGCGAGTTTCTGCGTTTCAATAACAGTATCATATAATGATGAACGATTATTTATCAATCTATCTTTCTTAATATTCCAATAACTCTTTTGCTGTTGCATATATCTTTTCTTCATCGGGCAAAATAGCACGTTCCAGTACCGGATGGAACCCAACCGGCGTAAATGTGGAACCTACACGACGGATAGGGGCATCAAGATGCCTGAACATCTCCGTCCCAAGAGTAGCAGCTACCTCGGCACCAAAGCCTGAAAAGACTTTATCTTCGTGTACCACCAATGCCTTGCTGGTTTTCTTTACCGATTCAAAGATAGTCTCTTTGTCCAACGGGATCAGTGAACGAAGGTCGATCACTTCCACTTCCCATCCGCTTTCCTTCGCCAGGCGTTCGGCTACGTTAAGGCAAAAATGGGTGGTATTGCCATAAGTGATAATACTCAGATCGGAGCCTTCACGACGGATACGGGCCTTACCAAAAGGTACCTCAAAATCTTCGGGCACAATGGCTGAGGCTTCTACTGAATTGTACAGAGCTTTCGGTTCAATAAACAAAGTGAATCCCCGCGAACGCATACTTGTACGAAGCAGTCCGGCCGCATCATCGGCAAAAGAAGGACATACGATCCGCGCTCCGGGAAGGGTGGTAAGAGCTCCTTCTATGTTTTGGGAGTGATACAGTCCGCCACCGATATAACCACCCGAAGCTAATCTCAGGGTGATATTGGGAACAAATTTTCCGTTGCTTCGCCAGTACTCGTGTGTACACTCTACGTACTGCTCTACGGCCGGCCAGAAATAATCGGCAAACTCAGCACCTTCTATCACAACATGTATCTTCGGGTCGAAGCGACACATACCATTGGCCGTACCTACGATATAATCTTCGGCAATCGGTGCACTGAATACACGGGCATCGCCAAACTCCTGTTGCATGCCTTTGGTGACATTAAATACGCCTCCTTTTTCTTTGTTTGCCACATCCTGTCCCCAGATAAAGGTATCGGGATTGCGCCTGAACTCAGACTTCAGTGTTTCATTAATAGCAGTCACCATAAAAGCCTTCTCTCCTTCTACCTCCTTGTGAGTTCCATCCGGATACTTCTTCGGTTCATAAGGTTCCGGCAGTACAAAGTCAAAAATCGACTTCGGATCGGGATCGGGAGCAGCAAGTGCTTTGCGATTGGCAGCACTAAGCTCTTTTTTCGCTTCGGCTTCTATCTTTTGCAAATCCTCTTCCGAGAGTCGTTTGTAACGGAGCAACATGCGGCGGAATTTCATCAGCGGATCGGCATCTTTCACATAGGTAAGTTCGTTCTCATCGCGGTAAAGGGTATGCTTGTCCGAATTGGAATGCGAACCGATACGGACACAATTGGCATGCACAATCACCGGGGTGCGATTGGCAATGGCAAACTCACGGGCTTCGGTCATCGCATTCATAGAGTCGAACACGTCTTTGCCGTTACAATGAATGATTTTCAGATTCTTAAAGCCGGAGAAGTTATCGGCAACTTTACGGTTGGCAGTCTGCTCATCTTTCGGGACAGAGATACCATAACCATTGTCCTGCCATACAAAGATAACAGGCAGGCGCTCAAGACTGGCCCCATTGACAGCTTCGTAAACAAAGCCCTCGGAGGAGGCCGATTCGCCATGCGAAGTGATCGCAACACCCCGGTGGCCGTAGTAAACCATAGCCCGGGCTACGCCTGCGGCATGCAAGTCGTGTGTACCGGTGGCAGAAGAGACATTTTCAATGTGCCACTCCGGTTTGGCGAAGTGATTGGACATGTGACGACCGCCACTACCGGGGTCGGTAGCTTTGGAAATGCCGTTTAGAATCAGTTCCTCTACGCTCATTCCGGCAGAAAGAGCGGTAAGCATATCGCGGTAGTATGGGAAAAGAAAATCTTCTCCTTTGGTGAAAACCTGCCCGATGGCTAACTGAATGCCATCATGCCCGGCATAAGGGGCGTGGAAAGACCACCCTAAAGATTGCAACAAATAAGACGGTGTTTTCTCGTCAAGGGCACGTCCCAGGGTCATCAGATAGTACCATTTACGAAGCGTGGCTTCGTCAGTAGTCTTAATATCATATTTCTTCATAAATCTTTTTTTGTGCTTCCCGCACGGGGAGGTGCGGCAGGCGATGATTGTATATTAATGGGGGTATCAATGTGTATTTTTATTTGACATTTAGGGGATACTTCGAGGGAGGCTTCGGGAGGGGGTGTTGTGACACACTGATGTCATGCTCGGTGACATCAAGGATGTCATGCCCGGTGACATCAGGGATGTCATACCCGGTGACATCAGTATGTCATGACGGGTGACATCGGGATGTCATGACGGGTAACATCGGGATGTCATGACCGATGACATCGGGATGTCATAACAGCATCCCCAAAAAGCTGCTCAGAAGTACCACAGGGGCACTATTCTGGGGTGAAACGCTCTAAATAATCTGCTATAAAATGGAGGAAGTTACCCCCTAATGAGCCATCAACTACCCGGTGGTCATAAGAGAGAGACAGGTACATTTTGTGCCGGATAGCGATCACATCTCCTTCGGGAGTTTCTTTTACAACCGGCTTCTTCTCAATACTCCCCACACCCAGGATAGCGACCTCCGGCTGATTGATTACCGGAGTACCAAAAAGCATCTTAAATGTACCGTAGTTGGTGATTGTAAATGTTCCGCCACTAATCTCGTCAGGAGTCAGCTTATTATTGCGGGCTTTAAGTGCCAGTGAGTTTATGCTCAGTGCCAGTCCGTTCAGGTTCAGGCGGTCGGCATCATGGATGACAGGTACAATCAGATTACCGTCATTCAGCGATACGGCAACCCCGATATTGATGTGCTTCTTAAACAGTATATTGTAACCGTCAACAGATACATTCACCTGCGGATAAGCAACCAATGCTTTAGCCACCGCCTCTGTTATGACAGGCATATAAGTCAGCTTCACACCCTCCCGACGGAAGAATGCATCTTTATTCTTCTCACGCCAATGAACCAGCCGGGTCACATCAACTTCGACTACATTGGTTACGTGTGGAGAAACTTTCTTCGACATTACCATATGATCGGCGATAATCTTACGGACAAAATCCATAGGCTTCACTTCCACATCCGAAGTGGACCTGGCTACCGGAGCAGGCGAGACAACCGGTGCAACCGGAGCAGTGGTAGCAGCAGATACAGGCGAAGTAGCCGGAGCTGTACTCACCGGAGCCTCTTTGGATATAGCGGCTGCTTGCTGAACAGTAACTTTAGGCGCAGCAGAACTACCACTCTTCTTCCGGGCAATGTAATCTTTGATATCTTTCTTACTCAACCGCCCCTCATAACCTGTACCGGGAATGGTATCCAGTTCTTCCCTCTGAATTTTTGCTTCCCGTGCCAGCTGTAACACAACGGGCGAGTACCAACGCTCTTCTTCGGCTTTCACAGCTTTCTCCTGCGGAGAGTCAGAAGTGGGTATTCCGCTTGATGGTTGCTCTGTTTCGGTTTCTTCCTGTTCGCCTTCTCCACCCATATCTACAAGGGCAACCACAGTTCCTACCGGCACTGTATCGCCTTCTTTAAACAATATCTCTACCACCTTGCCGGCTACGGGAGACGGAACTTCGGCACTCACTTTGGCAGTGTTTACCTCAAACAACACATCGTCTTCCTGAATGACGTCGCCTACTTGTACCGACCAGGATATAATGGTACCTTCAGTGACACTCTCACCCAATTTGGGCATCTTTATTTCAAACTTTGGCATATAACTTATTCTTTTATTATTATTGACTTATATAGATTAAACAACCTTCCGGATTAGAAAGTTCCGAGTTAATAGTTTATAGTTGTTATCACCCCGCACAATAACTGTCCACTGTCAATTGTCCACTGTCAATTGTCCATTGTCCCCTGTCAATTCCCCCAAATCCACGCTTCCGTAGCATACTTCCCACGCTTCAGCCGTTCAATAGCTTCTATATCATTACGGGTGAAACGATAGATAGGATTCTCTCCATTCTCACTCAAAAAGTAATGAAACAGGAGCCGTAGAAAGCGTCGCATATCCGGAGGCTGTTGCAAATGCCTGCACACATTGGTCACTTCACTTTTTACTGACGGCACGGCGCGCACTATGTGAGAACCGGGAGCCAGTACTTCCGGCTCCGACCTGCCATTGAGCGAGGCATTCAATGCCTCGATGTTTGTAGAAAAGAGGAGTGTGCAGTGATACATCACTCTGTTTTTGTGGATACACTGCGCACTACCGGATATCTTCTGCCCGTCGATATACACCCCTAAGCGACTGTCCGCACTGGCAGTGATCCCTACTGTTGCCAGAAAATCAATGGTCTGTTGCAGATAATAGTTGAAGTCGGGCTGAGTAGCAGTCTCTATGAAAGTGAGGTTGACATTTCCCGCATCGTGATAAACTGCACCTCCACCGGAGAAACGGCGGGCAATCCTCACACCGTACTGCTGCGTGTAGTCCGTATCCACTTCTGCCTCCACACGCTGATGTTTGCCGATAACTACCGTAGGAGTTGCCTGCCAGAGCATGAAATAGTTCTCACGCTTCTGCTTTAACAGATATTCTTCTGCTGCCAGATTGAAATAGATATCCGTACAGCGGTTGTCTATGCAGAACATCAGGCAAAAAGGGTTTCATGGAAAATCTCTCCCACCGTGGGGTGAGGAAATACACTCTTCTTAAACTCTTCTACCGTATATCCGTGCTCGATGGCAATACCTGCCACCACAATTAGTTCCGAAGCCGGATTCCCCAACAAGTGACAGCCCATGATATGCTCATCCTCATCAAGAATCAGTTTGCAAAGCCCATTTCCCAATTCATTCTCGGCAATAAAACGCCCGGAGTAGACCATTGGTAACTTCTGTACCTGGTAACTCACCCCTCCGGCGATCAGTTCTTCTTCCGTCTTCCCCACCCCGGCAAGTTCGGGATTGGTATAAACTACTCCGGGAATGTAGTCGTAGTTCATCTTATCTTCTACGCCCAAAATGTGGTTAATAGCCACCTCACTCTCACGGATGGCAGTATGTGCCAGCATCGAATGGCCTGTAATATCACCACAAGCATATACATGCGGGTGAGAGGTTTGCATGTGCTCATTTACTTTCACCCCACTACGGTGTAGCTCGATGTTCAGTTTATCAAGCCCCACCTGGCCTATATTTGCTTTACGTCCCACGCTTACTAATATCTTATCTGCTTCAAGTACAGTTGTTTTCCCGTCTCTCTCTACCGTTACTCCTGCCTTACCCACTTCAATCACTTTTGTATTCAGATAGAAATTAATACCCCGTTTCGTATAGTCTGCCCGGAGCATGGCGCTGGTTTCTTTATCCATCGCACCCAGAATTTCGGGCATCATCTCGACCACCGCTACCCGCACTCCCATACTGTTGAAGAAAGAGGCGAACTCCATACCGATTACGCCACCACCAATGATGACGAGTGACCGGGGGAGCTGCGTCGACTCCAGGGCTTCTTTTGAAGTCCAGTAATCTACATCCGTAAGCCCCTTTATCGGAGGAATCACCGTATCAGAGCCCGTACAAACCATCAGATAGGTTACCTCATACGATTCGCCCTCACTGCTAATGTGTATTCGCCCATCCTTCTCCCCCACTATGAGGGCTTCATGCTCCACAATCGTTACACCGTAGGAAGTTACCGTCATTGTCACTCCTCCCGTCAGCTTCTTCACTGTCTTGTCTTTGCGGCTGATAATCTTTTCCATATCAAACGCGGGAAGCCCGGAGACGGAAACACCATACTTGGATGCTCCTTTTATATTATCCAGCACTTTGGCGGAGTACAATAATGTTTTGGTTGGGATACATCCTTCGTTAAGGCATACACCCCCCATTGCTTTTTTCTCAAACAGTACGGTTCTCAGACCGTTGGCCCCTGCACGCTCGGCAGCGGTATATCCGGCGGGACCTCCGCCAATGATTGCTATATCAAATTTCATACGCTGATTGTTTTTAAATAAAATATGATATAACAACAAATAAAAGAAGAACTTGGTTGCCGGGAATTGTCTGAATGATTACCTTTGCCTTAAAACTAAATCTTAAAAGAAATGACTAAGGAAGAATTAATGCGGAAAGCCATTGAGCTTTCAAAAGAAAATGTCGCTAATGGTGGTGGCCCGTTTGGTGCTGTTATTGCCAAAGACGGAGAGATTATTGCTACCGGAGTAAACCGCGTAACTGCCTCTTGCGACCCTACAGCCCATGCGGAAGTCAGCGCTATCCGTGCTGCTGCTGCCCAACTTGGTACATTCAACCTAAGCGGTTACGAAATATATACTTCGTGTGAACCCTGCCCGATGTGTCTGGGAGCGATCTATTGGGCACGACTGGATAAAATGTATTATGGCAATAACAAAACGGATGCGAAGAATATAGGGTTCGACGACTCATTTATTTATGACGAACTGGAATTGAAGCCCGCAGACCGGAAATTGCCTTCGGAGGTACTGCTCCACAATGAAGCTATCAAAGCTTTTGAAGAGTGGGCGGAGAAGGAAGATAAAGTGGAGTATTGATTAATCATATTAACATTCGCTGAGAATCATACGTACTATGCCTGACAAAGAATGCATAGTTCAGATGTAAACTATGCATTTTAAGGGAGCGTTAAAATGCATTTTAAGGCATTGTTAAATACGTACTTTAGGACCCGTAATATTATCTTTCCTAAATGGCAACATAAAGCGTTGCAACATAGAAGTATACGCTATATAAAACAAGAATCCCCGGAGTACTGCATTTCTCCGGGGATCTTTTTCACACACAAAAGTTATAATTGCAATTGAAACTCTTCTTTTTTAGAAACGCATGCCGATGGTAAAGAGTACCTGGCTGCGAGTGTTGGTAACGTCCGTCTTGTTAAGATATATATCTTCAAAGGCATAGAACTTCTCTTTATAAGTACTGTATTTATATGCGAGATCTGCATAAAGCAGGCTGCCACGATAACCGATACCGATGGTATAATTGCTAAGCGCCTGGGCATTGGCAAAATCGGTATCTGTACTTATTGAATTATAAGGCAAGTTCTTGAAAGCATCCTCCTTAAAGGCAGAAGTGCTGTAATTGTATCCCAAACGGAAAGCAAATTGCGGAATCACCTTATACTCTGCCCCAACGCGAACCGTACTAACTCCTTTCAGCATACTGGTCTGGTCATTTTCCCAAGTCATTGCATCACCTTCGGGGTAGTTGAAGCGCATCGTTGAATAATTTTCATATTCATACTCCGCACCGATAGCCAGGCTACTGCCCACTGTATATCCGAGACTGAAATTATAAGTCCACGGTGTGCGGAAACTATACTCACGGTTCATATCACCCACCATGTCATAGGTATCAATGGTGGTCCGAGTCAGTTTATCACCCAAAAAGACATCGGATACCATACGGGAACTTGTGGTCAGCGTAAGTTTATAGAATGTAGGAGAGTGCACAGACACACCGAAACGCAGAGGAGAGGATTCGATGGGACGTACAATGGCTCCCAGCTTAAAGTCAAATCCACTACCGCCAATCTTGTTCCAGCTTTCCAGCAAATATCCTGTCTCGCCATAGTTCTCGTCATAAGAGGAGTACTTCTTATAGTCTACGTCATAAGCTCCTATTGTCATTCCGAAATAGAAACGGTCATTGACGTTGAACGATACATTGAAATCATATTGATCAATTCCGCCTCTTTCCTCGGAGTGAAACTTAGCATAAGGGATATCGGTAGTCATCGGCCTGTAAAGGTTTCCACCCCATTGGTCTTTGCCGTCTTCATTGAGCAGATGGCCTTGCCAGCCCAATACGGAAAGCCAACCCAAATCCTTGTCACGAAAAGCTTCACGGCCTTCAAGATATTTACTGTCTTTCACTCCATTCGCCTGATTAGCCATCTGATAGGTTTGGGTTACAATTCCATCACCAGGTGCTGTGTTCAGCAATCCCTCCATACCCATATTCTTATAGAACGACTTCGATTTGTGATAGTTGAATCCGAAATTCACATACCGCAGAGGCGTCTGATTACCTATCTTTGAAGAAAACACAAAACCTATATTATCAAATCCTCCACGGTTCTTATCCCATTTTGAATTATAAACATTGTCAAGTCCCTTGTATGTACTCTCCATCCCATAGGCTGAGAAACTGAAAGTAGTCATCACATCGTTACTGCGGTAGATTCCGATACCAGCCGGATTTGTTCCGATAGTGGATATATCTCCTCCTAAAGCACTCATTGCGCCACCCATACCGACAAAACGGGCGGTTCCATTTAAGTCCTTACCAGTAAACTTAGCAGCATCGTATATTGTCTGTGCCTTTGCACTGCCTGCAAGCAGGGCGGCAGCCGCTATAATCATTATCTTTTTCATAATCCTTACCTTTTAAGTTAATACTACGGTTATCTCCGGCTACTACTGCTACGGCTGGAACCACCGCCACCACCACTGGAACGGGAGGAACTACCACCACTATATGAACCTGCACTGGAGCGCGAACTACTGCTGCTACTGGGAGAATAACTTCTGCTGGAAGAAGGAGTAGACGACGAACGTGAACTTCCGCTTGAATAGCTGCTACGGCTGGAAGGCTGCGTTGAGCTACCTCTGTTGTAAGTAGAACTCGGACGGCTACTGCTACTACTGCTCGGTCTGGAGGAAGAGCTGCTGGAAGGACGGCTTACCTCAGTCCGCGAGCTACTATTATAAGTACTGCGCGTACTGCTCGGACGTGTGTAGGTAGAACGACGTGAAGAGCTTGCTTCTCCCCTGTCCGTACTTACTCCCGGACGACTGCTGGCGGAGGTACGTGTTCCTACAACCCTGCTTGAAGACGAAGCATTGGTACGACGGGAAGTGCTCGTTCCACCTGCACTTGGGCGACGGGAGGCATCTCCTGAGGTATATGTACGACGGGAAGTACCCGATGAATACCGGTCGCTGTTTCCGTAAGACCGACGATTGGTATAACTGTTATTGCTCCAGTAGTGACCTCCGCCACCCCAACCCGGATAATACCCAGGATAATGATGGTGATGTCCCCAGTGACCACCCCAATAGCCGCCACCATACCAACCACCGTACCAGCCGCCATAATATCCGCCCCAACCGTAATAGGGACGTGACCATCCCCAACCCCAACCGGGACCGTAGGAATTATAGCGCCAATCCCACCACATCGGATTGCTGAACGTAGGGAACGCATAAGCATACAAGCCGTCAGTATATACGTTCCAGTCCCATGAATTGCTTCCGTAAACAATGTCCCAATAGAACGGGCTACTGATACTTACAGCAAAACGCGGATTACGGAAACGGATGATGCGTTCTGCATATTCGTAATCGTCCTGCGAACCGTTGAACTCACCGTTCACCCATTCGCCATCCAGATCCGGGCGTGATTTCTCTTTAATATATAAGGTGTCATCCTCCATCTCGAAGTCGTTTTCACGTGCATCGTAGCGGCGGTTATACTCGTCCACATCTCGGGTATTTCCTTTGCGGTCCTGAACAACAACAGTTGTTCCCGGAGACGTATAAATATTCGTCGTGGCCTGTCTCCTCACCGGTTCCTTCTTCTCTGGTGCCGGCTCTTCCTTCTCTTTGGAAGGTATGAAGTAGAGGTCATCGTCATAGCTCTGTGCCATCAAACCTATAGGGAGACACAAGGCAATCAACAATAAAAAAACAATCTTTTTCATATCTCTGTGGTTTATGGGTTTATTTTTTAATCCTTTTATTCACATTACAAAGATAAGCAAGGTATTGTTGCTTTTCGGGAGATTTTCCCCAAACAATAATAGGGAAATCCCTATTTATAAAAGATTAAGAAGCTGATAAAAGCCTTTAATACTTTACCTCAATGAATAAAAAACAGAAGGATGCAGGGAATTGTTTCCGGGAGAAGAAAAGTTAACCATGAAGGTGGCATGTAACCGGAGCGTAGCCTGCATGTAGGCAAGGCGTGGGCTCCAAGCAAGCAAGGCGTGGGCTCCAAGCAGGCAAGGCGTGGGCTACGAACACCCTGTTTATCCTCCTTTTACCATAGTAATCTTTACGAGGCAGAACAACCATTTAAATTAAAAACTCATTTCGCTTTCAATTTCAAAAAATATATATACTTTTGTTC
>OJRY01002314.1_pt1 | contig 11835 bp, 8 predicted proteins | sample 1599311 | NCBI WGS metagenome assembly OJRY01 (sample SAMN04168657, study PRJEB22393) | human gut metagenome | biome: human gut microbiome; feature: stool | host: Homo sapiens | collected 2014-03-20 | reverse complement strand
GCTTTGGTCTCCCGGCTGTTTCGCATATCCGCCCATATCAGGGACAGAAAACTTTTCTATGGTCTCATCCGAGAGGAACAGCTTTACCTGGTCCCCCTCTTCCAGCCGTTCGGAACCATCGCATTTTTTGCCGTTCAGCGTTATGTTCTTTTTACGCATCATTTTATAGATAAAACCCTTGCCGGCCTGGTTCAGATATTTTGTGAGAAGCTTATCCAGCCGCTGTCCGGCCTCATTCTGGGTAACTGTCAGTGTCTGCATATGGCGGCACTCCTTTGTAGGTAATTATTCATTCATGAAGCTCATGACTGCCAGAAGCAGGCGGTGGGGCATCATCTTGCACAGCAGACGGAACGCCTTCATGGTAATGCCGTAGACCGAAATCTCTCTGCCTGCAATGCTGTCCCGGATGGCCTTTTGAACCACCCGCTTTGGATTTGCCATGACCAGGCTCTTATAGAGAGGAATCACGCCTGTGGATTCGGCAATGTCAAAGAACTCTGTTTTTACCGGTCCCGGACACACCGCCGTCACATAGATTCTCCGGCTTCTCAGTTCCTGGTTCAGGGCCCTGCTGTAGCTGAGGACAAATGATTTTGTAGCCGCATAGATGGCAAATCCGGGCTGAGGCAGGAACGCCGCGGAGGATGCATACTGGATGATTCGGCTGTTGCATTCCATATAGGGCAGCACCATGCGGGTTACGGCGCACAGGGCCTCACAGTTTAAGGCCACCATGTCTGTCTCACTCTTTAAGCCCAGCTCCTCCACCTGCCCAATCATACCAAAGCCTGCTGCATTGACCAGAAACTTTACCTGGGGCTTCCTGGCACTCAGCGCCCGCAGGAGCACGTCCCTGTCACGCTCCCTTGTAAGATCCAGTGCAAATTTGCGCAGGGGCACCCCAACCTGGCGGTCCAGTTCATCCAGGCGCTCTCTTCTTCTGGCTATGATCCAGATCTCGTCAAAGCCCTTGAAATGTTCCCACAGCTGGATGATGGTTTCCCTGCCCATACCGGAGGACGCTCCGGTCACTACAGCAATCTTCATACCTGTCACGTTCCTTTCTTTTTGTGGATGTTGCGTATGGTTTTCTTAGGCCTTCTGGCTTCTCCTGCTCCCTGGCCTGCCGCTTTATATCCGTTGCCTCTCGCCTTTCCTGCCGGAGCGGCCGTCCCGCCGTCCCTGTTACCGTTCCTTGGACGAATCAGGCATTTTTTATCATATCCGATTAAATCCGTGCGCCCTGCGATTTTAAGGGCTTCCGTCACCAAATCATAATTCCTGGGATTCCTGTACTGAATCAGAGCCCTCTGCATGGCCTTCTCATGGGGATTGACCGGTACATAGACCTGTTCCATGGTCCGGCAGTCATATCCCGTGTAGTACATGCAGGTGGAAACCGTGGAGGGAGTGGGGTAAAAGTCCTGTACCTGTTCCGGCATATATCCCAAATCCCTGAGATACTCAGCCAGCTCCACCGCCTCCTTCATGGAAGAACCCGGATGGGAGGACATGAGATAGGGCACCAGATACTGCTCCTTGCCCAGCCTCTGGTTCATCTCCTTATACTCCTTCACAAACTGGCGGTAAACGCTGTTCCTGGGCTTTCCCATGCGGGTCAGCACCTTGTCCGCCACATGCTCCGGCGCCACCTTAAGCTGACCGCTGACATGGAACTCACACAGTTCCTTTAAGAATTTCTGGTTGGAATCCGCCAGCACATAATCAAACCGGATACCGGAACGGATAAATACTTTTTTGACTCCAGGTATCTTTACGGTCAAAAGCCAAACGGTAATGATCTCCCTCATTCGCCATTTCTTCCCATTTCACCGCCATTTTCTTGGCTATAGCCGCATATTTGTCTGCTACATCATTCAATCCGAGCATCCGAGCCATCTCGCTGTATCCGGCCACTCCCATGATCGCTTTTACAGAAAGATTGGCATTGTGTGCCCAATGTCCGGCAAAATCATCCGTGCAAAGTTGGTTTTCCGGGTCCTGTCCAAACTAATAAACCTTGTTGTATCTATTTGATAATCTGAATATTATAAATTAGCGTATTGTTACTGTGTTGTGCTTTACATCTTTTTCAAGTAAAATTAAAGTGATTTTTCTCTCAATAAAGTCACTTATTTTCATTATTTTATTATTCTATTTTCTTTCGGATGAACTCTAAAAATGGCGAAAACATCAATAATTAAGTATTGCAAAATTGGCTGTTCTTAATTTATTTCATATTTTTGCAACGACGGTTGACTCAACAGCCGTTGAGAAAAACTTATTGATTATGAAGTTTTATAATAGAGAGAAAGAAATTGCAGAATTGAAGCGTGTACAAGAGCTTGCATTTGGCCAAAATTCCAGAATGATTGTGGTAACAGGCCGTAGGCGTATTGGAAAAACCAGTCTTATAAAACAAGCTCTGAAGGGAACACCTACTGTATATTTTTTCATTGGAAGAAAAGCAGAGAGTATATTAGTCGCAGATTTTATAAAAATAGTACGCGAGACATTATCTATTTTTATTCCGGATGGCATATCTAACTTTACTACTTTGATACAATATCTTTTCGAAATAGGAAAAACACGTTCTTTTAATATTGTTATTGATGAATTTCAGGAGTTTTATAATATCAGACCCGATGTTTTTAGTGATATGCAAAATCTTTGGGATGAATATCGGCAAGAAACTAAAATAAATCTTGTAATTAGCGGCTCTGTATATTCATTGATGCAAAAGATATTCACGGATCATGGAGAACCATTATTCGGACGTGCTGACAATATTTTATGTCTTCGGTCCTTCAATACAAAAGTGCTAAAACAAATTATGGAGGATTTTGCGCCCGGATATAGTAATGATGACCTGTTAGCTTTGTATACACTGACTGGAGGAATCCCTAAATATGTAGAGTTATTCTGTGACAATCAAGCACTTTCTGTTGATCGGATATATGACTTCGTTTTTTCAGAAAATTCCTTGTTTATAGATGAAGGACGTAATTTGTTGATTACTGAATTTGGAAAAAATTATGGCATTTACTTTTCCATCTTATTAGAAATAGCAAATGGGCATTATACACAAGGGGAAATAGAGTCAGCACTAGGGGGGATATCTATCGGAGGTCATTTAAGTAAATTAGAAAATGTGTATAATTTGATAACTCGCGAACGGCCTATTTTTGCGAAACCAGGTACTAAGAAGAATGTACGATATATTATTGGAGATAATTTTCTAAATTTCTGGTTTAAATACATCGAACGGAATCGTTCATATATTGAACTACAGAATTTTGAAGACCTGCGTCAACTAGCAAAGGCTGATTATCAGACTTATTCAGGCAAAGTGTTAGAAAACTATTTTAAACAGAAATTAGCAGAAGAAGGTGGGTTTAAAGAAATTGGTTCCTGGTGGGAAACTAAAAGTTCTACAAACAAAGAACGATTAAACTCTTATGAAATTGATATTGTAGCTCTTAAATCAAGTGGAAAAAAAGCCCTTATAGCAGAAGTTAAACGGATGCCAGAAAATAATTATGTTCATTCAACGTTCATGGAAAAAGTGGAACATTTAAGGCACAAAGAGATGGCAAAATACGATATTGAAACACGAGTCTTAGGATTAGAAGACATGTAACTTTATGTAAATAAGATGACGCGACTATCCCTAAAAATCCCCAGTTACAGCAATTCAATTAGCTTGGATCCCAATACTCGTTCTATCGTCACTGTTTCTACTTTTTTGTTATTTGTAAATTTAATCTTAAAGAATGAATTAATAAGAGATACTTATTCTTCTTAACTTAAAGCCTTTTATTTATATCAAATTCTTTATTATCATATCCGCAGCATACTGTAAGCAATTTAAACAGCCTGTCATTGAACTCGATTTAGACAATGACAGGCTACTTAATTATTTATCTTATATTGAATATTAAATTATTGTCGTGATTCAATCACGTAAGTCGTTTACAGAATCACGCCTAACTTATTCTCTTATTTTATGGTATTTATCTGCTAATCCATAAAATATAATTAGATCATCAGGCTGGTTCTTAATTTTTCATTATTTACCATTCAATCTGCTGATCTTCGTCTGGAATCTGAGTATTGAGATTTCGTTCCAGTAGCATTGTTCCTTTAACTTTATAAAGAACTTCTTGATTCCGAGAAGTTACATCTTTAAAATCATATTCAATAGTAAATGAAACATAGCGATGTTTTAGATAAGGTCGTGTAGCATCCATAGTTTCCGTTACACTGTAAGCAGGAGTACCGTATAGCTTAAATCCAATCTTTTCTTCGTTATCTGCCCACATACTCAATGATTTGTCTTCATTGAAGCGTATATATATTTTATAAAGTTCCCGTTCATCTCTTGATAAATCTTCGCTCATTAAACCGGCATAAAAGAAAATAGTATTATTATCTACCACATATGCTGTACGATTATTGGTTACCATCGGTTTATTATCAGTACTTCCATTTGCATTTCGAATATACACTTCCATTGTACTTGTACTATATGAACCGGAATAATCGTTAAAAGGAATTACACGCAATAATGCTTTTGCATAGTTTTTACGTGGATGACCTTGATAATTATAAGAAGCATCATCAACGATAGTTAGAGGCAACACCCATTTATCTGTCATATTGATTCCTCTCAAATCAAAATCAATATTTAGTTGTTCCACACATGTTCCTGCAGGAATATGAACTATTTCCGGGAATTCATATTTATCTTCCTCCAATAGCGTATACCATAAATCTGTACGCCCGCTGAAACGTTCTCTATTTAATATTTCCAAGGTATCCTCATATAGTGCTACATGGACATCTATATCTTGTTCGTTCGTAGTTGACCCACTAACTATAACCGGTAACTGATAGCGTACTTTTCCATCAGGGTTGTATCTCACATATATTGGAGTTACCCCATTATCTTTATCTTTTATAGGTGCTTTAAAAGAAATATATTGCCGATACTGCTCATCTTTCCACTCATCATTACAAGAAGTGATCAAGAGCAACATACATAATGCAAACCAACAATTATATATAATTTTCATACTTATATCATTTTAAAATTAATCATTGTATGTCCAACCCGGATTTTGTGTCAACAGCTTATTGCGTTTCAACTCCTCATGACTGATAGGCCAGAAATATAATTTGCGAGAAAAAGCAGTTGGAAGTTCATTGACTACAATTGGTGAATGAAACGCTGCTCTATTTTCTTCAGTCATAAGAGCATCACAACCATATATTTCCATTGACTCTTCAATCGGAGCGTCTTTCCATCTGCGGAGATCAAAATAACGATGTCCTTCTCCCATGAGCTCTATCTGTCGCTCATGCTTCAATTTCTTACGGAATACATTCCGGTCTTGATACTCTGGCAATGTATAATCGGGAACCCCTGCACGGCAACGAACAGGACGAATACCTTTTTTCATTTCATTTATGTCACGTTTGACAGAATAACTGGCAGAGCCATCCCAAGATGGAATGTCGTATGAAGATCCATCTTCCAACTCATTCAAAGCTTCAGCGTAAATCAATAAGATTTCAGCAAAACGAATAGCAGGTTCCGTTTTTAGTTTGACATAGTCCTTATTACCTTTTGCCGCAGAGGTATCGTCCGGATGAACAAATTTCATGATTCCAATACCAGTGCGAAGCCAAAAATTGGAGTTAGTATATCCATTACCATTACCACGATAATAAAATACCTGTTGCTCTACGGGTTTAGGATCTTTAAGCGTTGAATTATTCAATAGAGGCCATACGCAACCATTAAAAGCAACTGAAGCATAGAAGCGTGGTTCACGCCATGCATACTCTTTCCATACTCCTTTCTTTAAATAAGGATATGTTCCTGCCTTCCCTTCCTTTTCAGACACAAAACGGTTCTCAACTTGGCAAGTGTCCAAAAATGTCTGTCTGTTAAACTCAGAGCCATTATACATATAGTAAGCATCACACATCTTTTGTGTCATACCATGTGTATTCCAGCCATTGGCACTGGTAGGCAATTGATGTAATACCATATCTGCAAGATTGCGGTCACCCTGATTTTGTCCACGACTAAAAATAAGTTCAGGATTATCAAACATAGACAGGGCTCCATTAAAAACTTGTCGATAGGATTCAAAGGGGTCAATATCCCGATATCCATTTGGCCAATCAGCATTTTCAAAATCATTATCAGAATAAGGAGGAAGTGTCTTCGGATAACCTGCAGCGGCTTCATCTCTTTTCTTCACAGTGTGTAACACATAACGGTGTCCATAATTGCTTCCCGGGAGTTCCATAACGTCTCTTGCTGCTGCAGCGGCTTTGGCCCATTTGTATTCATTATATTCCTGTGCTAACAAACATCTTCCGTCATGATCTACCAAATCTGTAAATCTTTCGGTATCTTCAGGACGAGGGTTATTAATAGGACTCGCCGCGTATAATAGAACTTTTGCGCGTGCTGCTAATGCGGCTCCTCTAGTAGGACGAGAGGTATGATTCGCTCCCCTGTCCAAAGGTAAGTCCTTAGCCGCCAAGCGCATTTCTGATTCGATATATTCTACGCATTCATCATAGGAATTACGTTGACAAGCCAAATCATCATAGCTGGCTGTATAATCGAGTCCTTCCTCCGGCAATAAAGGAACAGGGCCATATTTACGGAGTAATAACCAATAATAGTAAGCGCGTACAAAACGGGCTTGTGCTTTCAGGTCAGCTCTTTCAGCTTCTGTAAACTCCATATTCATGTCGATATTTTGAATGAAAATGGATGCCTGACGAATGCCTTTATAACTGGCTCCCCATGATTGTCGGTCTCCTTCACTATAAGTCCCTGTTTTAAAGGTGTTATAAATATCACGGTCACCAAAATAAATATCATCGGCAAAACACCACAGTATATTATCTTTGATTCCAACATCCATATTCTCTCCTTTAAGATAGGAATAAGCATGAGCTAACCATTCTTCCGAGTATTTTTCATTAGTAAATACATCTTCCAGCGTCATACGGTCTTTAAAATTTTTATCCGAATCCAGCTGGTCTACACACGAAACGGTGATTGTCCCTAACAGGGCACCTATACAAAACTTATATATCTTTTTCATTTCACACATATTGATTAGATATTAACAGTCAATCCTAAAGTCATTACCCTAGACAGTGGGTATTCCGCCCCTGTGGAACTTCCTAATTCCGGATCCCATTCTTTAAATTTAGCGAATGTCAATAAATTGGTACCAATAAAGAATACGCGTATATTATTGAACTTAATCTTGTTTACAATTGATTTAGGCAATGTATACCCTACTTCTAAAGTCTTCAAACGTAAATATGAACCATTTTTTAGCCAGAAAGTGGACTTTTGTTGATTATTATCATTTCCACCATAGCTAAGGCGTGGATAAGAAGCATTCGGATCTTCATTAGCAGGAATTCCAAGTTTAGCTGCTGTGTCTGCATCAACCCAACGATTAGCTACTAAATTTCCCAAAACATTTCCCCACTGACTATCCTTGAAGGCAAATACCGTAGAACCATTAATGAAGAATGAAGACTTTCCTGCTCCTTGAAAATGGACATTGAAATCAAATCCTTTCCATTGTGCAGAGATACCAAATCCGTAAATCAGATTCGGTTTGGTAGTCGCACCGATAGCTACTTTGTCACCATCATTGATTACACCATCTCCATTAACATCTTTATATTTAATATCACCCGGTTGTACTTTTCCCCATGCTGTCTGTTGAGGACTGTTACGAATATCATCATAATCTTTAAAAAGACCTAATGCAATCAAACCTTTAGCTTGGTTTACACGGTAACCCGCTTCTGTCTGGTAAGGATAAACAGTATTTTCTTCATCCTTCTCCAATATCTCATTTTTACTATAAGTAAAATTACCACGAACCGTGAGGTTCACTCTGTTTATTTTCTGTTTATAGGCAAAATGGCCATCAAAACCTTGCGAACGTACACTACCCACATTTGCTTTAGGATTACTTCTCACAATTCCTACTATACCAGGTAGATATTTACGTTCCATATAAATACCATCGCGTTGTTCATGGAAATAGTCTACAGTGGCTGTAAACTTATCATTAAACAAAGAAAGGTCTACACCTATATCGTGCTTTGTTGCAATTTCCCAAGTAACGTTTTCAGAAGCTAATTGAGTATATGCCATACCATCATAAGAATTGCCATAACCATAATCACCCCAATTCCAACCAGGAAAGGTTACGTCCTTATCATTTTCTTTATATGACTTAGCAATTGTATATAGATAAGGAAAACGTTCACCCAATTTATCATTACCTACTTTACCATAAGAGTAACGCAGCTTGAACATATTCATCCATTCCAGATGTTTCTTAATGAATTTCTCTTCTGCAATGTTCCAAGCCAGAGAAAAAGCAGGGAAGAATCCGAATCGATGTCCATCGGCAAAGTTTTCTGATCCGTTATAACCGAAGTTAAAATCTATGAAGTAACGATAATTCCAGTTATAACTAGCACGTCCTGCCAAGCCCATATGACGTTTAGCAATGCCATTCTTTATATCTGTACCAATATCTACTGTAGTCCGATAAGCATCTTGGCTATATTTTAAAGTACCACCTACGTGATGCGCTTTGAATGCACGATTGTAGTGTAAAATTGCTTCTAAAAATTCAGTCCGGTTACCTGTTGAAATAGAGCTTTGAGTCATTTTTTCTTCGGTTCGCTGTTCTTTAAAAGTAATTTCCCCATCAGTATTTCGAAAACGTTCTGCGCGCCATGTTTGAGGCATTTTTTTACGGCTAATTTCGTTTGTGTTGTTAGTGTCGAAACCAAAACGACCTTCAAAACGCAATCCTTTAGTAATAAAATCCAGCTTCTGTTCTAAAGAAATATTAGTCTGAACCTTATTTTCCCAGATTTCAAAATATCCAGTTTGTGTTGCCAATACCCATGGATTGGAACGATCATCTTCTTTTCCAAATGCTGGTACATAACCATTGGAATACATTACTGGAATACTAATCGGACTTTGATTTATTAACGATGCCCATACATTTCCACCTTGTCCAGGAGCATTACGTTTCTTTAAAGAACCGGAAACACCGACTTTCACAAGAGTTGTTTTTGTGATGTCAATATCGGTATTCAAACGATAATTCCATCGTTGACTACCGGGATTGGTATTATAATCTTTACGAACTGCTTCATCTGTCTTATACATACCTTCTTCACTAATATAGCTAAGCGAAACAAAATAACGTGCTGTACTACCACCACCGTTCATATTTACATTAGCACGATAAGTCATTGCTCCATCTTTCAATAATACATCTTTCCAGTCTACATTCGGATATAAATCCGGGTCAAGTCCTAAACGTAGAATTTCCAATTCGTCATTCTGATAGATCGGTTCTTGATTACGAGTAATACGTGCTTCATTCATCATTCTAGCATGAGTGTACCCATCTACAAATTCCGGTGTGATAGTCCGTGTGTTATAAGATGTTTCCACTTTAGCACTGATATTGATTTTACCAGCTTTACCATGTTTTGTTGTAATCAATACTACACCATTAGCACCACGAGGACCGTAAATTGCTGTAGTAGAAGCATCCTTTAAAACAGTAAACGATTCAACATCCTCAATATTAATTTCATCGAGGCTACGCTCAAATCCATCTACTAACACTAAAGCCGAGTTATCAGCTCCGAAAGTAGAAATACCACGAATCCAGAATTCCGAAGTATTTTTTCCAGGCTGACCGGATGTCTGCATAGCTAGAACACCTGCCACATTACCAGCCAAAGCATTTGAAAGATTTGCTGTCGGATTTGCTTTCAGATCATTTACATTAACGGTAGTCACCGCTCCAGTCACAGTTAACTTCTTTTGTGCACCGGTTCCTGTAATAACGACTTCATCAAGCTCACTTGCTTCAGATTCCTTCATAATTACATTGACTACCTGCTGCCTTTTCACTAATACTTCCTGTTTATCAAAACCTATGTACGAGAATACTAGTCTTGAAAACTCTTCAATACTAATTTTATAACGTCCGTTAATATCCGTAATTGCTCCTAAGCCAGCCTGATCTTTTACTGTTACATTGACACCGACCAGTGGCTCTTTATTCGTATCCGTCACTACTCCCGTTACTTCAATTTTTTTCTGCGCAAAAGTGGCAACAGAAACCAGTAACAAACAAATGGTGATAAAATTCTTTATTTTCATGTGTTTTTTCTTTTATTCGGTTATTGTTCTCCCTCTTCCGGTTGACTCTCTTCCGGATGTTCTTCTGTCGCTTCAGGAATCTTTTCTAATGCTATCTTCCGGATACGATGATTGTTCACATCACCCACATAAAAAGTTTCTGTATCTTCATCATAAGCTAAAGCATAAGGATAATTAAAACGTGCTTCATCACGTAAATGGCCATCCACATATCCATTAGCATGTACATTCATTCCTGTGCTTCCTCTTCCGGCAAAAGTAGAGACTACTCCATCCGGAGTCAATTTACGTATACAGTGATTATTACGATCCGTAAAATAGAAGTCATAACAATCCTCTTTATTCGCATCCTCATACTCTTTGTTAAATACGAAGACTCCCTGTCCGGGTTTATTCAAGCGTGCTTTTGTTCCTGCCAAATCTTTATAATCTGCTTGTCCGGGTTGTCCACAAACGATATACGGAGTTGTAAGCCGCTTGTTAACTCTGTCATAATTTGAACGGAGAATATAGTGCTGATTCTGTACCATCATATAAACATAATCACCAGATGGATGAACGATAAAGTTAAATTCCCAGTTGGCATCCTGAATCGTAAACAGTTCTTCTGCATGAGCTTTATTATCATTTGCCCCCCATTGGTAAAAATCATATCTGAGCACAGCCCCTGAACCAAAGAAATTATAGTATAATTCACCATTTTCTGGGTGTATCATTGAGTTCTGACACCCTCTACTTGTGGTCAGACGTTTTACTACAGGATTCTGGAAATCTGTAACATCAACCATATCATTATCTTGGTTACGGATTAACATTATATTACTTGCGGCATTATCAGCTCCTTTTGAGCATGCTATAATCATAGTATCTTTACTTAAAGTCCATGACATGCTACGCAAGCGGTCGGCTCCTTCCGAACTACCGGTTATTCCAGTGTATATTCTTTCATTTTTCAAATCCAATATACGCATCGGCTTACCATTACCATTATTTTCTGCATCCTGAGTTAAATACAGGATATCGTGGTTTTTCGGATCAAATTCGAACCATGCAGGAAAATCTATTTTACCACAGTCACTAAAAGGACCTTCCTTTATAATTTCTCCATTACCCTTCTCATCTACATATCCACATAAAGTTGATACGACCTTTTGTGGAACATATTTATATTTTGATGATACTATAACATCCTGTTCACCGACTTTTACTTCAATAGTTCCTTCGTAACATTGTTGCGGGGTAATACAGTACAAACTATTACCTTTCGCATTAATTACTTTTGCTTCTTTCCCGCCTATTTTTACAAAGACAATAGAGGAATCAGTACCGAAATTACTACCGTAAATAATCATTCGAGTGTTTGCTCCTCCTGCTTTGGGAGCAAAATCCGTCACAGTCACCGGTTGGCTGGGATCATAAGGTTCCGCAGACGCATCTTTATCATCTTTACAGCTACTGAAGCAAATCGTAAAGAGTAATAATAGAGCCATCCATTGAAATTCAATGATCTCATGTCTCATAGTTTTACATTTCATAATACACTAGATTTAAATTATTGATTATTCTGAACT
>OJRY01002311.1_pt1 | contig 11847 bp, 9 predicted proteins | sample 1599311 | NCBI WGS metagenome assembly OJRY01 (sample SAMN04168657, study PRJEB22393) | human gut metagenome | biome: human gut microbiome; feature: stool | host: Homo sapiens | collected 2014-03-20 | reverse complement strand
GCAGGAAGCTCCCACTTCAAAATCTGTAAGATTTAAGTGGCGAGAGCATGTCACGGAAAGATGAAACAAAAGGAGAAGATATGGAATCAGATATCATTAAAATCAGTCATCTGAATAAAAGCTTTAGCGAAGTAAAAGCGGTAAATGATTTGAGCTTTCGTGTGAAAAAAGGAGAATTGTTTGCGTTTCTTGGAGTAAACGGTGCAGGGAAAAGTACAACCATTTCCATTCTCTGCGGATTGCAGAAAAAAGACAGCGGAACGGTTCAGGTAAACGGAATAGAAACTGACAAAGCCGGCGCACAGACAAAAAGAATGCTTGGTGTTGTGTTTCAGGATAGCGTACTTGATAAACCGCTTACGGTGAAAGAAAACCTAAAGAGCAGAGCTGCTTTATACGGCATTACAGGAAATGCCTTTGATAAGAGATTACAGGAGCTGGTCGAGATTCTGGATTTTGACGAGTTTTTAAACAGACCTGTAGGTAAGCTGTCGGGAGGTCAGAGAAGAAGAATTGATATTGCCCGTGCATTATTGCACAGACCGGAGATTTTGATTCTTGACGAGCCTACTACAGGGCTTGATCCGCAGACAAGGCAGTTAATCTGGAATGTTATCGAGAAGCTTCAGAAAACAGAAAATATGACAGTATTTTTGACTACACATTATATGGAAGAGGCTGCCAATGCTGGTTATGTTGTGATTCTTGACAAAGGAAGTGTTGTAGCAGAAGGTACACCGTTTGAACTTAAAAATGATTATGTACAGGATATAGTGTCTGTTTATGGTGTTTCCGAGGATGAAATAAAGACATTGAACAGAGAATATAAAAAAATACGTGACGGATATCAGATAAAAGTAAAAAATACGAAAGAAGCTACGAAGCTTATTGTAGAGCATCAGGACCTATTCACGGATTATGAAGTAGTAAAAGGCGGTATGGATGATGTATTTCTTGCAGTCACAGGAAAGAAGCTTGGAGGTGAACGCTGATGAGAACAGTATTGGCATTAATGGACAGGAACAGGAAACTGTTTTTTAAAGATAAAGGTATGTTGTTTACATCAATGATCACACCAGTTATTCTGATTGTTCTTTATGCTACATTTCTTGCAAAGGTTTTCAGAGATTCTTTTACAGCAGCGATTTCGGATATGATTATGATTTCGGATAAGCTTATTAATGGAACCGTAGCAGCACAACTGACAGCATCACTTATGGCAGTAAGCTGTATTACTGTAACATTTTGTGTGAATCTGACTATGGTGCAGGACAAGGCAAATGGAACAAGGAAGGATTTTAATGTTGCACCGGTCAGCAAGGAAAAAATTTATTTGGGATATTTTCTGTCAACAGTAGCTAATTCATTGATGGTCAATGCACTTGCATTTGTATTATGTCTGGGATATTTACTTAAAATGGGATGGTATATGAATACAGCAGACATATTATGGGTTTTATTTGATATGATATTGCTCGTCCTGTTTGGAAGTACGCTTTCAAGTATCATTAGCTTTCCATTAACAACACAGGGACAGCTTTCGGCTGTGGGTACCATTGTCAGTGCAGGATATGGTTTTCTATGTGGTGCTTATATGCCGATTTCAAATTTTGGACCAGGTCTTCAGAAGGCACTGTCTTATCTTCCGAGTACATATGCCACTTCATTGATTAAGAATCATATGCTTCACGGAGTTTTCAGAGAGATGGAGAGAAAAAATTATCCGGATGAAATGGTTGAAGCGATAAGAGACACGCTTGATTGCAATCCGGTATTTCATGGAAATGTGGTGAGTATAAATCAGATGATTGGCATTATGATGGGAAGTATAGCTGTATTTGGAATTATTTACTATGTCGTTACATTGTTGTCAGCGGGTGAAGGCAGACGATAGGAAATATTGTTTTTAGCGGGATATGGAACGATCTGAGTACCAATGAGCAGGAAACAGTAATGTCAATGCTGCGTGGTCTTCGGAAGTAGAAGAACAGTTCGAGTATATGTATCGGCTGTTCTTTTTTTTGTTTTCAGGCGTTAAAACGGTAATGTTTTTCTTGTGTACAGTAGAGTGCTATAGTATAATAAAATCAGTTTTTTGCATAAGTATTAAAGCTATAATATGGAAATTGGCAAACCAGATGAAAGTCTGGGACGCAAAGCTACAGGGCCTGTAAAATGGCAGCCAGTTGCATGAAATGAGGTGCACTGTCTGTTTGACAGTGCTTTTTTATGGTAGAGCACTTGAATAAGTAATACAGAAGCTGCTTGGAAAAATATTGTGAAAAATAGTGTGGAGGTTATTGATAATTAATGAATGTAAAATTAAAATCTGGAAGCAAGCAAGCAACTGTAGCCTAGAGGAGGGGAGAAAGATGAAGAAGTGCAAATTAGTACAGAATATAATGAATTTCAAATTTTGTTACATTATATTTTGCACAATTATATGTTCTATTGTTTTATCCGTTCCTACATTTGCCAAAGAAAACTCTGACAATGTTATCCGGGTAGGATCTTTTGAAGAAACTTATAATACCGTCAATGAAAAGGGAGAAAGAAGCGGCTATGGTTATGAGTATCTTCAAGATATTGCAGGTTATGCAGGATGGACATATAAATACATAACAAGTGATTGGAAAAACTGCTTTACACAGTTGGAAAATGGAGAGATTGATATTCTTGGTGACATTTCCTATACAGACGAACGTGCTGAAAATATGCTTTTTTCCGATATGCCTATGGGGGAAGAGAAATATTACATCTATACGGATGCATCCAATATGGATCTTACAGCAGGAAATTTGGATTCTTTTGAGGGAAAAAATATTGGTGTGTCTAAAGATAATATAGTGGAGGATGTGCTTAATGAATGGGAATCAAAATATGGTCTGCATACGAAGCATATCAATGTTTCTACAACCACAGAAATTATGGACAAACTGTCGAAACATGAAATTGACTGCTTCGTTTCGGTAGAAGAATCCCGTTGGGAAGAATCGGATATTTCACCGCTTACAAGTATTGGAGAGACAGAAATCTATTTCGCTATAAATCCAGAACGTCCGGATATCAAAGAAGCACTGGATAGTGCTATGCGCAGAATCAAGGATGACAACCCATTTTACACAGATGATCTCTACAGGCGTTATCTTTCTGCACAGAGCAGCTCCTTTCTTTCAAAAGAAGAAAGGGAGTGGCTTGGACGGCATGGTGCACTCAGGATTGGGTATCTGAATCAGGATGGAGGTATCAGCAGTGTAGATTCATCAACAGGTAAATTGACAGGTGTTATCACAGATTATGTGGATCTTGCAGAAAATTGTCTGCAAGGTCAGACTCTGGAATTTGAATTAAATGGATATGATACAAGAAGTGAACTGCTTCAGGCATTGCAGGATGGAAAAATAGACCTGATTTTTCATGCAAACCAGAATCCATACTTTGCAGAAACAAATGGATTTGCTTTGTCGGATACACTATTGACTCTCAATATGGCAGCAATTACGGCAAAGGATTCTTTTGATGAAAATAAAGAGAATATAGTTGCCGTTGAAAAAGATAGTTTTGCATTGAAAGCATATCTTTCATACAATTATCCGCAATGGGAGGTTGTGGAATATGAGACATCAGATGCAGCAGTAAAAGCAATGCAGAAAGGGGAGACGGATTGTATTGTAAGCAATTCAGGTACTGTTTCAGACTATTTGAAAAATAATAAGCTTCATAGTGTTTTCCTGACAAAAGAAGCTGATGTTTCATTTGCTGTTCAGCAGGGAGAACCGGTTCTTTTGTCCATTCTGAATAAAACACTGACATCTATGCCTACAACTCAATTTTCAGGTGCAGTAGTTTCGTATAATGCTTCCTCACGAAAAGTTACAGCGAAGGATTTTATTCAGGACAATTTACTGGCTGTCTCACTCATAGTTGGAATCTCTATTTTTGTTGCCCTGTGTATAATTCTTGATTCTTTGAAAAAATCAAAACGTGCGGAAGAAAAATCCAAGAAGTCTGCTGAGCAGGCATTGAAGCTGAATCAGGAGCTTGAAGAAAAACAGCAGGAATTACAAAATGCACTTGTAGAAGCACAGAGTGCCAATAAGGCTAAGACTTCCTTTTTAAATAACATGTCTCATGACATCAGGACACCGATCAATGGCATTATGGGCATGCTTACAATTCTTGAAAAAAGCGGAAATGATGGTGAACGGGCAAAAGATTGTCTGAATAAAATAAATGAGTCTTCGAAACTGCTATTATCATTGGTAAATGATGTTTTGGATATGGCAAAGTTAGAATCGGATACCGTGGTTTTTAGTGATGAATCCATCAATCTGGATCAGGTATGTCAGGAAATCACGGAGTCACTATCTTTTCAGGCAGAAGAAAAAGGACTTCATGTTATAGGAGAACATGATGATTACAGTGGTATATATGTTTGGAGCAATGCAGTTCATCTGAAAAAAATATTGATGAATCTGTTTACAAACAGCATGAAGTACAATAAGGTGAATGGTTTTATTTACATGAGTATGAGAACGATTGAAAGATCAGAAGATCACATGACATGTGAATTTAAAATAAAAGATAATGGAATTGGAATGTCAGAAGAATTTATAAAAAATGAATTGTTTACTCCATTTGTACAGGCAGATAATTCCCCACGTTCTGATTATAATGGGACAGGTCTGGGAATGCCTATTGTGAAACAACTTGTAGAAAAGATGGGCGGAACCATAACAGTTGAAAGCAAGCTTGGTGAAGGAAGCTGTTTTACTGTAATACTTCCATTTAAAATTGATACGAATGCACGGCTGGAAGAAAAAGAAGATTTCAATGCAGATATATCAGGTGTCCGGATATTATTGGTTGAAGATAATGAGCTGAATGCGGAAATAGCAGAATTTATACTGACGGAAAATGGGGCTAAAGTAGAAACAGTGAAAAATGGGTTAGAAGCTGTTCAGTACTTTGAAGCCTGCGAATCAGGAACATACGATGTTATTTTAATGGATGTCATGATGCCGGTGATGGATGGGCTTACTGCCACAAAAACAATAAGATCCCTGGAACGGCAGGATGCAAAAACAATCCCTATCATTGCTATGACTGCAAATGCATTTAGAGAAGATGCAGAAAAGTGTATGGAAGCAGGAATGAACGCACATCTTGCAAAGCCATTAGATGATAAAACAATCAAGCAGACTATATGCGAAGAATTGAGAAGCAGTAGGGACAGGTGAAAATTTATTAAACCAGGAGGTTGACAAGGAGACGTATAGAGAAATATATTTGACAGACAGGAGATTTAATATGATTTCGAGTGCAAAGAAATATATGGCAGTGTTACTGGTTTTTGTATGCGTGTGTATGATATTTTCTCCCCTGACTGCATATGCGGCCGAGGACAGTTCGCAGCATGAAACTGTCAAAGTCGGTTTCTTTGCCATGGATGGATACCATATGATGGATGAAGAGGGGAACCGCAGCGGTTATGGCTATGATTTCCTTCGGCTGATGGCCCGTTATTGGGATGTAGATTACGAATATGTCGGATACGATCAGAGCTGGGATGATATGCAGCAGATGCTTGAAGATGGCGAGATCGACATGGTAACATCTGCCCGCAAAACACCGGACAGAGAAGAAAAGTTTGATTTTTCACGTCCGATCGGAACTAATTATGGGATGTTGACCGTCCGCAGTGACAACAGCACGATTGTGGACGACAATTACAGCACTTACAACGGTATGCGTGTGGCGCTTTTGAACGGAAACACCCGGAATGAAGAGTTTGCGGATTTTGCAGACAACAAAGGATTTACATATGTTCCATCTTATTTTGATACGACCGCAGAGATGGAGGAAGCCCTTCAGAGCGAAAAAGTTGATGCGATTGTTACCAGTTCTCTGAGAAAAACAAACAATGAGCGAATCGTGGATAAATTTGGCAGCAGCGATTTCTATGTCATTGTTAAAAAGGGCAATACAGAATTGCTGAATGAGATCAATTATGCGATCGATCAGATGAATGCAGTTGAGGGTGACTGGAAAACAACGCTTTATAATAAAAATTATGAAAGCATAGAAACTAAGAATCTGGAATATACGGAGCAAGAAAAAAGTATTATTGCACAATATTCCAAGGACAACCCGCTTCATGTTCTGTGTGATCCGTCCCGTTATCCATATTCTTATAATGAAAATGGTGAGATGAAGGGGATTATCCCGGATTACTTCCGGAAAATTGCAGACTATGCCGGGATTTCCTATGAGTTTCTTACACCTGCCACCAGAGATGAGTATATTGCTTATCAGAAAAATAAGGAAGTCACAAATATAAGTATCGATGCACGCCTGGAAACAGATAACTATGCTGAGACGAAAAAATGGGGGCTTACTGCACCTTTCATTACAATGCAACTGGCAAGGGTGACACGGCGTGACTTTGATGGAGAAATCAATGTTGTTGCTACGGTTGACCAGACAGCATCAAATTCAATTGCAGATGCAATGGCACCCGGTGCAGAAAAGCTGATGTGCAGTACTCGGCAGGAAATGATGGAAGCTGTCCGTAAGGGTAAAGCCGATGCTGCCTTCGTCTACTATTACATGGCACAGGCGTTTGTGAATAGTGACACTACGGGCACCATGACATATACGCTGCTGGAACAGCCTACATTCACCTACCGCATGGTAGTTTCGTCAACAGAGAACCATGCGCTGGCTGGTATTCTGACGAAAGCAATGTATGCCATGCCCCAAAATCTTGTCGAAGATCTAGCAGCACGGTATACCACATACAAAGCAGCAGAGCTGACATTTGTTGACTGGATCCGTCTGCATCCTGTTGCTACTGTTTGGGTTCTTCTTATTTTCGGAGGGCTGCTGACTACTATGGCTATGATAGCAATGCGTCTCAGTGCAAGAAAAAAAGCTCAGAAGGCAGCCCAGGAGACGGCTGAGGAAATGGCGGAACTGGCAGAGCATGCGCAGGCTGCAAACAAGGCAAAAACAGCATTTCTGTCACATATGTCCCATGATATGAGAACACCGATGAATGCAATCATGGGATTCACCGGTATTGCAATGAAAAATAATCCGTCAGACGAAGTGAAAAATTGTCTGGAAAAGATTGATGAAAGTTCAGAGCATTTACTGTCGCTGATCAATGATGTATTAGATCTGACTCGCGTGGAAAGTGGAAAAGTGAAATACAATCCGGTACCGACAGATTTGAAAAGTATCACAGATTTTGCACTGGATATTACAAAAGGCTTTCTTACGAACAGGGATATCAGCTTTAAGATCCAGCGTGAAGAAGCAAAGATCCCCAATGTACTTGTGGATTCTGTACGTCTGCGAGATGTGCTGGTAAATATTCTGAGCAATGCCGTGAAGTTCACTCCGGATGGAGAGACGATTACATTTGAAGCCCGGTGTCAGGAAAAGGGCGGGGATGGATATATAAATATGCATTACCGCATTTCGGATACTGGTATTGGCATGAGTGAGGAATTTACAAAAGAAGTTTTTGAGGAATTTGCACAGGAAGATTCCGATGTGAGAACGCAGTACCATGGAGCTGGACTGGGGATGGCTATCGTAAAGAAGTATGTAGATATGATGGGTGGAACCATTTCCGTGCAAAGCAAAAAGCATGAGGGAACCACTTTTACTGTGGATATTCCTCTGGAAATTACTGATAAGGAATGTAATAAGTCAGACATAGGTTTTTCTGAAAAGGTAAATCTTACAGGTGTGAAAGTTCTTCTTGCAGAGGATAATGAGCTGAATGCAGAAATTACGACCGTGCAGCTGGAAGAGTTTGGAATGAATGTAGAAAGAGCTGTAGATGGAAAGAATGCTGTTGAGATTTTCAGAAATCATCCGGAAGGCACATTTGATGTAATCCTGATGGATATCATGATGCCTGAAATGAACGGTTATGAAGCGGCAAAAGCAATCAGGGCGATGAATGACAGACCGGATGGAAAAAACATTCCTATTATAGCAATGACAGCCAATTCATTTGCTGAAGATGTTCAGGCATCGTTGGATGCAGGAATGAATGCACATTTGTCAAAGCCGATTGTGATTGAGGAAGTTATAAAAACGATTTTAAGGTATGTTCATAATGATTAGCAGAGGTTCATGAATTAGTGGAATACGATTGACAGGAGGGCTAAAAGATGACAATGCAGGAGTGCTATAAAGCTATCGGAGGAAACTATGAGGCTGTTTTGGGACGCCTTCACAGCGAAGCACTGATTCAGAGATTTACATTAAAGTTCCTTGAAGACCAGAGTTATCTACAGTTAAAACAGACATTGGAAAATAAAAATTATGAAGATGCTTTCCGCAGTGCGCACACATTGAAAGGGGTGTGTCAGAATCTTTCCTTTGACCGTCTGTATGAGGTTAGTGATAAATCCTTACCGAACCAGATTTATTCACAGAATCTTATCAAGGTTATGCAGGAAAAAATCGATTTCTTCAAATCGAACAGTGGCATGAATTCGATTGATTATAATGCAAGTTCGGGGAAATTAACTATAATAAATGAAAAACAGAAGATAATATACCAGAGAGATGATCCGGGATTTGATGTATTCAAAGTGTTAGAAGTGAGCGAAAAGGATATTCAAAATATCGTAGATTTGTTGGAGCAGACCTCAATAAAGAATAAAGAGATTTCATTACAGATAAAAGCAAGGTTTAGAAACAAAAGACAAATGTATAATCTGAAACTGCATACCTTATGGACTCCATTAAAAAAAGATGGCTATATTGGAATTATTGGATATTTTGATATTGTAAAATAGAAAAATGCAAAGCGGTGGAAGAAATGTGGCATATTCTGATATGACACTGGTCGGAAACTGTATTCGGAGCGGGCATTATTGGTTTAAGGAATGCGGGATTCTTTGTTTTCGGGATACTTGATGAAAGTAAAGAAAGGATGAGATCATTGGACTGGAGACAGGATAAGGATTACCTTGATTATATCGACAGCGGGGAATCCGCGGCAGTATATATAGTCAAAAATATCGTAAAGTCATTGGATACAAAAAACATGTGGGTAGATGTTGTATCAATAAATACTTATTACAAAAGAGGCTCTGGGAATATTGCGTTTAACTGGATCGTTGTGGAGTTGTTTCCGCGGAAAATAAAACCAAAGTATGACACTGATCCGGATTATAACAGATACCTGACCTGGCTGACTGCACATGAGGATATTGAGAAACAGCGGGATTCCGGTTTCCATGGAGAAAAGTTTCTTGTACTGTGTGACCTGTATGACAAGAATAAGAATAAGTTTACCACCCATACAGTGATCGCTAAGAAGTATTGGGAACCGATGGAAGCTTACCGTCCCATGGAGATCAAAAATCCTGTTGATCCAGAATGGGAGTATCGGGTCCGGGCGGTTAAGAAAGTTAATGCAAAACAGATAAGGTATATCGTGGAGAATGAGTTTGAGCTGGAAGAGAAGATCAGGAAAAATAGACGGCCGACTCTGCGAATACTGGGAATAGAGGATGGGGCTCCGCGGAGTACCAAGAGGCACTAATTTCCGTCTTGTATATCTGGCAGAATGATCTCTAATGTTCCAAAATAAAGGGAAGGGTTTCCGCGGATAAGATAGGTGCCAGAATCATGAGAATTTTTCTTCATATTATGTAAAAAAGTGGAGGAAAAGATCATGGAAAAATACATCATAACAGCACTTATCGTCTGGATTATCATATCGACAGTGTTATTACTTTTCGTAATAGTTTCTGTATCAAAAAATAAGACGAAACAGGAAAGAGAGTTGGAAGACAGAGAGCAGGAAGAGTTTGTGAGTTCTTTGAAAAAAACAAATTAATCTACAGCACCGCAGAGAAATCCGCGGTGTTTTTCTGACTTTCTATATGTGGTGAGCTTGATGGCAAACGGATAAACGGTATGGGAGCAGGATTTCAGTGGAGGTTGAGAAAACGGGGCGGATGTGGTATCTTTTGGATATAAGGAGGATGCGGCATGGTTATTTGTTTTTCAGGAATAGGAAACAGTAAGTATATAGCAGATAGGATTGCCGCCAGCCTGCAGGAAAAACTGCTCTGTATGAACGAACGGATCAAATCGGGCAATACCGGGTCTGTTAAGACAGGAGAGAATCTGATAGTGGTGGTACCGACTTATGCATGGAGGATTCCACGCGTGGTTTCTGATTGGATCGGACAGACAGAATTTGTCGGGGCGAAGAATGTCTGGTATGTGATGAGCTGTGGAAGCGGTATTGGAGGCGCAGATATATATAATCGAAAACTGAGCGAGAAAAAAGGAATAAAGCATATGGGGACGGCACAGATCATCATGCCGGAGAGTAAAAACAATATAAGCGGGTATCCGCGGAAAGGACAAACAAATGCCAAAATTATTGATTATAGACGGCTCATCAATGCTGTCTACGTCTTATTACGGGAATCTTCCCAAAAGTATACTTTTTGCAAAAACTGAAGAAGAGAAGGAGAAATATTATGAGCAGATCCTGCATACTTCAGATGGAAAATACACAAATGCCATGTTTACCATGTTGCGGACGCTACTGGGAATCTATAAGAAGGTAAAACCGGAATATGTAGCTTTTGTGTTTGATAAGACCAGGGATACGTTCAGAAGGACCGAGCTTGGAGCGGACTTCTATAAGGCAAACCGAAAAGAGACCGCGAAACCATTAAAGGAGCAGTTTATCCAGATGGAGGAATTTCTTCAGGAGATCGGTTGTGCCGTGTTCATGAGTGACGACTATGAGGCAGATGACTATGCAGCCTCACTGGTGGAGAAGTTTGAGGGACCGGATCTTCAGACCTATGTACTTACCAAGGATCATGACTACTTCCAGGTTGTAAGTGAATACACCCGTATGTGGCGTGTGGTAAATAAAGATAAGCTGGAACAGCTCAAGAAAGATTATGGTTTCTTTGGAAGTGATGTATATGAATCCCTTCCGGCAAATGTGTTTGAGTATACTCCGGAAATCGTATATGCAGAAGAAGGTGTGTATCCGCAACAGATCCCGGTACTTTTGGCAATCACCGGAGATCCTGGAGACGGGATACCGGGATGCAAAGGTGTTTCTTCCGCGGCGGCCCCTTTGGTGGATGAGTATAAATCCCTGGATGAGATCTATGCAGCCATCGATGACTGTGAGGGAGTTGCAAAAAAGGAGAAAGAGCTGAATGGTTTCTGGAAAGAATACCTGGGGATTGGCAGAAGTCCTTTAAAAGCATTAAAGACAAACCGGGAGATGGTATATTTAAGTGAGAAGCTGGCGACCATGAAGCGGGATATTGAAATCAGCTGCGGAATTGAGGATCTGAAACTGCGTGTGGACATCGAAAAGCTAAAAGAAGAACTGGGACGATATGAGATGTTCAGCTTGATCAAGGAAGTCGAGAATCTGTGATAGGGAGGGGGAGTGGTAAAGCTCCCTCGGCGTTTTTTTTCGTATCAGTTTGTTCAACTTGCAGTATCTGCTACAATACAAATATGGACAGCAAGAGAAACTGTCCATCATTATTCCTTTCGTTTTTGGGCACTCACAGGGTTCGGAATTAACTGTGGGTGTCTTTTTTGCGTTTGAATTACGATAGCGGACTTTATTCAGTTGATTTTTTTTCTGCGTTAGCATCTTATGTCCAGAGTAGATTGCCATAAGACGTGCGCTTATGTCCATGCGGTAGATTAATATCCTATGGACGTGGTGCTTTGCCAAAACTGATAGAAAAACCAACGGAGGCTATATTAAATGAAAGTAATGCTTGTTAACGGAAGCAGTCATCTGCATGGAACAACAAT
>OJRY01002297.1_pt1 | contig 11936 bp, 7 predicted proteins | sample 1599311 | NCBI WGS metagenome assembly OJRY01 (sample SAMN04168657, study PRJEB22393) | human gut metagenome | biome: human gut microbiome; feature: stool | host: Homo sapiens | collected 2014-03-20 | reverse complement strand
TGTAACGAGAGCTACTTTACCTTCCAAAGAAAAATTCAAAAACTGATTCATAATTCTTTTTGTTATTAAATTAGGAAAACTATTGTAGTTGTTATTTCAAATCTGTAATCAACGAGAAGTCCTGATCGCCGTAGTCGAGGTTCTCGCCACCCATTCCCCAGATAAAGGTATAGTTGTGGGTAGCAGCAGCCGAGTGGATTGACCATTCGGGTGAAAGAACGGCCTGATCGCCTTTCATCCATACGTGGCGTGTCTCGCCTACCTCACCCATAAAGTGGCAGATAGCATGATCTTCGGGGATCTCGAAATAGAAATAGGCCTCCATACGACGGCTGTGTACGTGTGCCGGCATCGTGTTCCACACACTTCCCGGAGCGAGTTCCGTCATACCCATCTGCAACTGGCAGGTAGGCAACACCTGATTCACCAGCATCTTATTGATGTTGCGGTGATTGGAACCTTCCAAAGAACCCATTTCAGCTACTACGGCATCGGCTTTCGTCACCTTACGGTCGGGATAGTTGCGATGTGCAGTCAGTGAGTTGAAGTAGAATTTAGCAGGATGAGCAGCGTCTTTGCTTTCGAAAGTCACTACGCGGTCGCCCGAACCCAGATAAAGAGCTTCTTTATAGTCCAGTTCGAACTCTGCGTCGCCTGCTTTCACAATACCGGGACCGCCAACATTGTAGATACCCATTTCGCGACGGGTGAGGAAGAACGGAGCTTTCAGCGGATCGATTGCTTCGAGCGTCAGCACCTCTCCTACCGGCAGCGCACCACCTACCACCATACGGTCGTACATGGAATATACCATATTTACTTCATTGGGGACAAATATCTTTTCAATTAAGAAATCTCTGCGGATTCTTGTAGTATCATAACTTTTTGCATCTTCAGGATGCGCAGCATAGCGAATTTCATAGTTCGTTTTCATACCTTATTTATTTATAGTTATTGAATAAGTTCTCTTTCTACGTGCACTTCGTTTACGTACACGATGCAAAAATAGCAAAAGAAAACGGGTTTACCTTGCAATTTTGTTCCAATTATCCACCAAAAATGTCCAGAATCCGTGCAATGTATACTTTTTTAACGAACTATAATACGTTTTGGGAGAGATTTCTACTTAATGCAATGAAAAAAAGAAAGAAGCCTCTATCTCTCGAGCCGCAAGAACAAATAATATAAAATATAGAACAAGAAAAAGTATCTAATTTGCCAATTCAGCTAATAATTAGCAGTCTACACCGTTAAAATTGCATAAATAGGAGGCAATGTATTATAACACTAATTATAATATATTAGTTTTGTAAATGTTTAAATAGCAAGCAAAATCAACAAATACGTCAAGATATACAACTTATGACAATTATTAAAAGACGGACAGAAGATACTTTAATAAAGATAGGAGTGATATGCATTTACATGCTTCTATCCATTAACCTAACTTATGCCCAAATAAAAAATATAACAGGAATCATCATTGATGAGGAAAGCCGGGAACCATTGACAGGTGCTTCTGTCACAGTGAAAGGCAGTCGGCAAGGCTGTATTTCAGATCTGGATGGAAAGTTTAGTCTTCAACCAACCCTCCCCGGACAGCAAATGCTGGTTATTTCTTACATAGGATACCAAACTATCGAAGTGCCTGCCCGGCATAATATGATGGAAATCCGGTTGCGTCCGAACGTGAACGAACTGGATGAAGTAGTAGTGCAGGTAGCGTATGGCACTGTCCTCAAAAGATCAATTACCGGGGCTGTTTCCGTAGTGGACAGTAAGCAAATCGAAATGCGTCCGGTCAGTTCTGTTATCTCCGTGCTCAACGGAGCAGTACCGGGGCTACAGACAATTGACGGAGTGGGGCAGCCTGGTATCGAAGCGGAAGTCCGGATCCGGGGATACAGTTCGGTGAACGGAAGCAATAAGCCGCTTTACGTGGTAGACGGTATGCCCTATACGGGATGGATCACCGATCTTAATCCAGCAGACATAGAAAGCGTCAGCGTACTGAAAGATGCTGCTTCATGCGCATTGTACGGTAGCCGGGCTTCGAATGGTGTGATTTTAATTACCACCAAAAAGGCGAAGAAACAAGGAGTTTCCCTTCAACTGGACATTCGCCACGGCTTCAGCGCGCGTGGACAGGGTGATTACGAACGTATGAATGCCAATCAATTCATGGAAACGATGTGGCAGGGGTATCGCAACCAGCTTATCAGCAACGGCAGTAGTCCCGAAGAAGCGACCATCGCCACCAACAATGACATTATCAGCAAAGTAGGAATCAACATCTATAACAAAGCCGATAATGCCCTTTTCGATGCAAACGGTCATCTGGCATCCGACGCCCGGATACTGGACGGATATAAGGACGATCTCGACTGGTATTCTCCCTACACACGTAACGGTCACCGCCAGGAATACAACCTAAGCGGAGAATCCGGCAATGAAAAGAGCCGGATCCGTTTCTCGCTAGGCTATCTTAATGAAGACGGATATACCAGGAAAAGTGATTTCAATCGTCTTAGCGGCTCACTCAACGCTGACTTCACCCCACGCCCATGGCTAAAAACGGGCTTGTCGCTCGGAGGCACTCACCAGAAAACGAACTGGGATATAGGAGCCGCCGGAAGTGCGCAATCCAATAACCTGTCGAATGCATTTTACTTTGCACGGAGAATAGCACCTATCTATCCGGTGCACCTCCACTATACAGAGGATGTATTTGCCAGCGACGGCTCATTGCTTCATTCCAAAGGAGATTATATCCTGAACGAAGAAGGCGGAAAACAATATGATGACGGTTCGGAAAGCCGTTCGGAATCGGATGCCGCCAGCAATGGACGCCATCTACTGTGGGAAAGCGAAAAGAACAAGTTGTGGAACGCTGCCAATACCTTGCAAGGAAATGCCTATGTGGACGTTTCTTTCCTACGCGATTTTACATTCTCATTGAAAGGCAATATCAGCCTGCGCAATATCGAGGACAGCCAATACGGAAATGCGGAAATAGGCGCTTACAAGGACACTGGTTTTATCAGCAAGATCGATCAGGAATATAAGGAATACACCCTGCAACAGCTACTGGCATGGAAACACCAGTTCGGCAGGCATTTCGTAGAATGGATGGTGGGGCACGAGAACTATGATTACAAGCTTAATTTCGACGCCATACAGAAAAAGAATGAGAGCTTTCCCGGAATAGACGAACTTTCAAATTTCACCACCACAACTTACAGTGAGGGATATAAAGACACCTATCGTACAGAGGGTCACTTCACACGGGCCCGGTATGACTACAACGAAACTTATTTTGCCGAAGCTTCTTTCCGGCGCGACGGTTCCTCCATCTTCCATACAGACCATCGCTGGGGTAACTTTTGGAGCGTAGGTATCGGCTGGATGCTTTCCAACGAAGCGTTCCTGAAAAACGTGTCGTGGCTGAACCGCCTCAAGTTACGGGTTTCTTACGGGCAAGTGGGAAACGATAACTTCGGAAGCAGTAATGGCCTGTACCAGTGGATGTCTCTCTACGGCTCTGCCGTCAACGGTGGAGAAGCCGCTTACTACAAAGTGCAGAACGAAAACCCGGAACTGAAATGGGAAACGAATTCTTCGCTGAATATCGGTCTGGAAACTCGTCTTTTCAACCGTGTGAACCTAAGTTTCGAATACTATAACAAGCATTCGGACGACTTGCTGTTCAAGTTTATCCAACCACTATCTGCCGGTGCCACTGACTCATCGACAGGCCTTTCCACCGTCTGGCGAAACATTGGAGACGTTTCCAATAAAGGATGGGAATTCTCTGCCGACGGGGATATCATCCGCAACCGGGAATGGGAATGGAATGTAGGTTTGAACCTTTCCAAAGTGAAAAACAAGATCGGAAAACTGCCGGATAAAGATCGGGAAGAGGGAATTACGAACGGAGATTTCCAGAAGTTCAAAGAGGGACACAGCATTTATGAATTCTGGCTGTACCAGTATGCTGGCGTAGACCAGATGACAGGTCGCAGTGTATATCTGCCGGACTTCAACGCTTATTACATTGCCGGAGAGGATGGAAAAACACCCGTAAACGGAGAAGAGAGCACCGAAGGTAAAAATCCGATTCCGACAGACAGTTGGGTAGACATCAACGGACAATATTATACAGGCGACCCGAGATATGCACGCAAAGACTGGTCGGGCAGTTCATTACCGAAGATAAACGGCTCGGTCACCACCTCTCTCCGCTGGAAAGACCTGGCTCTGTCCGCCCTAATGATTTTCAGTTGCGGTTCCAAAGTCTTCGACCAGCCTTATCAGACTCTGACATCGGTAGGCGTACATTCATTGACTCCCGATTTACTGAATGCATGGACAGCAATCCCCGAAGGCATGACGCCCACATCGCCCAACCGTCTCGATCCATCGGGTATTCCGCAAGTGAATCTGGATGCAACGATCAATGGATATAACAGCCAGAAAGCATCTACACGCTATATTGTAAGCGGTGACTATCTAAGCATCAAGAACATCACCCTCTCCTATCGCCTGCCCGCCACATGGAGCAAACGATTGACACTCGGCGGCATCCGCTTACATGCTGCCATAGAGAATGTCGCCCTGTTCAGCAAACGCAAAGGGCTGAACCCGGTACAGACCTTTGACGGAATCGTCAACAATTATACGAGTATCGCCCGTGTTTTCTCGTTCGGAGTCAACATTAACTTATAGCCTTATGAAGAAAAAAGCCATACACATGAAATTCCTGAATCACTCCATAGGATTCTGCCTGCTCCTGACGCTGTTGTGTTACTCCTGCGCCAGCGACTATCTGGATACCGCCCCTACCAATCAGGTATCTCCTGCCGATTTATTCAAGGATGAAGCGTACGCTGCCTATGCTGTCAGCGGATTGGAGAAGTTGATGAAAACCACTTACCCCACTAATAAACTCGATGGCGTGTCATTCAACGGTGAAGGATCTGTCAAACTGATGTATGCCGAGTATCAGGGGGCTGACATGTATTGTCCCCGCAACAATTTCTATACGATATTCAACGGGGCTTCTCATGCCATACCTACCAGTGGTTACACGGAGTATATGTGGCATTATTACTACAAAGTAATCAGTAATGCCAACGCTATTATAAATTATGTCGACCCCGAAGGTAGTCATAAATTCAAATATATTTATGCGCAGGCACTAACCTACCGTGCCTATTGTTACCTGCAACTGCTGCAGTTCTACTCGCCACGCTGGTGCGATTCGCAAAACGGCAGTGCTGAAGGGGTGGTTCTCCGGCTCAATACATCTTCTACCGGCGACTGTCCTCTTTCTTCTATGCTGGCCTGTTACGAACAGATTTACATCGACCTTAACCAGGCCATCACCTATTATCAGGCATCCGGAATTGCCCGCAAAGAAGACGAGAATCACAAAATCAATGTGAATGCCGCTTACGCCACCTATGCCCGTGCCGCACTCACCCGTGAGGATTGGAGTACTGCCGCCCATTACGCTGCACTAGCACGTGCCGGTTATCCGCTTATGAATGCCGATGAATATTTCGACGGATTCAGTACCGTCAACCGCGAATGGATATGGAGTATCTATGACAGTGAAGAAGAATCGCTGGGAAACTCATCCCTTGCCGCACGCCTTGCATACAACTCCTCCTCTACTCTTGTATGCACTTATCCGGCCTGTATCAACCGTGAACAGTACGATGCATTACCGGAAAGTGATATCCGCAGGGGACTTTTTCTCGATCCGCTCGAATATACTTATAACACGGGTGGTATAACAAACAATGGTCTGGGCGGAAGTGCACTCACCAGTTACGCCCAAGGGTTGCATCCCGACCTGAATACTTCGGCAAAAATATACGCTTATATGTCGTTCAAATTTAAGTGTATCGACAAAGTAGGTGCCATGCCTTTCAATCTTTTCCGCAGTTCGGAGATGTATCTCATCGAAGCAGAAGCCAACTGCCACCTGACGCCTTCAAAAGAAGCGGAAGCAAGGCAATTACTGAAAGAACTGATCCGCGACAGCGGACGCGACCCTCAATATACTTGCGACAAGAGCGGTCAGGCACTGCTCGACGAAATAAAGTTCTACCGCCGCATCGAACTATGGGGCGAAGGATTCAGCTGGTTTGACTTCAAACGGCGCAAAGACACCATCGTACGCCACACCTTCGAAGACGGAGGAAACTACATGACCAACGCAGCCGTAACTATCAACCCGGAAGACGCCAACAACTGGATGTGGGTGATTCCCGCCAAAGAATACGAATATAACAATGCCATAAATAAACAATAAGAACACTGTAAATCCATAGTTATCAAGATGAAAATAGTCAGGTACATCAGTATATGTTTGTTGTTCACCTTTATCGGATCTCTCCTTCCAACCAAGGCGCAGGACAATCCGTACAAGATAGACCACTCTCTTTATCTACTTTATGAGGAGGCAACTAAACACCGTAACAACGCAACCGGACTGGAAATAGCTGATACTATCTATACCAAAGCCATCCGGATCAACGATAAAAAGGCACAATGCCTCGCTCTTACCATTCCGGTAATCTACTATTTCAATAATGGGAAAACGGAATTACTGGAGAAAGCAATCAGCAGGCTTCAGGAGATATCCCGAAAGAACAACTACCTGCAATATTACTACTTTGGCAGCATCTACAAAGTTAATTACCTGATGAACACAGGTAATACCCTGCGTGCGCTCCAGGAGGCTGAATTGACTAAAGAACAGGCATTTGCCGACGACTATCCCTACGGTATCTCCACTTGCCTGCGAATGATGGGAAACATTTACTTTGCGCGCAGAGAATACCGGACGGCACTGGATTACTACCAACAATCACTGGTATACACACAGGAGAAGCTCCCTGAACAGGATTTGTCTTATATATACTGGAACATATCCATGCTCCAACAAAACCTGAAGCAATATGAAGCAGCCTACGAGAATGCTGAGAAAGGGATCAAATGTGCCAAGACTTCAACCAACAAATACGCCTGTATGCTGCGCAAATGCACACTTTTATACGCGCTCGACAGGGAGGAAGAGTTCAAAAGCTATTATCAGGAATGTTTAAAAGCGACCGAAAAACATGGTGAAACCAGAAGGAATGAACTGAATAAGTTGAAGATATACAATTATATACTCAACCAACAATATGATAAAGCGCATGCTCTCGCCGACTCCACCTCTATCTTACATGAGAGAATAGCTTTTCAGGCAAATATTTACGCAAAAGAGCAGAAGTACAAAGACGCTTACCAAGCGCTTCAGAAGCTCCAGAGTTTACAGGATTCTCTGAACCAACTCATACAGACTGCCGACCTGTCGGAACTGAATGTGCGTATCGGCAACGAACAACTGAAAAGAAAAGCGCAAGCCTTGCAGCTGGAAAACACACAATTAAACCTGCAAAAGACAACGCTCGAACTGCAGCAAACGAAATCGCAAGTGGAAATCGAGAAGATGAACGCCGAAAATAACGAGCTACTACTAAAAAACCGTAACCTGGAGCTCGCACAATTCAAAGCGGAAACTGAACGTACACAGAGTCTTATGGTAGCTAAACAGGCAGAATCCGAACGCCAGCTGATGATATTGAAATTCATCCTGATATTCTTCTGTTTCTTTGCCATAGCCCTCACGCTCTACCTTTATCTACGCAGAAAATCAATCAGACAACTGCAAGAGAAGAACGAAGAACTGACGATTGCCCGCGACCGTGCCGAACAGGCAGACAAGATGAAGACTCATTTCATGCAGAACATGAGCCACGAAATCCGTACCCCGCTCAATGCCATCGTAGGATTCTCACAATTATTATCCAACCCGGATCTGCCATTGGAAGATGAGGAAAAGCTAGAATTCAGCTCGCTCGTCCAACACAACTCCGAACTGCTCACCACGCTTGTCAACGATATTCTTGACCTTTCCGCACTGGAAAGCGGCAAATACACCATGAACCTGACTTCCTGCCATTGCAACGAAATGTGCAGGCTCATACTCTCTACCATAATGGATCGAAAAGCGGAAGGAGTGAAGCTTTATTATACCTCCGAAGTGGCAGACGATTTCCAGATCACCACAGATGAACAACGCCTGCAACAAGTGCTTATCAACTTCCTTACCAACGCAGAGAAGCACACAGAAAAAGGGGAAATCCATCTGCATTGTTCAGTGACCGAGTATCCCGACAGAATCACGTTCTCTGTCAGCGACACCGGGCCGGGCATCCCTGCCGATAAGATGGATAGTGTATTCGAACGCTTCAAGAAGTTGGATGAGTTCAAACAGGGATCAGGACTGGGACTGAATATATGCCGCACCATAGCCGAACGATTACATGGAGAAGTCAAAGTAGACAAGAGCTACACCAATGGTGCACGTTTTCTGCTTATACTTCCATTAAAATAAGATTAGCTATTGACTTTCCTCTTTTTATTTTGTATCTTTGAGGAACAGAAAAAGAAAAAAGCAATATGAGTTATATAAAAATCAAGACATAATAACACATTATCAAAACATATATTTCCATATATGGAAGAACCGAATGGGAGAAAATCAGTATTGATTTTCTCCCATTTTGTATATATAAATCCCACATATTCCAATAATTCTCTGAAAATAGTTTCTAATAAACTCAGATACCGTTCTTAATAAACTCTCTCACTATTTATTAAAAACGGTATTTGGATTTATTATAGAAATGTAAATATATTGTTGCTAACAATATAGAAGTCTATTCAAAGATGAGTAAGGCAAACATCGAAACAGTCAATATTACGTACAAATAAGCTATAACAAATTTCTTACATCCTAATAGAGAGATACTTCTTCAAGGCATCTTCCTCCGTTTTTGCAACCAAACTATAGAAATCATCATGTTGTTGTTCCGTATGTGAACGTTCTAATGACTTAAGAAGTGACTTTGCATCCACAAAAAAAGAAAAAGCCCCGAAAGATATCTCTTTCAGGGCTTTTCTTCGTTGGACTACCAAGATTCGAACTTGGACAAACAGAACCAAAACCTGTTGTGCTACCATTACACCATAGTCCAAACTTATGTGCTTTCTGTTAAAAAGCGGTGCAAAGATAGAGGTTTGCAAGCAAACCTCCAAATATTTCGTTCACTTTTTTACGTTCTATCGAGTGAATCGTGCATTATTACTTTGCAATCAGCAAAAAATAGTTCTTTTTACCGCGCTGAACAAGCAGATATTTTTCATCGAGCAAGTCAGCAGTTGTGATTACCTGATCAAAGGCTGTTAGTTTCTCTTTGTTCAACGAAACGCCACCGCCTTGAACCAACTTACGCATCTCACCTTTCGAAGCAAATACAGCCGCATTATCGACGAACAAATCTACTGCCTTCACTCCTTCTGCCAACGCATCACGGGAAATCTCAAATTGGGGTACTCCTTCAAATACAGCCAGCAATGTATCCTCGTCCAATTTGCGCAAAGCGTCGGAAGTAGCATTACCAAACAAAATATTGGATGCGTCAACCGCTGCGTTATAATCTTCTTCCGAGTGAACCATCACAGTTACTTCTTTAGCCAGACGTTTCTGAAGGAGACGCAAGTGCGGAGCAGCCTGATGTTCGGCAATCAGTGCTTCAATTTCTTCTTTTTCGATAGAAGTGAAGATTTTGATATAACGCTCGGCATCGGAGTCGCTTACATTCAGCCAGAATTGATAGAACTTGTAAGGTGAAGTATAGCGAGGGTCCAGCCAGATATTTCCGGATTCTGTTTTACCAAACTTACCGCCGTCAGCTTTTGTAATCAGCGGGCAAGTCAGTGCGAACACCTCTCCCCCATTGGTACGGCGGATCAATTCGGCACCGGTAGTAATGTTTCCCCATTGGTCAGAACCACCCATCTGAAGCTTACAGCCCTTTGTTTCATACAAATGAAGGAAGTCATATCCTTGAAGCAACTGATAAGTGAACTCGGTAAATGACAATCCATCACGCGCTTCACCATTCAGACGGCGTTTTACAGAGTCTTTTGCCATCATATAATTCACAGTAATGTGCTTACCTACTTCGCGAGCAAAATCGAGGAAAGTGAAATCTTTCATCCAGTCATAATTGTTCACCAGTTCGGCACGGTTAGGCACATCCGACTCGAAGTCGAGGAACTTGGCAAGCTGTTTCTTGATACACGCCTGATTGTGACGCAATGTTTCCTCGTTCAGCAGGTTACGTTCTGCCGATTTTCCGGAAGGGTCTCCAATCATACCTGTAGCGCCACCGATGAGTGCCAGCGGCTTATGGCCGCAGCGTTGTAAATGACGAAGGATCATCACTCCACAAAGGTGACCAATGTGTAGCGAATCGGCAGTCGGGTCGATACCCAAATAGGCAGTCACCTGCTCTTTGTTTAACAACTCTTCCGTTCCCGGCATGATGTCCTGCAACATGCCACGCCATCTCAATTCTTCTACAAAATTCATCGTATTACTCTATTAATTAGTTGTTTTTTATTGTATTTCAATCCCATGTGCGACAAAAGTACGACTCTTTCTCGGAAGATACAACTCTTATGCCCTAAAAAAGACATTTTGGATATTTCGGCGGATCGTCTCACGCAACACTTCCACTTCTACCCCACGCACTTTGGCTGCCCGACACAGGATATCTTCAATATCAAGCGAACTGTTGTCCGTTTCCAGAAACAACCGTTCGTCGGGTACTGTCTGCATCGTTTCATCAGGATAATGTTCTCCAAAAGAGAGATAAAAGCCCTTTTTTAGCAACTGCACCGCCTGCTCCGGTTTTCCACGAAAACCATGCCATATCCAAGCTTGTTGGGGACGAAATTCTTTTTTCACTGCTAACAGCTCGTCCATTGCTTTCACGCAGTGGATAATCAACGGCAAACCATACTCTTCCGACAGCCTCACCTGCGCTTTAAACACCGTTAACTGAAGTTCCATTGAAGCTGCTGCCAATTTATCCAATCCCGCTTCTCCTGCGGCGACAAACTGCTTTTTCCGCAACTGCTGCTTAAGATAATCCAAAAGCTGTCCGGCATTATGCTCTGTCAACTCCCAGGGATGAATGCCGACAGAATAATAATATCCCCTATCCACTTCCACATCTCCTGCGAAAGGCATATACGATGGAGAGTCCGCCAACAGCGGATAATTCACGATAGATTTTCCCAGAGAATCGGCCTCCAGTTTATGAGTATGAATATCCAAAATGTCAGTCACATTCTTTTTCATCTTCTATTTCTCATTTTAATTGTTTCAAGGTACGGGATCATAGCCGGAACCACCCCAGGGATGGCATCGCAGAATACGCCGCACAGCGAGGTAAAGCCCCTTTACAGGACCGTGTTTCTTAATTGCTTCGACAGCATAAGCCGAACAAGTTGGCGTGAATCGACAAGAGGGAGGAGTAAGAGGCGAAATACAAACCCGGTAAAAGTAGATGGGAACAAGCAACAAGAAAGAGAATACTTTCCTCAAAATTCCCGTTAAGAATACCCACAGGGCAGATATCCGGGAGTTACGAGGTTTCATGAGGATAGTTTTTCAGAGATGCGCGCAAGCGCTATTTTCATCTTTTCTTCCAATTCGGAAGTTGCAATAAGCTCGTCCGACAGATAGATAAAGGCAACGGCTAACCGCTGCTCCCGGCGTTGCAATTCGTCCACCAGGAGAGATTTGTTCTTCCGGTAGGCTTCGCGTATCTGACGTTTCACACGGTTGCGTTTCACCGCTCGTTTAAAACGACGTTTCGATACACTGATTAATATAGAAGCAGGAGCCTCGCCCTGCTCAACAGGCATATATACAACGCGTATCGGAAAGATGGAAAACGACTTCGAAACGCCGCCTTCAAACATCTTTCCGATCAAAATTTTACTATTCAGCCTTTCGGCTTTAC
>OJRY01002296.1_pt1 | contig 11939 bp, 10 predicted proteins | sample 1599311 | NCBI WGS metagenome assembly OJRY01 (sample SAMN04168657, study PRJEB22393) | human gut metagenome | biome: human gut microbiome; feature: stool | host: Homo sapiens | collected 2014-03-20 | reverse complement strand
TCGCCAGGCTGGACGGCTGCCGCATCCGCCGCCGCCCGGGCACCGCCGGTCTGCTGGCCGCCCTGGCGGCGGGGGATCTGGCCGGAGTGGCCCGGCGCATGTATAACGTGTTTGAGGATGTGCTCCCCGAGCGGCGGGGCGCGGAGGTGCAGCGCATCAAGAACGCCCTCGTTCAGCAGGGGGCCCTGGGGGCCTCTATGAGCGGCACCGGCTCCACCGTCTTCGGCCTGTTCGACCGGGAGGAGGCCGCCCGCCGGGCCTATGAGCTGCTCCAGGAGAGCTACCGGGATACATTTTTGGCCCGCAGCCTGGAAAAAATGGTATAGAAACCGGCATCACCGTCCACAATGTAGGCACTACATAGTGGACGGTGATGTTTTATGACGCAATCCAAGACCCTGCGCCGGTGGGAGCTGGCGCTGCTGCTGGGGGTGGCCCTGGCGGCCCTGCTGGGGGTGTGGCTGGACGGAGCCCAGGCGGCCCTGTCCGACCAGGTGATCCGCCTGCACGTGCTGGCCAACTCGGATTCCGAGGCCGACCAGGCCCTCAAGCTCCGGGTGCGGGACCGGATTCTGGCTGAGGCGGAGGAGCTGTTCCTCCATCCGCTGCATCCCTATACCAAAGCCCTGTTGAGCGCGGTTCCCATCCCTGACCCCAGCCTCGAAAAGCACAAGAAGCTGCTGGTCTATGACCCCTCGATCCACGATTACAGCGTGGATAAGCCGGTCTGGGAAGAGATCGCAAACGGCCACTTCGTGTATGGCAACCAGCGTGAGCTGGAAGGCTACCGCAAGGAGTATGAAAGCCAGCTGTAAGCTGAACCGCTTTCCTGTATTTTAACACAATGACCCCGCCGTGCTGGGAGCTTTCCCGCGCGGCGGGGTTTTGTGCTGTCAGGGAGCAAAAAAAAGAACCGGACGCTTCAAAAACGTCCGGTTCTGCTTTTTGCTATGGGTTCACGCGATCAGGCCTGAGTGGCTGCGTCGAATGCGGCAGAAAACTCATCGTACTGTTCGGTGGTGTAAGCCTCCTCGCTGGTCTCCCAGTTCACAGCCTTGTAGTTACAGGGACCATACATAGCGTTGATCTTGCTGTACTCGTTGACGTGGGTCAGGCACCAGGTGATATCGTAGACGGTGGGGAAGATCAGGTTCTCGTCCAGGAAGTAAGCCTCGGCCTTGGCAAATGCGGCGTAGCGCGCATCAGTGTCGTCAACGATGGCACGGCCCTCGTTCACCAGATCGGTGAACTTCTCGTAGGCTGCAACCAGCTCGGTCTGGTAGCTGGCGGGGCCATTGTTCACAATGCCTGCGATGTTGGTCATGTTGCAGCTGTAGTAAGCATTGTCGTCGTGAACGATGATCTGGGTCAGGAAGTTGATGGGATCGCCGAAGTCAGCGCCCCAGCCCATGTGGGTGAAGCTCTGCAGCTTGGGCGCTACGACTTCCTTCATGGTGGAGGACACGAAGGTGTTGATATCCAGCACGATGAAGTCATCGCCGAAGCTGTCGGTGAAGCACTGCTTCAGCACGGTTGCGCTGTCCAGAGCGGAGGTGGAGCCAGCCAGAATATAGTAGGAGCAGTGAACAGGGAAGGTGACACCAATGGCGCTCAGCTCTTCCATGGCCTGCTTCTTCAGCTCGGTGATGTCACCGTTGTTGGCGCGCAGGCGCTTCATGGTCTTGCCATCGTAAGCCTCGCCGTCCAGACCCATCTCCTTGGCCACCAGGTTGGTGTAGTCGGTGCCGTCAGAGGTGTAGCACAGGCCCTTCATGGTGAAGAAGTCGTTCTCACACTTCAGGGGATTGATGGGGTTGTAACGGGCGAAGAACTTGTTCAGCACCATGCCCTTGGAGAAGCACTGACGGAAGGCCTTGTTGGCAATGGCCTTGTTCCAGTTCTCATCGGGGGTGCCATCGGTGTTCTTCTTGTCGTAGTTGAAGATGAAGCAGTAGCTGAACTTCTTGGCACGCTTCTCGCACAGCTGCTGATTGTACTCGTTGGAAGGATCGGACTGAATGGTGGTGATGTTGCTCTCGCCCAGGTCCACCTCGTCCAGCTCGCGGTTCTGATACAGCTGCAGGCTGATGGAACCGTCGCTGATCATGGTGACAGTGAAGCGCTCAAAGCGGCTGACGTTGGCAGCATCGTAGTAGTTGGGGTTGGGGATGTAGCTCTTGGTGTTGCCCTGGATGTACTCCTCCACCACATAGGGTCCGTTGTACCACATGGTGGTGTTGTCGCAGCTCCGGAAACCATCGACACCCAGCTCCTCGATCAGAGCAGGGGCTACGGGGTAGAAGCTGTTGTAGGCGGCAACGGTATCAAAGTAGGGGCAGGCGCTGGGGCAGGTGAACACCAGAGTGTAATCATCCGGAGCTTCGATGCCCACACCGGCAGCCAGCATGTCCTCGTAGGTCATGTCAGCAGCAGCGTCACCGGCTTCCTTGGTCAGCTGGTAGTACTCGTAAGCACCCACAATGGTATCGTTGGGCATGGAGGTGTTGTTGGCCTCGTTCTTGATGGCGTTCATCACCCATTCAAAACCAACCAGGAAGTCCTTGCTGGTCAGGTGAGCCTTCACCTCACCGTTGCAATCCACCCAGTCCACGTCGTCCCGCAGGTAGAAGGTCCAGACAGTGGCATCCTCATTGTGCTCCCAGCTGGAAGCGATGGCGGGCACCACCTTGCCGTAGCAGTCAAAGCTCAGCAGGCCGTCCCACAGGTTGGTGACCACGTTGGCATCCTCAGCCTTCTGGGTGTACAGCATGTTCCAGCTTTCCAGCTCACGGTTGCCGCTCTCAAAGGAGATGAACTCCTTCAGGGGGGTAGCGCCGGTGGAGTTGGGGGCAGCAGCGCCGCTGGCGGCAGCACCATTGCCGGTGTTGTTGGACTTTTCGCCGCAGGCTGCCAGCAGGCTGGCGGCACCCACAGCACCTGCACCCTTCAGGAAGGTGCGGCGATCAAAATTGAAGCTCATTGGATGATCCTCCCAGATCTTGCGCGGACAGAGCCGCGCGTTTTTCCTTTTCCTAAACACAGTGAGGCTGTCTGCCTTTCCAAAAAGTGCACAGGAAAGACAAAAGTCGCACCACTGTATATTTTAGCACTTTACTGGAAAGAAGTCAATCCGCCACAGCACTGAATTGGAAACAAAACGGTGACAAACACTTTCGTGGGAAAAGAACATGGAAAAAATTACTATAAAATGGAAAGAACTGTATATCCGTGAAGAACAGGCGAAAGAGAGAAACTGTTCACGCCGTGCGCACAAAACAGCTATCTTTTTTCACAAAAACATGATACAATAAAGTGTATCTGTATCAATAAGGAGCGCACCATGAAGAAACTGACCTCGATGTACAAACGCTACATGTTCCACCCCATTTTATATAAGACCGTGACCCGCACCTCCATTGTGGCCGTGCTGATGCTGCTGTGGCAGCGCTATGTCAGCGATGGCACGTTTACCATCTGGGAGGCCCCGGGCTTTCTGTGCGGCGTGGTGCTGCTCATCTGGGCCTGGGTGGACTACCTGCGGCTGGATGGCGTGACCATCCACCATCTGCTGGAGGAATTCAAGGGGATGGGCAAGCGGCAGAAAAAGATCCACTCCACCCGCTCCATCATCGACTATGCGGATGAGAAGATCGTCTCCTTTGAGGAGCTGGAACCCGAGGAGCGCACCTATTGCAGCCTGCTCTCAAATCTGGTGCTGGGCCTGCCGCTGGTCGCTGCTGCGCTGATCGCCAGCACACTGTAAGGGGGCCGCGGCATGGAACAAGAGCACAAGCAGCTGGTCATCGGCATTCTGGCCCATGTGGACAGCGGCAAAACCACCCTTTCCGAGGCCCTGCTCTACGGCACCGGCACCATCCGCAAGCTGGGCCGCGTGGACCATAAGGATGCCTTTCTGGACACCGACGCGCTGGAAAAGGCGCGCGGCATTACCATTTTCTCCAAGCAGGCCCTCTTCACGGCGGGCAATACCGATTTTACCCTGCTGGACACCCCGGGCCATGTGGATTTTTCCACGGAGACCGAGCGGACACTGCAGGTGCTGGATTATGCGGTGCTGGTCATCAGCGGCACCGACGGCGTGCAGAGCCATACCGAGACGCTCTGGCGGCTGCTGCGGCGGTACCGCATCCCCACCTTTGTGTTCGTGAACAAGATGGACCTGCCCGGCCCGGGCAGGGAAGCGCTTCTGACCCAGCTGAACCGTCGGTTGGGGGATGGCTTTGTGGATTTTGGGGCAGAGCAGGCCGACCGGGACGAGGCGCTGGCTCTCTGCGATGAGCGGCTGATGGAGGCAATGCTGGACCGGGGAATCCTGACCGATACCGATCTCATCCCCGCCATTGCCCGGCGGCATGTGTTTCCCTGCTGGTTTGGCTCAGCCCTGAAGCTGCAGGGTGTGGATGCGCTGGTGGAGGGCCTTGACCGCTATACCCGCCCGGCCCCCGCGCTGGAAGCCTTCGGGGCCAAGGTGTTCAAGGTGAGCCAGGATGAGCAGGGAAACCGCCTGACCTGGCTGCGGGTGACCGGCGGTGCGCTCAAGGTGAAAGCCCAGCTCACCGGAGAAGTCGACGGGGAGCCATGGGCCGAAAAGGCCAACCAGCTGCGGCTCTACTCCGGCGCAAAATTTACGCTGGCGGAGTGCATCGGCCCCGGCCAGGTGTGCGCTGTCACCGGCCTGACCAAAGCCCGCCCGGGCGAGGGTCTGGGGGCGGAACGGGACAGCGACCTGCCGGTGCTGGAGCCGGTGCTGAGCTATCAGGTGCTGCTGCCCGAGGGCGCAGACGTGCACGCCGCGCTGGGAAAGCTCCATCGGCTGGAAGAGGAGGAGCCCCAGCTCCATGTGGTCTGGAACGAGACCCTGGGTGAGATCCATGTCCAGCTGATGGGCGAGATCCAGCTGGAGGTGCTGAAAAGCCTGCTGGCCGAGCGATACGGGCTGGAGGTCAGCTTCGGCCCCGGCGGCATCCTGTATAAGGAGACCATCACCGAAGCCATGGAGGGCGTGGGCCACTACGAGCCCCTGCGCCACTACGCGGAAGTCCACCTCAAGCTGGAGCCGCTGCCCCGGGGCAGCGGAATGCAGTTTGCCGCCGACTGCCGGGAAGAGGTGCTGGACAAGAACTGGCAGCGGCTGGTGCTGACGCATCTTGAGGAAAAGCAGCATCTGGGTGTGCTCATCGGGGCTCCCCTGACCGATGTGAAGATCACCCTCATTGCGGGCCGCGCTCACCTCAAGCACACCGAGGGCGGCGACTTCCGGCAGGCGACCTACCGCGCCGTCCGGCAGGGCCTGATGATGGCAGACCAGATCCACAAGACCCAGCTGCTGGAGCCGTGGTATGCCTTCCGGCTGGAGCTGCCCTCTGACAACGTGGGACGCGCCATGAATGATATCCAGAACATGGGCGGCAGCTTTGACCCGCCCGAGACCGGAGCCGACGGGGATACCACCCTGCTCACCGGCACGGCACCGGCCTCCACCATGCGCAGCTACCCCATGGAGGTGGTGGGCTACACCCGGGGCAGGGGACACCTGACCCTGACGCTGGACGGCTACCGCCCCTGCCACAATGCAGCGGAGGTCATCGAGGCTGCGGGCTATGAGCCGGAACACGACCTCGACAACCCGGCAGATTCGGTGTTCTGCGCCCACGGGGCCGGATTTGTGGTGCCCTGGGAGCAGGTGCGCAGCCACATGCATGTAGACAGCGGCTGGGGCAAGACTGCAAAGACCGAGGAAGCGGTGCAGGCCCGTCCCCGCCGGATGGCCGCCTACCGCGCTACTTTGGAAGAGGATGCTGAGCTGCTGAAGATCTTTGAACAGACCTATGGGCCCATCAAGCGGGACCCGCTGGCGGCGTTCCGCCCCACCCAGAAGCGGGAACGCCCCGATTTTAACGCCGAGCAGTGGGAGATCCAGCCCGAATACCTGCTGGTGGACGGCTACAACATCATCTTTGCATGGGACGAGCTGAACGCACTCTCCAAAGAAAGCCTGGAAGCGGCCCGCCACAGGCTGATGGACATCCTCTGTAACTATCAGGGCTTTAAGAAGTGCGTGCTCATCCTTGTGTTTGATGCCTACCGTGTGCCGGGCAGCCCCGGCAGCATAGAGCAGTACCACAATATCCATGTGGTCTACACCCGGGAAGCCGAGACCGCTGATATGTTCATCGAGCGTGTCACCCATGAGATCGGCAAGGGCCGCCGCGTCCGTGTGGCCACCTCCGATGGCATGGAACAGGTCATCATTCTGGGCCATGGTGCCCTCCGTGTCTCTGCCCGCATGTTCCATGAAGAGGTGCAGGAGGCGGAGAAGGAGATCCGGAGGTATTTGCAGGGGGAAGGGTAACATCCTCGCCCTCTCCGTCAGCGCTTACGCGCTGCCACCTCTCCCAAAGGGAGAGGCAATGCTGCCTTTATCCAAAACCCGCAATAGGCTCCCCCTTTGGGGGAGCTGGCAAAGCCGTAAGGCTTTGACTGAGAGGGCGAAATCTCACCCGAAAGGAGTCGCCTATGTTCGAAACAACTTCTGATTTTGTCTGGCAGGCCATCCAGCCCCGTCCCCGGGATGCGCATAAGGGGACCTTTGGCTCCGTGCTGGCAGTGGCGGGCAGTGCGTCCTACCGGGGCGCGGCGGCGCTGGCCGTGGAAGGTGCCCTGCGCACAGGGGCCGGTATCGTTACGCTGGCAAGTGTGGAACCGGTGCTGGCGGCAGTGGCCGCTCGCCTGCCCGAGTGCTGTCTCTGCCCCTGCGAAGCGGGGGCCGAGGGCGGCATCTCGCCCCAGAATATCGACCGCATCCGGCGGCAGAAGGCCTCTGTCCTGCTGGTGGGCCCCGGGCTGGGCTATACGGCCCAGAGTGCGGCCCGTGCCGCCGAGACCCGAGCGCTGGTAAAAACACTCCTGCCCGGTTTTTCCGGCAGTGCAGTGCTGGATGCGGACGGCCTGAACGCCGCCGCTGACCTGCTCCAAACGGAAAAAATACTTCATCCTCAAGGAGAACTGATTTTAACGCCCCACCCCGGCGAGATGGCCCGGCTGACCGGGCGCTCTGCGGCAGAGATCAATGCGGACCGGGAAGGCACGGCGCTGCGCTATGCGAAAGTATGGAATGCTGTGGTGGTGCTGAAGGGGGCACATACCGTCATTGCAGGGCCGGATGGCCGCTGTGCGGTCAATCCCACCGGCAACCCGGGGCTTTCCCGGGGCGGCAGCGGGGATGTGCTGGCGGGCATGACCAGCGCCCTGCTGGCCTGCGGTCTGCCTGCCTTTGAGGCCGCTGCCTGTGCCGTTTATCTCCACGGTGCAGCTGCCGACCGTGCCGCTGCCCTGCACGGGGAAACCGGGATGCTCCCGCATGATCTGCTGGATGCGCTGGGGACCCTGTTTGCCGAAAACGGGCGCTGAGCAAGGGGACGATCCCATCAAGAAAAGAAACGCTTCCTTTCCGCTGGATTTGTGTTATACTGGAGCTATCCAAAACACAACGATCTGCCGGAAAGGAAGCGTTTCTTTTATGGTTCCTGCACTGGAAAAAATCATTGCCGAGAGCGACCGTATCGTCTTTTTTGGCGGCGCGGGGGTCTCCACCGAAAGCGGTATCCCTGATTTCCGCAGCGTGGACGGCCTGTACCACCAGAAGTACGATTACCCGCCCGAGACCATCCTGAGCCACACCTTCTGGGAGGAGAACCCCGAGGAGTTCTACCGGTTCTACCGGGATAAGCTCATTGTGAAGGGGGCAAAGCCCAACGCTGCCCACCTGCGGCTGGCAAAGCTGGAGCGGGAGGGCAAGCTGAAAGCCATCGTCACCCAGAACATCGACGGCCTGCATCAGGCGGCGGGCTCCAAGACCGTTTACGAGCTCCACGGCAGCACCCTGCGCAACTACTGCGTGAAGTGCGGCGCGTTCTACGATGTGGACTTCATTGCCAACAGTACTGGCGTGCCCCGCTGCCCCAAGTGTGGCGGCATCGTCAAGCCGGATGTCGTTCTGTATGAGGAAGGGCTGGACGAGGAAGTGCTCTCCGGGGCTGTGTCTGCCATCCGCAAGGCGGATACTCTCATCATCGGCGGCACCAGTCTGGTGGTCTACCCGGCGGCGGGGCTCATCCGGTACTTCCGTGGCCGCCACCTGGTGGTCATCAACATGCAGCCCACCGGGGCCGATGCGCAGGCCGACCTGTGCATTGCAAAGCCCATCGGTCAGGTGCTGAGCGAGGACGTTTTGTTGGAGGACTGAGATGAAAGCTGTCATTCTGGAAAGCTATGTCATGGAGGAAGGCGACCTCGACTGGTCGGGGGTAAAGGCGCTGGTGCCGGATACCACCAGCTATGTCCGCACGGCCTACGAGGAGATCGCCCCCCGCATTGGAGATGCGGACATCGTTCTGCTGAACAAGTGCCGCATGGATGAGGAGATCTTGCAGCAGTGCCCGAACCTGAAATGGGTGGGCATCATCGCCACGGGCACCGACAACCTGGATCTGGAAGCCTGCCGCCGCCACGGCGTTGCAGTGGCCAATGTGCCGGGCTATTCCACTTACAGCGTGGCCCAGATGACCTTCAGCCTGCTGCTGGCCATCTGCCAGTGCGCGGAGCGCTACAACCGTGCCGTCAAGCAGGGATGCTGGCAGCTGGATATCCCGGAGAGCATCGGCCTGCTGCCCCAGATGGAGCTCTACGGCAAGACCTATGGCGTTTACGGCTATGGCAGCATCGGGCGGCAGTCGGCCCGCATTGCCAGAGCCTTTGGCATGGAGGTGCTGGTCTGCACCCGCACCGTCCGGCCCGAATACGCCGCCGACGGTGTGGAGTTCGTGGATTATGATACCCTGCTGAGGCGGTGCGATATCCTCAGCCTGCACTGCCCGGCCACGCCTCAGACCCGGGGCCTTGTCAACGCGGAGGCGCTGGCGAAGATGAAGCCCGGGGCCATTCTGCTCAACACAGCCCGGGGCGCGCTGGTGGATGAGGAGGCCGTGGCAGCGGCCCTCCACAGCGGTCAGCTGGGCTTTTACGGGGCCGATGCCTTTGTCACCGAGCCTCTGCCTCAGGAAAGCCCCCTGCGGGCAGAACCCCACGCTATCCTCACACCGCACATTGCGTGGACGACCCGGGAGGCTTTGCAGAACCTGATGGACATTACCACCCGGAACCTGCGCACCTGGCTGGAAGGAAACAGCGAGCACATCGTCAACAGATAAAAAGGAGAGATGAATCATGCAGGCAACCATTCACAACGAATTCCTGACCCTGACCGTGGATACCCATGGTGCCGAAGCAGTCAGCCTGAAAAATGCCGCCGGGCAGGAGATGCTCTGGCAGGCTGACCCGGCTGTCTGGAAGCGCCACGCCCCCATCCTTTTCCCCTGGACGGGCAAGCTGACCGGCGGGGCCTTTACCCATAAGGGAAAGACCTACCCCGGCGGTCAGCATGGCTTTGCCCGGGACGTGGAGCACACCCTGCTCTGCGCCGAGGGCGACACCATCCGGCTGGAGCTGCGCTCGGATGAAAAGAGCAAGGCAGAGCGCTTCCCGTTTGATTTTGTTCTGACCAGCACCTTCCGGCTGGAGGGCAGGACAGTGAACCACACCCTGACCGTCACCAACCCCGCCGATGCCGCCGAGGAGCTGCAGTTCGGCATCGGCTACCACCCGGCGTTCCGCATCCCCTTTGATGACAAGCACACCACCACCGATTACGAGTTCCGCTTCGACCAGCCGGAAAGCCCGATGATCCTGGACGCTTACCCCAACGGCTTGCTGACGGGCAAGTGCGGTTACCGGTGGAAGAACGAGCAGAGCATCCCCCTGACAGACGATCTGTTTGAGAACGACAGCTTCTGCATGGCCGGTCTGCGCAGCCGCACGCTGGGCATCTACGAGAAGGACACCGGCAAGGGGATCGTCTGCAATGTGGAGGGCTACCCCTATACCCTCATCTGGTCGGCTCCGGCAAAGCCTGTGCGCTTTGTCTGCATTGAGCCGTGGCACTCCCTGCCCGGTGCCCAGACCGATACCCAGGAGTGGAGCCAGCGCGCCGCTGCCGCCTGCCTTGCCCCCGGCCAGACTTGGGAGACCACCCTCAGCACAACGTTTGAGCGCTGAAGCAAAGTTTGGCAAAGAAATGCAGGAACCCCTTGACAGAGGGGACTGCCTTCTGATTTAATTAGAATCGATAAAAGGGAGTAAAGGGCATTCCGCAGGGCCTGCGGGGTGCTGCATGGCAGCGTCATCACGGCAGAAATGCCCGATGTCATGTGTTGGCTTGAGACTTTTGTCACAGACAGAGTGCTGTGGCAGGGGTCTCTTTTTTCTTGCCCGGCACCGGAACACAAGGAGGAAAAATAAATATGGATCTTCTGAACACATTCGCCAGTCTCTTTTCCAATTTTGGGAATCTGACCTGGCAGATGGTGGTGATGTGGGGCATCGGTGCACTGCTCATCTACCTTGCCATCGCCAAAAAGATGGAGCCGAGCCTGCTGCTGCCCATGGGCTTTGGTGCCATTCTGGTCAACCTGCCCCTCTCGGGTGCCATCACGCAGGGGGATACGGTCGGCCCCATCTCTGCATTGTTTGAAGCAGGCATGTCCAACGAGCTGTTCCCGCTGCTGCTCTTCATCGGCATCGGTGCCATGATCGATTTTGGCCCGCTGCTGGAAAAGCCGTGGCTGATGCTCTTTGGTGCGGCGGCCCAGTTCGGCATCTTCTTTACCCTGTTTCTGGCGGGCTTCTTCTTTGACCTGAAGGATGCTGCCTCCATCGCTGTCATCGGTGCGGCAGACGGCCCCACCGCCATTTTCGTGGCCAATACGCTCAACTCCCAGTACCTCGGTGCCATCATGGTGGCAGCCTACAGCTACATGGCGCTGGTGCCCATCGTGCAGCCGCCCGTGATCCGGCTGCTGACCACGCAGAAGGAGCGCCGCATCCGGATGTCCTATGAAAAGGGCAATGTTTCCCAGCTGACCAAGATCCTGTTCCCCATCGTGGTCACGATCATTGCAGGCATGGTGGCTCCGGCCAGTGTGGCGCTGGTGGGCTTTTTGATGTTCGGCAATCTGCTGCGGGAGTGCGGGGTGCTGAATGTGCTGAGCGAGACCGCCCAGAATGTGCTGGCAAACCTTATCACCATCGTGCTGGGCCTGACCGTTGCCGGGCAGATGACCGCCGACAAGTTTGTGCGGCCCGACACCCTGCTCATCCTTGCACTGGGTCTGGTGGCCTTCGTCTTTGACACGGCAGGCGGCGTGCTGTTTGCAAAGCTGCTGAACCTTTTCCGGCCGGAGGGCAAAAAGCTGAACCCCATGATCGGCGCGGCCGGCATCTCGGCCTTCCCCATGAGTGGCCGTGTGGTCAACAAGATGGGCCTGGAAGAGGACAACCAGAATTTCCTGCTGATGTATTCCATCAGCGTCAACGTTTCGGGACAGATCGCGTCCGTCATTGCAGGCGGCCTGATCCTGACCCTGATGGCTTAACGGAGGTGATCGCATGCTTCATCTTACTTCGTGGATGACCACGCTGCCGATGATGCTGATCGGGATGGTCGGCATCATCCTTGTCATCGGTATCATTGTTCTGGCAGTGATGCTGCTCAACCGGCTGACGGGCCGGAAATAAAAGAAAAAGGCGATGCAGCTGTTCAAAACTGCATCGCCTTTTTGCTTGTGTAAGATTACAGAGCCTGGATGGCGGCCTTGATGCGCTGGGCGGCGACCTTGGTCTTTTCGGCATCGCCGAAGGCGGTCAGGCGGAAATAGCCCTCGCCGCACTCGCCGAAGCCGACACCCGGGGTGCCGACCACGCCGCAGTTCTCCAGCAGCCAGTCGAAGAACTCCCAGCTCTTCATGCCGCCGGGGCAGCGCAGCCAGATGTAGGGGCTGTTCTTGCCGCCGCAGTACCACACG
>OJRY01002225.1_pt1 | contig 12295 bp, 15 predicted proteins | sample 1599311 | NCBI WGS metagenome assembly OJRY01 (sample SAMN04168657, study PRJEB22393) | human gut metagenome | biome: human gut microbiome; feature: stool | host: Homo sapiens | collected 2014-03-20 | reverse complement strand
CGGTCCGCCGGTGTACTGAGCCGGTCCGCGGAGTTGGAGCAGCTCACCGCCCGGACCGCTGCCATGCAGGCAAAGCTGGCGGAGGCAAAGCAGGCGGAGGAGGATACCGCCCGGGAACTGGCCGCCGCCCAATACGAGCTGGAGACCGCGGAGGCTCAGCGCCGCCACGCAGAGGACGAGGTCCTGCGGCTGGAGGGCATCAGGGGACAATATGATCTCCTGCTGCGCTCCCTGGAGGAGAGCGTGGAGAACCTCGTCGGCGAGCTGGAGAGTCTGGCCGGACGGCTGACGGACAACGACGCCCGGTCTGCCGCCGCCCAGGTGGAGATCAACCGACAGGAATCCGCCGCCGCGGACGCGCGGGCCCAGGCGGAGGCGGCTCTTTCCGGCCAATCGGAGCTGCTGGAGAAATCCGGTGCCCTGGCCGAGGAGATCAGCGGCAGAAAGAGCGATCTGGCTGCCCTGGCGGCCGAGCGGGAGGCCACAGTCCGCAGCGCCGCGGACCTGCGGGCGCTGTGCGCGGATCTCTCTGGTGACCGGGAGCAGAAGGAACAGATGGCGGAGACCTACCGCCGAAACATCGCCGCCGCGGAGGAAGAGATCGCCGGATTGCAGACGGCGCTGGAGGAGCTGGCGGGCCGGGGCGCGGCCTTCCGGCAGCGGCTGGCCGCCATCACAGAGGAGAAGAACGCCCTGGAGGCGGAGCGGACTGCCAAGAACCGGGCGGGCCAGGAGATGAACGAGAACCTGCTGAACCTGGAGCGGGCGGTGGCCAAGCTGGACCAGAAGCGGGCCACCTCCGCCATGGAGGAAAAGCAGATCCTGGACCGGCTGTGGGAACACTACGAACTCTCCCACTCCGACGCCCAGGCACAGCGGATCGAGCTGGAGAGCGTGCCCAAGGCCAACCGGCGGATCGGGGAGCTGAAGCGGGACATCACCGCCCTGGGCACCCCAAACATCGGGGCCATCGACGAGTTCCAGCGGGTGAACACCCGCTACACCTACCTGACGGACCAGCGCAACGATGTGGAGAAGGCCAAGGGCGAGCTGCAGAACATCATCGGCGAGATCACGGAGGAGATGACCAAGATTTTCGCCGAGCAGTTCAAGCTGCTGTCCGAGAGCTTCCAGACCACCTTCCAGGAGCTCTTCGGGGGAGGGACGGCCAGATTGGAACTGGAGGACGAGGAGGACATCCTAGGCTGCGGCATCGAGATCAAGGCCCAGCCGCCGGGAAAGACCCTCAAGACCATCTCCCTGCTGTCCGGCGGCGAGAAGGCCTTTGTGGCCATCGCGCTGTATTTCTCCATTCTGAAAGTCCATCCAACGCCCTTCTGCGTGATGGACGAGATCGAGGCGGCTCTGGATGACGCCAACGTCACCCGCTACGCCCGCTATATGCGGACGCTGGCAGGCCGGACTCAGTTCATCGTCATCACCCACCGCCGGGGAACCATGGAGGAGGCCGACGTCCTCTATGGCGTCACCATGCAGGAGCAGGGCGTGAGCAAGATCCTGACCATCAATCTGAATGACATGGCGAAAGAGCTGAAGATCAAATAAGGAGCGGAATCCATGAAGCGCAAGCATAAACAGATACTGATCATCTGGGTGGGCCTGCTGGCAGGCCTCCTTATCTTCCGGGGCGGATGGATGACCTATGCAGGGCTGCTGATTTTCCTTTTGGATCTGGGGCTGGTGTGGTGGCTGCTGCGCTGCCCCCACTGCGGAAAGTCCGTTCGGGAGCTCCGACCGGATAAGACCTGCCCATACTGCGGCAAGAAAGTGGAGTGAACGGCGACCCGGCGCAAGAGGATTTGAAGCGATTGGGAGGACGATCTCATGACACTGCGCAGATGGACGATCCTGAGCGTTATCCTGCTAGTCCCGGGATTTGTTCTGCAGTTCCTCAGCAGGACCGTATTTGTACCGGAGGCGGGCGTGATCGGGGGACTGCTGCTGGCGGCGGGCCTTGCGATCCAGTTGTTCGTGATCCGCTGCCCGGAGTGCGGGGCACATCTGCCGCTTTTTCCCGGCGAATACTGCAAATACTGCGGAAACAGGCTGGACTGGGATAAACCTCTCCGGCGCTGATTTCCGATTTGGGAGGATACCATGGGCTTTTTTGACAAGCTGAAAAAGATCACCACAAATCTCTTCTCCGGCTTCTCCGAGGCGGACGAGGCCTTTTTCGAGGAGTTGGAGGAGACGCTGATCCTGGCGGACCTGGGCATGGACACGGCGCTGGACGCCGTGGAAAAACTCCGCACGAGGGTCCGGAAGGAGAAGCTCCAGGACCAGGAGGCGGTCAAGGCCGCCCTCCGGGACATTCTGGCGGAGGAGATGGACGTGGGCGGCACGGAGCTGGATCTCTCGACCCGGCCTGCTGTGGTGCTGTTCATCGGCGTCAACGGCGTAGGCAAGACCACGTCCATCGGCAAACTGGGCTATCAGCTGAAAAGCGAGGGCAAGCGGGTCCTCTTCTGCGCGGCGGACACCTTCCGGGCCGCAGCGGCGGACCAACTGCAGATCTGGGCGGAGCGGGCCGGCTGCGAACTTGTGCGCCAGCACGAGGGGGCTGACCCCGGCGCGGTGCTGTTCGACGCCCTGCAGGCTGCCAAGGCAAGAGGGGTGGATGTGGTGCTGTGCGACACTGCCGGCCGCCTCCACAACAAGGCTAACCTGATGGCGGAGCTCGCCAAGCTCTCCAAGATCATCGACCGGGAATGCCCCGGCGCCGCACGGGAGACGCTGCTGGTGCTGGACGCCACCACCGGACAAAACGGCCTGATCCAGGCCCGCCAGTTCAAGGAGGCTGCAGGACTCACCGGCATCGTGCTGACGAAGCTGGATGGCACGGCCAAGGGCGGCATCGTCATCGCCATCGCCAAGGAGCTGGGCGTACCGGTGAAGCTGGCCGGTGTGGGCGAGGGGGTGGATGACCTGAAGCCCTTCGACGCGAAGGAATATGTGGAGGCCATTATTTGAGCGGCAGCAGAGAGACAAGGATCACCATTTGGAATCGGAGAGAACTGATCTCTGTGTCGTCGCAGCAGATGTACTTTCGGATCCGCGGGGCGCTTTCAGATGCCGGGCTCTCCAGCGGCACCAGGACCCGGGGCCTATACGCCGCGGCTGCCCGCCGTAGCAGGGGGCCGCTCCGACTGCTGTACAGGACAGCGTCCTGACCTACACCATCTATGTTCACAGGGATGACTATGACCGTGCGTTCGCGGCGATCCAGTCCTCTCTGCGGGGAAAATGAAAAGGAGCGCATACCATGACCAGACAAGACGGACGGGCGTTTGACGAGCTGCGCCCGATCAAAATCACCCCTGATTTCGTAAAATTCGCGGAGGGCAGCTGTCTCATCCAGTGCGGCGACACCATGGTTCTCTGCTGCGCCAGCGTGGAGGACCGGGTGCCGCCCCATGTGCCGGAGGGCACCGGCTGGGTGACAGCGGAGTACTCCATGCTGCCCCGGGCCAACCGGGAGCGCAGCAAGCGGGACATCGCCAAGCTGAAGCTCTCGCCCCGCAGCGCAGAGATCCAGCGGCTGGTGGGCCGTTCCCTCCGGGCCGCCGTGGACCTGGCGAAGCTGGGGGAGCATACCATCACCATCGACTGCGACGTGCTCCAGGGCGACGGCGGAACCCGCACCGCATCCGTCACCGGCGGCTTTGTGGCGCTGGCCCTGGCCTGCCGGAAGCTGGTGGAGGAGGGCGTGCTGGCCTCCAATCCCATCCGGCATTTCGTCACCGGGGTGTCTGCGGGAATCGTCGGGGAGACCCTTATGCTGGATTTGCAGTACAGCGAGGACAGTCGTGCCCAGGTGGACCTGAACTGTGTGATGAATGAGCTGGGGGAGATCATCGAGCTCCAGGGCACCGGCGAGGGCCGGGCCTTCACACCCCAGGAGCAACAGGAGCTGGTGCGCTTGTGCGCCAAGGGCAACCGGGAGCTGCTGAAGCTCCAGCGGGAGATTTTGAAGCGATAAAACCACAAATTGAAAGAAGGAGATGGTTTCCGTGGCGCAGGTATTCGAGATGATTATGCTGATCTGCTTCGGCCTGTCCTGGCCCTTCAACATCACAAAGTCCGTGCGCTCCCGTACTGCAAAGGGCAAGAGCCTATGGTTTGAGGTGTGCATCATCGTGGGCTATCTCTGCGGCTTGGCGGGGAAGTTCATCAGTGGAAATGTCACCTATGTGGCGGCTTTTTACATCCTGGATATCACCATGGTCACCATCGACCTGGTGCTGACCATCCGGAACAAGCGTCTGGACCGTGCGGCGGAAAAGGAGGAGACGGTATGAAATTCGTGTTGGCGACCCATAACCCCGGCAAGCTGAAGGAGATGGCGGATATCCTCTCCGGACTGGGGGTGGAAGTGGTGAGCCCCGCAGACGTGGGAATCTCCGTAGACGTGGAGGAGACCGGCACCACCTTTGTGGAAAACGCCATGCTGAAGGCCAAGGCCATCTGCGCGGCCAGCGGGCTGCCCGCCATCGCGGACGACTCCGGTCTCTGTGTGGACGCCCTGAACGGAGGACCCGGCGTGTATTCCGCCCGTTACGGCGGGGAGGAGCTGGACGACCGGGGGCGGTATACCCTGCTGCTGCAGAACATGCGGGGACAGACTACCCGGGCGGCCCACTTCGCCTGCGCCATCGCCTGCGCCTTTCCCGGCGGGGACGAGCTGACGGCGGAGGGCCGGTGCGACGGTGCCATCGCCTTTGCCCCCATGGGGACGGCGGGATTTGGCTACGACCCGGTGTTCCTGGTGCCGGAGAAGGGCAGGACCTTCGGCCAGCTGACGGCAGAGGAGAAGGGCGCCATCTCCCATAGAGGAAAAGCTCTGCGGGCATTTTCGGAGAAACTGGCAACTTATTTGAAAAAATAACCGTCTACCTTTGATGAGGAGGGAACTGCGGTGAAAACGACCGGACGCTGCCCCAAATGCGGCAGCGCGGACCTGCTGGCAGTGGAGCCGGGGCTGTACAATTCTTTTCCCATCGGTTTTTTTGTAAATGCAAAAATTCAGAGGTATGTCTGCCGCAGCTGCGGCTATACAGAAGAGTGGATTGCCTAGGAGTCTATGGAGAAGCTGCGGCAGTCTACCTGGCATGACGAAAAATAAAAAAGACCGGGGCCATTTCCCGGAATAAAGGAGTATACATGGAACTGACAAGCAAACAGCGGGCCCAGCTGCGGGGCCTGGCAAACAGCATCGACACGATCCTGCAGGTGGGCAAGGACGGTATCGGGGCAAACCTCATCAAGCAGGCGGATGACGCACTGGAGGCTCGGGAGCTTATCAAGGGCCGGGTGCTGGACAACAATATCGACTACGACGCCCGCACCGCCGCGGAGGAGCTGGCCAAGGCCACCCGCAGCGAGGTGGTGCAGGTCATCGGCACGAAGTTCGTGCTGTACCGGGAGAGCCACTCCAAGCCCAGGGAGAAGCGCATCCAGCTGGTGAAGCCGGCAAAGAAGCGCCCCCAGTGACCCGGGAAGGCGCCCGATGGAACTGACGTTCCGCACTGCCGGGATCGGGGATCTGGAGCTCTTGACGGAGAGCCGCCTCCGGGCCATCCGGACCTACCGGCACCTTTCGGAGACGGCGGCGCTGCCGCATGGCCTGCCGGATGCGGTCCGGGATTACTACCGCCAGGCTCTGGCGTCCGGCAGCCACATTGCGCTTCTGGCGCTGGCGGGAGAGCGGCTGGCCGCCACCGGCGGCCTGGACCTCCGCCGGGAGATGCCCTCCTATCACAATCCCGCGGGTCTGTCCGGCCATATCATGAACATCTGGACGGATCCTGCCTTCCGAGGCCGGGGGATCGCATGGCGGATGCTGGATCTCCTCACGGCAGCGGCCTGTGAGCGGGGCTGTTTGACGGTTTCTCTCCACACCACCGCCATGGGCCGCCCGCTGTATCAGCGGTATGGCTTCACCGCCACGGATGACGAGATGGAGTTGGAGCTTCCGGCGGAAAAATCTGAACCATAAAGAGGAATCGCGTATGAAGATCGGCGTTTACGGCGGGACGTTCAACCCGCCCCACCTGGGCCATGTGACCGCGGCCCGGGCGGTATTCGAGCTGCTGAAGCTGGACCTGCTGCTGCTGGTCCCGGACCGGGAGCCACCCCACAAGGCGCTGCCAGCGGGCAGCCCCACTCCGGAACAGCGGCTTGAGATGACCCGCCTGGCGGGGGAGCAGCTGGGCCTGGGGGACCGGGTCCAGGTACTGGATCTGGAGCTGAAGCGGACGGGGCGGAGCTATACCTCCGACACCCTGGCCCAGCTGAAGGAGCGGTACCCGGAGGACGAGCTGTGGCTGCTGATGGGCACGGACATGTTCCTCACCATCCAGACCTGGCACGAAGCGGAGAAGATTCTGTCCCTGGCGGGGATCGCCACCTTCGGCCGAACGGAGGCGGACACGGAGGAGCTGTTCTCCGTTCAGCGGGACTATCTGTACCGGACATATCCCCAGGCCCGGATCTTCACCCTCACCATCCCCGGCGTGGTGGATGTGTCCTCCACAGACCTGCGAACCATGCTGGCGAAGGGAGAGGGCGTGAATCTCCTGCCTCCGGCGGTGTACGGCTATATCCTGCGGGAGGGACTGTACGGCACCCGGGCGGATTTGAAGCGCCTGCCCCTGCGGGAGCTGCGGCCGATAGCTCTGAGTTATTTGAAAAACAAGCGCATCCCCCACGTGCTGGGCACGGAGCAGGAGGCCATCCGTCTGGCGGAGCGGTACGGCGCCGATGTGGAGAAGGCCCGGGTAGCGGCACTGCTGCACGACTGCACAAAAAAGCTGAACATGGAGGAGCAGCTGGAACTGTGCGGCCGGTACGGCATCCAGCTGGACGAGCTGGAGCAGAAGGCCCTGAAGCTTCTCCACGCCAAGACCGGCGCGGCCATCGCCCGGGACGTGTTCGGTGTGGACGATGAAATCTACAACGCCATCTGGTGGCACACCACGGGCCATGCCCACATGACCCTGCTGGAAAAAGTGATCTATCTGGCGGATTATATCGAGCCCTCCCGGAATTTTCCGGGGGTAGACAAACTCCGCGCTGTGTGTTATAAAGACCTGGACGAGGGCCTGCTGATGGGCCTGGAGATGACCATCGAAGAGATGACCGAAATGGGAAACCCTGTGCACCACGCCACCATTGAGGCGCGGGACGCATTGAAAGGATAGAGAGACAGTGGATAGAGAAAACGGAAAGCATCCGGCGGGCGGGACGCCGAAAAAGAGCAGACCCAAGAAGCCGAAGAAACCGAGCCGCCTGACGCGGCAGCAGAAGCTGCTGATCGCGGTAGCCGTGGTACTGGCCATCGTGCTGATCGCGGTGGTGGCCTGCCAGAGCCTGTTCGTTCGCCCGGATCTGCCGGAGAAGAACGCGGATGCGGACAGCGGGACCCAGGAAGAGGAGATCGACTGGGGCGAAGGGACCCGCCCCCGCAGCGACGGGGAACGGAAGAGTCAGGACTATTACACGGTCCTGATCCTGGGCCGGGACACGGGGGGCGGCGGCAACACGGACACGATGCTGCTGGCCAGCTACGACGTGACCAACCAGAAGGCCACGGTGATGTCCATTCCCCGGGACACTATGGTGAATGTCTCCTGGGATATCAAGAAGATCAACTCTGTCTATAATACCTATGGCGGCGGAGACCGGGGGATCCAGTATCTCTACAAGGAAATCGCCCAGCTGGTGGGCTTTGAGCCGGACTATCAGGTGGTTGTGGAGTGGGACGCCGTGGGCCAGATCGTGGACGCCATGGGCGGCGTCTGGTTCGACGTGCCACGGAACATGAACTACGACGATCCTTATCAGGACCTTCACATCCACCAGGAGAAGGGCTACCGCCTGCTCACGGGGGACGACGCCATGCAGGTGCTCCGCTACCGCCACGACAACGACATGCGCTACGGCTATCCGGACGGCGATCTGGGCCGCATCAAGACCCAGCAGGCGTTTCTGACCGCCATGGTGGACCAGCTGCTGCAGATCAAGAACGTCACAAAGATCAACCAGTTCATCCAGGTGTTCCAGAACAATGTGGAGACAGACCTGAGCTTCCAGAATATCCTATGGTTTGCCCAGCAGGCGATTCTGGGTGGGCTGAGCATGGAGAACGTGGAGTTTGTCACCATGCCCAACCGGACCGCATCCTGCTGGAGCCGCACCTATCACAACTATCAATCCTACGTGGTGCCCAGCGCGGATGAGCTGCTGGAGCTGGTGAACACCAAGCTGAGTCCTTATACGGAGGTATTCACCCTCAGCGACTTGGACATTATGTCCGTCAACTCTGACGGCAGCATCAGCTCGTCCACCGGCCATGTGGAAGACAGCCGGGCGGCCCGGCCGCCGGTGAAGCCTACCACGCCCAGCAAGCCGGAGGAGGAGACGCCCACGGTGGATGAGAACGGCAATCCCATCGATCCGGACACCGGCCTGCCGGTGACGCCGGATGGCGGAACCACGGACCCGGGGACGGGCGGGACCACAGACCCGGGCTCTGGCACGACGGATCCCGGAACAGGGACAACGCCCGACGGCGGGACAGATCCCGGCACCGGCGGCGGGACCACAGGACCTGACACCGGAGAAGGAACCACCGGCACCGGCACCGACGGGACCACCGATCCGGGTACGGGCACAAGCGGGACTCCGGACGGCGGCACGCCTGACGCAGGCGGAGGAACGACCGATTCGGGCACTGGAGACAGCCAGACCTCCGGCACCGGAGATGGAGGCGGCGATGCTGCCGCAGAAGAGGCTCCGGATGACGGCTTTATCATCGTGAGCTGAACGACGGAAAAGGGGTGGCACCATGGCGGACCAGATGGATGGAAAAGGACGTCCCCCAAAGAGACGGTCCGGACTGACCAGGGGGCAGAAGGGGCTGATTGCCGCAGCCGCAGTTCTGGCTGTGGCCCTGGCGGGAGTTCTGGCCTGGCAGAGCCTGTTCGTCCGGCCGGACCTCAACACCGGCAAGACAGAGCCCCAGGAGACGGAAGAACCCACCGATCCGGTGGAGGAGATCGACTGGGGCGAGGGGACCCGCCCCCGCAGCGACGGGGAGCGGAAGAGTCAGGACTACTACACAGTTCTGATCCTGGGCCGGGACACGGGGGGCGGCGGCAATACGGACACGATGCTGCTGGCCAGCTACGACGTGACCAACCAGAAGGCCACGGTGATGTCCATTCCCCGGGACACTATGGTGAATGTCTCCTGGGATATCAAGAAGATCAACTCTGTCTATAATACCTATGGCGGCGGAGACCGGGGTATCCAGGCCCTGTATAAGGAGATCTCCCAGCTGGTGGGCTTTGAGCCGGATTATCAGGTGATTGTGGAGTGGGAGGCCGTGGGTGAAATCGTGGACGCCATGGGCGGCGTCTGGTTCGATGTGCCCCGGAATATGAACTATGATGATCCTCTTCAAAACCTCCATATCCATCAGGAGAAAGGCTATCGCCTGCTCACGGGCGAGGACGCCATGGAAGTCCTCCGTTACCGCCATGACAACCGCAAGAACGGCGTGACGCTGGGATACCCGGAGGGAGACGTGGGCCGCATCAAGACCCAGCAGGCGTTTTTGAAGGCGATGGTCGAGCAACTGCTGAAAGTGGAAAATGTGCCGAAAGTCCGGCAGTTCATTCAGGTATTTCAGGACAATGTGGAGACAAACCTGACGTTTCAAAACATCCTCTGGTTTGCGCAGGCCGCATTTTTAGGTGGCCTGAAGGCGGAGAACGTGGAATTCGTCACCATGCCGGGTAACAGCAGTGCTTATGCTTACAGCGCGTCTATCAGCAAGGCGAACGGCGAATACTCGGAGGCCTCTTATGTGACCCCCTATCCCAATGAACTGCTGGAGCTGGTGAACACCAAATTGAGCCCCTACGCCGAGGTATTTACCCGCAGCGATCTGGATATGATGACCGTGAACAGCGACGGCTCCGTCAGCTCCTCCACCGGTCATGTGGAAGACAGCAACGCCACCCATCCCCGGTCCTACTGGCAGGCCCAGTGGACGCCCCAGGAGCCGGAGGAGGAGACGCCCCCGGAGGGGGAAAGCGGCACAGGGACCGACCCTGATGCCGGAGCGCCGGAGACCGGCGGGGCGGCCGGGACGCCCGGCGACGGAGAGACCACGGATCCCGGCGGAGCCACGGAGCCCGGTACGGGGAGCATCGATCCGGACACGGGAGACCTGATCGACCCGGAGACCGGCGGCATCATCGATCCCGGCACCGGGCAGATCCTGGACCCCGGTACAGGACAGGTGATCGGCCAGCTCCCGGGCGGCAGCGGAGACCCGGCGGCAGGTGAGAGCGGCGGAACCGCCCCGGAGTCGCCGGATTCCCAGCCGTCTGATGGTGAGACGGCGCCTCCTGTAGACCCCGGTATGTCCGACGGCGGAACCGCGGCCCCGGATGACGGGTTTATTATTGTAACCTGAGCGGCAGGTGTGCCGCAGATTCAAACGATCAGAAAGGATGAGTCCATGACACCCAAAGAGATGGCCCTGACTGCGGCCAAAGCCCTGGACGAGAAAAAGGGCGGCGACATCGCCGCCATCGAGATCACGGAGCAGACCACCCTGGCGGACTATTTTGTGCTCTGCACCGCCACCTCCACCACCCAGATCAAGGCCCTGGCTGACGTCTGTGAAAAGGCCCTCAAGGACGCCGGGGAGCCCCCCCACCATGTGGAGGGCCACCGGGGCGGCACCTGGATCCTGCTGGATTTCTCCTCCGTTGTGGTGCACATCTTCAACGAGGAGGCCCGGGAGTTTTACGACCTGGAGCGCCTGTGGAGCGACGCCGCGCCGGTGGATCTGTCCGGCGTGCTGACCGAAAACTAACGCAAAAAAGCCCGGCGGGACTCCCGCCGGGCTTTTTTTGCGCGGAGAGGGAACCAAACCGCCCGCCCATGCATCTATAGGGTGTCCGGACAAGGAAAGACGAGGTGAGCACATGGAACAGACCAGAGACGGCGCGGGCCGGGCGTCGGCGCGGGAGGAATTTGCTGCGGCGGTGACCGAGCACAGCCACGGCATGTTCCGGGCGGCCCGGAGCATCCTGGACAGCGACGCCGACGCGGAGGACGCGGTGGGCGAGGCTGTCCTGCGGGCCTGGCAGTCCTGGGACCGCCTGCGGGCCCGGGGAGCGGTTCGCGCCTGGCTGCTGAAGATTGCGGTCAACTGCGCCTATGAGCAGCGGCGGAGGGACAGCAGGGTGATCTATACCGACGAGCTGGAGCCGCTGGCCGGCGGCGCGGAGGACGCGCTCCCCGGCGGCCTGTGGGATGCGGTGCTCCATCTGCCAGAGGAGCAGCGGGCCGCCGTGACCCTCTACTACTACGAGGATTTGCCCGTGGCGGAGATCGCCCGGGTGCTGGGGGTGGCCCAGGGAACGGTGAAGTCCCGGCTGGGCCGGGCCCGCCAGCGGCTGAAGGAGCAACTACAGGAGGAGGACAAAATATGAACCGGTTGGATGAACGGTTAAAAGAGCGGGCCCGGCGGGAGGACTGCCCGGTTCCGCAGGGCTTTGACGGGCGCATGGACGCCATTTTGGAGGGGCTGCCGGAGGGACGGAAAAAGCCCGGCCCCCGCCGTCTCCGCCGGTGGGCGGTAGCCGGTGTTCTGGCGGCGGCCCTGTGCGTGGGCGGCATCTGCTGCAAGGGGGTTCTGCCATGATTGCCTTTGACCATGTGACCTATACCTACGAGGGCCGGGGACAACCGAGCCTACGGGACTGTTCCTTCACCGTGGAGCCGGGAGAACTGATCCTCCTGACCGGGGAGAGCGGCTGCGGAAAGACTACGATCATTAAGCTGATCAACGGTCTGCTCCAGCATGGCGGAAACGGAAAGCTGGAGGGAACCGTCACAGTAGCCGGACAAGAAATATCCCGGACACCCCTGTGGGAGTTGGCCGAGACCGTGGGCTCGGTGTTCCAAAACCCCAAGTCCCAGTTCTTCAACCTGGACACCACCAGCGAGGTGCTGTTCGGGCTGGAGAGCCGGGGGGCATCCCATCAGGAGATGGAGCAGGCCCTTTCCTCTGCCGCAAGGGTCTGCGGCGTGGGGCCGCTCCTGGAACGGAATATCTTTGCCCTGTCCGGCGGGGAGAAGCAGCGCATCGCCTGTGCCAGCGCCTGCGCCATGGGACCGGAGATCTTTGTGTTGGACGAGCCCTCCTCCAATCTGGACGACGAGGGCATCCGCCAGCTGAGGGAGATCCTGAAGC
>OJRY01002174.1_pt1 | contig 12534 bp, 13 predicted proteins | sample 1599311 | NCBI WGS metagenome assembly OJRY01 (sample SAMN04168657, study PRJEB22393) | human gut metagenome | biome: human gut microbiome; feature: stool | host: Homo sapiens | collected 2014-03-20 | reverse complement strand
TGCGGATATGGCGGAATCGGCAGACGCGCTAGATTCAGGTTCTAGTCGGGGTCAACTCGGTGGAGGTTCAAGTCCTCTTATCCGCACCAAGAAAAAACCAGTCAGAAATGGCTGGTTTTTTCTTTTGTAATTGCTCAAAAATCGCGTCACAATGCGGTTTTTCAGCGATCATCTATTTGATTCCCCCCGCCTGTAACATCAGATACCTCCTGGTCTATCGCATCACCCTGGAATAAAAAGCCCCCCCAGCTCTTCTAAGAAGGAGGGGCGTTTGGACAATGAAACTGTGGGAAATGCAACGGATGGGAAAATGGGCGAGGCTTGCAGCAAACTCGCAACCCTTTGTGAACAATATGAACGCCCTGTAAATATTGGGGAGAAGGAGTAGGAAGACATTGACAAATATCCGAACTCGGACTATAATTCCTACTATCGCCAAAACAGCAGGAGGTAGGGAAGATGCAGGAGGTACACCCGTGGAAATTTGGGCTGATTATGCGCAAAATGCGGGAGATTGACGCCATCTACCGCGGGGCGGCTGCCAGGGCAAATATTCCGGAGGGGGAGCTCGCCATTTGGTTGGTGTTACTCCACCTAGAAAAGGAATGCTCCCAGCAGGATATCTGCGACTTTTTCTCCCTGCCGCGCCAGACGGTCAATTCGCTGATCGCCAATCTCAGGAAGAAGGGGTATGTCTGCCTAAAGCCCGCCCCAAACAGCCGCAACCGAAAGCTCATCTGCCTAACCGAAAGTGGACGCGCCTTTGGACAGCAGAAGGTTGCCTGGATTTTCCAGGCGGAGCATAGGGTGCGAGAGGCTGCCACCCCCGAGGAGCTGCAAATGGTGCTTTCTCTGCTGGAGAAGTATATTCAGAACTTTCGTGCGGAGATTGACGCGGCCAACCCTACGGGCGAATAGGGTGCGCAGAACTTTATAGATGCAAAAGCTACAAGCATCGCAGTTATTCTGTTAGGTAGGTGGATTTGTAAAAATGGAACAGAAAAATGATTTTTTAGGGAAAGAACCCGTTGGCAAGCTGTTGTTAAGGCTGTCGCTGCCCGCGATTGCGGCACAGATTGTCAACCTGCTGTACAACATGGTCGACCGCATCTATATCGGTCATATGCCCGAGGTCGGTGACCTGGCGCTCACGGGCGTGGGCGTATGCATGTCGGTCATTATGATTGTATCGGCCTTTGCCGCATTTGTGGGAAGCGGCGCTGCCCCACGTGCTTCGATGGCAATGGGACGCGGGGACCATGAGGAGGCAGAGAAAATTCTGGGCAACAGCTTCTGTGTACAGCTGCTGATTTCGGCGGCACTCACCATAGCCCTGTTGCTGTTTAACCGCCCCCTTCTGCTGGCGTTTGGCGCCAGTGAAAACACCATCGGCTATGCGACCGACTATATGAATATCTATGCAATCGGCACGGTTTTTGTACAGCTCACCCTGGGCATGAATATGTTCATCACCGCACAGGGCTTTGCCACCACCGGTATGCTGAGTGTGCTGATCGGCGCCGTATGCAACATCATCCTCGACCCCATCTTCATCTACGGAATGGATATGGGTGTCAAGGGTGCAGCGCTGGCGACGATCCTCTCCCAGGCGATGTCAACCCTCTGGGTACTGCGTTTTTTGACTGGGAAAAAGACCACCTTGCGCATCCGACGCAAAAATATGCGGCTGGAGGGACGCATCCTCAAGCCCATCTTCACACTGGGCCTTTCGGCCTTTATCATGCAGGCAAGTGAGAGCATCATTCTAGTCTGCTTCAACTCCTCGCTGCTCAAGTACGGCGGCGATGTGGCGGTGGGCGCCATGACCATTCTCTCGAGCATCATGCAGTTCTCCAACCTGCCCGCACAGGGGTTGGCCCAGGGTGCACAGCCCATCACCAGCTACAACTACGGAGCGGGCAACGCGGACCGTGTGCGCAAGACCTTTAAAATTCTGCTTTGCTGTACGCTGGGTTATACCATGGTTGTCTGGACGCTGGTTATGGCCTTCCCACAGATGTTTGCCAAGATTTTTGTGCCACAACCTGAGCTCATTGACTTTACAAGCTGGGCGCTACGGATCTACTGTGCTGGTATGGGTATCTTTGGTGCGCAGGTTGCCTGCCAGATGACCTTTACTTCCATTGGCAACGCCAAGGCATCGATTATGGTGGCTGTTATGCGGAAGTTCATCCTGCTTGTGCCGCTTATCTACATTCTGCCACACTTGGTGTCTAACCCCACCATGGGCGTCTACCTGGCAGAGCCAGTTGCAGATGTGCTTGCGGTCGCATTTACCCTTGTGCTCTTCTCCCGTCAGTTTGGCAAAGCGATGCGTGAACTGGAGTCAGGCAAAAAATCTCAGCCTGAACAGATTTAAGAGAAGGACCATTGTTCCCTAGAGGGAAAGGGTAATCCCAGAAAAATAAGAATAAGAGAAAGCCCCCAGCCAGGCGATGGAGCCTGGCTGGGGGTTTTCTCTTGCTATTGAAAGGCAAAGGGAGGCTTCCACTTCAAGGCAGCTCTACCCACTTTTTGCAGCTTGGGTACCCAAGGAATGCAGAATTGCCTCCCTTGAAAAAGATTGGCGAAACAAGGTGGGATTTTCCTCTAAAATGAAGAAAGAAATTCATGTTTTAGCAGAATAAACAGCAGAATATCTAAATTGATAATTGAAATTTTACGAATGTTGAACAAAAGCCTGATTCTGAAAATTTTTGTTGCAATCCCTGTTGCAATCCCCGAGGGGCTGTGCTATTTTAGATGGGCCATCCAAGGGTATTTTAAAATAGTTTATAAAGAGGGATTGTATGAGCCAGCAAAACAGCTCCAAGTTTCGGGAATTCCTGCTTTTGAATCTTGGGATTCTCCCCGTCATCATCGGTGTGTATTTCTTCAAATTTCCCAATAACTTTTCCATCGGCGGCGTCAGCGGCCTGTCGGTGGTGGTCGCCCCTTTCCTTCCAGGGATTTCCCCTGGATCCCTGGTGTTCGGCATCAACATGGCCCTCTTGGTGGTGGGCTACCTGATGCTGGGAAAGGGCTTCGGCATTAAAACTGCCTACACCAGTACCGTCCTTTCCGCCGGGGTGTGGGTGTTGGAGCGCATATTCCCCATGGACGGCCCCATGACCGATGAACCCCTTTTGGAATTGATCTTCGCGGTGATGCTGCCCGCCATCGGTTCGGCGATCCTGTTCCGCATCGACGCTTCTACCGGCGGCACCGACATTGTGGCGATGATCGTCCGCAAATACACCCACATGGACATTGGCCAGTGCCTGCTGGCCAGCGATATCCTCATCACCTTGGCCGCCTTTTTTGTATTTGGGCCCAAGACAGGGCTCCTCTCCATCCTCGGCCTATCCGCCAAGTCCATTGCAGTGGATGCCATTATGGAGAATATGAACCGCAACAAATACTTTACCATCATCACCACCGAGCCCCAAGCTATCTGCGACTACATCGTCGGGGAGCTGCACCGGGGTGCCACCATCTATAAAGGCGAGGGTTACTACACCCATGAGGACCGGACCATCGTCCTCACCGCCCTGTACCGCCGCCAGGCATCCCAGCTGCAAAAATATGCCCGGGAAGTGGACCCCAAGGCGTTTATCCTCATCACCAACAGCAGCGAGATCGTGGGCAAAGGGTTCCGCGGCAGCATCTAAGGGCGAAACAATCTTCCGATCTAGGACGGCGCGGTCGAAGCCGCGCCGTTTTTCATTGGCGTTGCCCCGGCAAGGCCCCCTTTTTGTAAGGCGCCGCCATTCCCAGGAAGGCCAGTGTAAAGACAGCTCAAGCAAGAAGGAAATGCCAGAAAATAGCAAAAGAGACGCCTGCAGGCGTCTCTTTTGCTGGTATGGAACGAGTAAACTCTGTCTTACAACGGGAAGTGCTGGGGGACTCCCCCTGCACTTCCCTTACGATACCAAACGTCGAGGGGAAAATCCAATTGTTTTTTTCAATTGGATGGAGCGGGAAAATCGGGTTTCCCGATAAAGTCACTTTGAAAAAGAAAAAACCGGCGGGAAGGGTTCCCCGCCGGTTTTATAATTATGGCAATAATTAGTCTTTGTAGGCAATCAGCTCAATTTCAACCTTGGCGCCTTTGGGCAGTTTGTCGACAGCAAAGCAAGCTCTGGCAGGGCAGTCCTTCACAAAGTACTCGGCATAGACGTCATTGACAGCGGCAAAGTCGTTGATGTCTTCCAGCAGGACGGTGGTTTTAACCGCATCGTCCATGGTGTAGCCCTCAGAAGCCAGGATGGCTTTCAGGTTCTCCAAGGACTGTCTGGCCTGGGCGCAAACGTCACCTTCCACAATGGCGCCGGTGGAAGGAACCAGGGGGATCTGGCCGGAGATGAACAGCAGGCCGCCTACGCGGATTGCCTGGGAATAGGCGCCAACTGCAGCGGGTGCGTTGGGGGTAGAAACTACTTTTTTCATGATGCATCTTCCTTTTCTTAAATTAGCCATTTGGCCGTACTAAAACCACCGGCCTGCCCAAAGGCCGGTCGGTTGCTTGTCTATGGACGGAAAACATTTCCGTTAATTCAAGAGTACCAAATTTGGTACAGGCTGTCAATAGAAAAAGCCACTAATTGGAAAATAATGTAACAAATCAGGGGCAAAATAATAAAAAATTATTGTATATCATGTGGTGAAAAATGCGGATGGAGCTTTACAGTATGGGGGAAAAGATAGTATAATGATGTAAAAATACTAGGAACATAATAAAAAATAGTCACAAAATGGGCCATCGCTTTACAAAGTGCAGGAACGCCCGGTTTCCTGCGCATTTGCCCCTTTTATGGAAAGGCGTACCCGCAGTTCTAGGGAGGTATCTCCCCCAAGGATAATTTTTATCGCCTTACGGTCAAAACTTGTGCAATTGGATAGCAAATTCTGTTGGAATCGCGGGCCATTTGTAGTCCGGGGAAATAGTTTTGTCGCCATTTGGTCTGCCTGCAAGCCCTGCCTACACAGGAGGGCTGTCTGTGCCATGCTCAAGGGAGAGAGGCTCCTGCCATTCCACCTTGCCCGTGTGGCTCCGGGGAATCCTTGTGTGTGTGAGAACACCAGTATTCTCCCAGCAAAATGAAAACACCTAGGGGAGGTTTTGAAGATGAATAAAGTCAAGCTTGCCCAATACACCGCGCTGGTCAAATTCCTAGGCGCGGCGCTGGGCCCAGACTATGAAATTGTCCTGCATGACATCAACGGAAAGGACCAGTCGGTGGCAGCTATCGCCAATGGCCGAATCAGCGGGCGGAATGTGGGCGCGCCCCTAACAGACAAAGCCCTTCGGTTTATCGCCGACAAAACCTACCAGGACCAGGACTTCCTGTGCAACTACACCGGCCGCTCTAAGGACGAGCGGACGTTGCGGGCCTCCACCATGTTTATCAAAGACGATGGGGGAAGGCTCATCGGCATGCTGTGTATCAACTTTGACCCCAGCCGCTATCAAAAAGCCTCCCAAGACATCCTGAAGCTCTGCGGCCTGGATGGGGAGATCTTCCTGGAGGACAACCACCTCCACCCGGCGGGCGAGGTGGAGAATTTCTCCGATTCCATTTCCGAGGTCACCGACACTGTCCTCAAACGGTATTTGAAGGATGGCATCCCGCCCGAACGGTTGACCCAGGAGGAGAAGATGGCCATCGTCAAGCAGCTGGAGGAGCGGGGCATCTTCTTATTAAAAGGTGCGGTCAACGAGGTGGCCACCCGGCTCCACTGTTCTGCGGCCAGCATCTACCGGTATCTGGGCAAGATCAACAAGCAGAACGAATCAGGGAACTGATTGGAGGGAGAGGGCTCTGCCCTCTCCTTTTTGTTGTCTAATGTGCGGATTGGGTGACAAAAAGGGATATTTTCCCCTTTTTTTCCCATACTGAATTTACACGCCATGGGAATTGGGCTATAATGTTCCCATAGCCTGGGGACAGGCTGGCAAAGACATCTTGGGGGAGGGCGGCATCCCTCCCTTTTCGATGGGAGCGGAAAGGTGAACCGATGAACAAATACAAAAAGCTGATAGGGAATACCGTCATTTTTGCCATCGGCAGCTTCAGTTCCAAGCTGCTGGTGTTTTTGCTGATGCCGTTGTACACCCGGGTGCTGACCACCTCGGACTATGGGGTGATGGACATTATTGTCAACACCTCCAACCTGCTGATCCCCATTGTGATGGTCAGCATCAACGAGGGGATCATCCGCTTCGGCTTGGACCGGTCGGTCCGCAAGAGCGACGTCCTCTCCACCGGGCTGGGGGTGTGCCTGGCGGGGTTTCTTGTCTTTGGCCTGTTTATCCCTTTGATGAAGTGGGTGGAGTTCATCTCCAGCTATACCATGCTGATCTATGCCTATGTGCTGGCGGGCTGCCTCAAATCGGTGGTGTCCCAGTTTGTGCGGGCCATCGGCTATGTGAAGCTCTACGCCTTCGACGGCATCCTCTCCACCTTCACCACCGTGGTGTTCAACATCCTGCTTCTGGTGGTCTTTAAATGGGGAATCAACGGCTATGTGCTGTCCACCGTCCTCTCCAATGTGCTGTCGGTGCTGTTCCTCTTCTGGATTGCCAATCTGAAAAAGTTCGTCAAGCCCCGGCAGGTCTCCCCCGCCATTGCCAAGGCGATGCTGGTCTACTCCCTGCCCTTGATCCCCACCACCATCTTTTGGTGGATCACCAACGTCTCCGGCCGGTACATGGTCACCTACTTCTTAGGGGAGAGCGCCAACGGCCTTTTCTCGGTGGCTTACAAAATCCCCACGGTGATCACCATGATCTCGGGCATCTTCTCCCAGGCGTGGCAGATCTCCGCCGTCACCGAGGCAGATGACCCGGGTCAGTCCCGGTTTTACTCCGACATCTTTTCCAGCTATCAGACGGTGGTTTTCATGTGTGCTTCGGGGGTTTTGCTGCTCATCAAGCCCATCACCGCCATCCTGGTGTCGGAGGCGTTTTACCCCTCCTGGAAGTATGTCCCCTTTTTGGTGCTGTCGGTCATCTTCTCCTGCTTTGTCACCTTTTTGGGCACTTTTTACATGGTCGCCAAAAAGAACGCCATGGCCCTGGTCACCACCTGCGTGGGCGCTGGGCTCAACCTGGTGCTCAACTACTTTTTGATCCCTAAATATGGGGTCAATGGGGCGGCCTTCGCCACCTTTGCCTGCTACTTCACTGTGTTTGTGCTGCGTGCGGTGGACACCCGGAGGATCGTCCGGCTGGACCTGGGGCTGGGCCGCATGGCCCTCAACACCCTGGGGGTGGCCGCACAGGCCCTCTGCCTCCTCTATGAGGTCAAGTTCCTCTACCCGATCCAGATTGGCATTGTGCTGCTGCTCTGCCTGGTCAACTTAAAATCCATCGGCCGCCTTCTCTTCCAAGCCCTGCGGATGGTGGGAATCCGCCTGTAGAAAACGATGCAAAACCAATTCTGTTTATAAGGAGCACCTGTATGCTGAAGCATCTCCTCTTCCTGTTTGTCCTCTCCATGGTCCCGGTGGTAGAACTGCGGGGGGCCATCCCCCTGGGCGCCGCCTGGGGCATACCCTTTTGGCTCAACTACCTGGTTTGTGTGCTGGGCAACATCCTGCCGGTGCCGGTGCTGATCCTCTTTGCCCGGCGGGTGCTGTTCTTCCTGGCCAAACAGCCAAAGATCGGCAAGTACTTCCAAAAGATTATTGACATCGGCCAGAGTAAGATTGATAAACTGGGCAACTATGAATACCTGGGCCTCTACTTATTTGTGGCCGTTCCCATGCCGGGCACTGGCGCCTGGACCGGTTCCCTCATCGCCACCCTGCTCCAGATGCGGCTGTGGAAGGCGTTTTTGGTCATCGCCCTTGGAGTGATGACCAGCGGCATCCTCATGGGCATCGGCTCCTGGGGGATTCTAGGCCTTTTGGGAATCGGGGGTTAACCGATTTGTGACACTCCATTCACACAAAGTGCGAAATTCTAAAAAACGGCTTGAAATAGCCAAAAGTTTGTGGAAAAAACTACTTGCGGCCATAAGTTTACCAAGGTATACTAAAAGGGTAATCCAAGGGAGGGCCGCCTCCTAAAGGGGTTTCCGCTTGGGCTATCCCCAAAGGGATAGTAGGCGTATGGAATGAACGGGCCGCCATGGAGTGGGTTCTGCGGCATAGATCCGATTTTGTGGAGGCTCTACTGGCAACTGAATGGAGGAACTGTAATGAGCGAATTGAACATGATGGCTAAAGTCAATGAAAACGGCATTTTAGAGGTTCCCAAAGAAGCCATGGATAAATTGGGCTTGAAAGTCGGCGACAAGGTGAGCATTGTCGAGCGGTCTGGCCACATCGTCATTGAAAAACACATCGACCACTGCATTTTGTGTGGTTCCACCGAAAACCTGTTGCCGCCGCTGTACTGCGTCTGCGAGGAATGTGCTGCCAAGATTAAGAGCGGCAGTGCGCTGACCAGCGGTGCCAACCGGATTGATATCTTTTAGCAACTGGACTGTAAGGGAAAAACCCATCGAGTACAGGGAACCGCAGCAGGACAAAAGGCTTAGGCACATGGTTCCCACAGGCAGCTGAATGGAGGAACTGTCATGAGCGAATTGAGCAGGATGGCAAAGGTCAACGAAAACGGCGTTTTGGAAGTGCCAAAAGAGGTTATGGACAAATTGGGCTTGAAAGCCGGCGACAACGTGAGCGTCGTCGAGCGGTCTGGCCACATTGTCATTGAGAAGCACATCGACCACTGCGTGCTGTGCGGCTCCACCGAAAACTTGGTGCCCCCGCTGTACTGTGTCTGTGACAAGTGCATGGCCAAGATCAAAGACGGCCGTCTCATGACCACTGGTATGGATTTCTAACCCATCGCCAAGGGAAAGCGAAAAAGCCCCGGTCCCATGGGACCGGGGCTTTTTGCCGTCTGCTCTTATTAGACAGAATAGCCAAATCGAGAAAGAATTCTCCGGCGGCAGGCGGCAAAAAAGTGAAATGACGCAGGAGAACTAAAGAGATTGGGGCCAAAATCAAGAGAAATTGGAAGATCGGCGGCATTAAATTAAAAAATTGGGAAAAACCTATTGACAGAACCCGTCCCGTTTACTATAATAAATCTTGCTGATCTAAGCCATGCTGCGCTTTTTTGCGGGAATTTCCCTGGCAAAAGCAAGTGTGGAGCATCCATCCCATGCCTTCCTGGCCCTGCGGCTTAGGATGCCGCAAGGGCATGGTTTCGATATGTGATCAAAAGAATTAGGAGGTAAGACTATGTCCACTTTTATGCCTAAGGCACAAGAGATTAGCCGTAAATGGTATATTCTCGACGCAGCTGATAAGCCGCTTGGCCACACCGCAGCGACTGCTGCCATGATCCTGCGCGGCAAACACAAAACCACCTTTGCCCCTCACGTTGACTGCGGTGACCATGTGATCATCCTCAACGCCAGCAAAGCGGTTCTGACCGGTAAAAAACTGGAGCAGAAGGTGTACCGTCATCATTCCGGTTGGGTTGGCGGCCTGAAGGAGGTCAAATACTCCAAACTGATGGCTGAGAACCCCGAAAAAGCCATGATGCTGGCTGTCAAAGGCATGCTGCCTGACACCACCATCGGCCGCAAAGCTCTGACCAGATGCAAAATCTACAGAGACGCCACCCACAACCAGCAGGCTCAGAAACCTGAGGCCTGGACCCTGTAACCGGAAGGAGGACAAATTTGATGTACGATTCCAAACCTTATTTCTACGGAACTGGTAGAAGAAAGAATTCCGTTGCCCGTGTCCGTGTTTACCCCGGCACCGGCGCGATCACCATCAATGGCCGCGATATTGACAATTACTTTGGCCTGGAGACTTTGAAGCTCATCGTCCGCCAGCCCCTGGAGCTGATTGAAGCCACTGGCCGCTTTGATGTCATCTGCACCGTTGCAGGCGGCGGCGTTACCGGCCAGGCTGGTGCCATCCGTCACGGTCTTGCCAGAGCTCTGCTGCAGCAGGATGAGAACAACCGCCCCATCCTGAAAAAAGCCGGCTTCCTGACCCGTGACCCCAGAATGAAGGAGAGAAAGAAGTACGGCCTCAAAGCCGCACGTCGCGCTCCTCAGTTCTCCAAGAGATAGTTTTATCCTTCCTGCCAATCAGTCCGCTCCAGCAATGGGGCGGACTTTTTGCATATATCCCCTGTCCCCCCTGTGGGGAAAAAGGGTCTTTTGGGTATTTTCACAACAAAAAGGCATCTCCCGGCGGGCGGCACAATGGGAGGCTTCCAAATGCGGAAGGTGGAAAAGTGGGGCCAAAAAGAGGGAAAGGTGTTGTTTTTTCCCACGGATATGCCGAAAACGGACGCTGTTTACTCAAAAAGTGGAGGACATAAGGGGAACGACAATTCATGGAACTGGTGAAAATGAATTTTTGCTGCAAAGGAAATGCATGGAAAATTTCACAAACTATTTATGTATTTACAATAAAACAGAAAGGATATTAAATAGTAAAACTGTTTAAAATAAACAGATACAGAAACTTCTTAAAATTTTGTTCATTTTCCACAGAAAGACAACGGATTTTTCCGGCGATAATTTGTCAGGTGGTGGAAATTCACCCGGAAAAACCCGAAAAAAGGGCATGAGAAAGCCTCTTTTCGTCGACCTAAAAACTTGACAGCGGATAGACCACTGCATATAATGGCAACTAATCTGGTAAAAATAAGACTGGCGGGCTTGTCCCAAGCCTTGCAAGAATTTGATTTACCATGAAGGAGAAGTGTATGGATAAGGTTGCCAATTGGGTGATCGTGCTGCTGCGCAAGCTGAAAAGCAGAACTTTTGCAGCAGTTCTTCTGACCCTATCGCTGGCGCTGACCGTGATTCAGCTCACCGTCCTCACCCGCGCAGTGTATATCCGCGATGGAGAGGAAACCATTTTGAAATTTACCATCCGCCAGGACGCCGATGATATCCTTGAAGAGAACGGCATCGCCACCATGGCCTGTGATATTGTCGACTTTGACGGGTTCCACGGCCGGGTAGGGGAAATCAGCATCACCCGAGCTTTCCCAGTGGAGATCACCGCGGACGGTTCCACCCAAACGGTGATGGTCACCGGTGGCACAGTGGGCGATGCCATGGATCAGGTGGGTCTTTCCATCGATTCGGATGACCTCATCAACTACCGGCCGGGCAAACCGGTGGAGGAAGGGGACCGGATCGTCATCCAGCGGGTAGAATACACCACTGTCACCGAGGAGAGCGACATCCCCTATGAAACCATCACCAAAAGCACCAGCCTGATCCCCAACGGGCGCACCCGGGTGCTGACCCGGGGGGAGAACGGCCATAAGGTCACCACCTATATTGATATGTCCATCGATGGGGTGCCTCAAGAGCGGGAGCTTGTGGGGGAGAATATCACCAAGCGCCCAGTCACCGAAGAGATCCTAGTGGGGGACAATTCCCCAATATCTCCCTTGCAGTTTGGCACCGTGGGGGCAAACGGCGTGCCCACCAATTACCGCACGGTTCTCACCGGCCAGCGGGCCACCGGCTACAGTGCCAAGCGGGGTGCCTGGGGGGCCAGCGGCATGCGGCTTTCCCCTGGATATGTGGCCACCAACCCCAATGAGATTCCCTATGGCACCAAAATGTACATCGCCAGCCCAGACGGCAGCTTTGTCTATGGGTATGCCATTGCGGCGGACACAGGAACCGGCCTTATGCAGGACGTCATCGATGTGGACTTGTTCTATGACACCTATACCGAGAGCTGCCTGAGCAGCCACCGCATCGTCAATATTTATATTTTGGATTAAGGGGAAATCCCTGAGAAAAGGAACAGGATGGAGCAGCTTCTCCATCCTGTTTTTGTTTGCAGTTAGAGGCGGATTTCTGGGAGAATTTGGAGATGGAGGAAACAATCCCGCAATGCAGTAAACTTTGCCAGGAGCAACACTTAATCTATGACAGAGCTTCCAAATCGAGGGGTAACAGCGCCCCAAAATTGGAAACTATCCTGGGTTTATGTTACAATGATTTCAGAGAGATCATCTTGACAGGCAGAGGTGTTGCCGTCATGGCGGGAATTTTCTTTGCCCGCCATGCGGCCCCCGCTATGAGGGCGTCGGCCCCGGTCCAGGGAATCGCGGCCTGGATGCGGCACACCGCACGCAACAATGGGGGGAAACCGGTTCCGTGGGAGGGACGGGGAACCTCAGAATCCCTGTGAAGGAGGGAACAATATGAGTGAGATGGATAAAAACAAAAACAGTTTGCTCATGGTGATTATCACCTTGCTGGTTATCACCATCATCTTGTTGGTGGCGGTGATCGGCATGATGTTTGCCCGGAACAATGGCGACCAGCCAGTGTCGGGGAACCTGCCGACCAGCAGCCAGGAGGAGAGTTCCTCCAGTGAACCGGAGGAAAGCGACCCGGAGGAAGAGGAAGAATCCTCCTCGTCCTCTACCGTCAGTTCCTCCCGGCCGGTGAGCGGAGGGAGCACCACGCCGGTGAGCCGGCCCACTTATCCCACGCCCCCATCCTCCGCCCCCAGCAGTTC
>OJRY01002153.1_pt1 | contig 12641 bp, 7 predicted proteins | sample 1599311 | NCBI WGS metagenome assembly OJRY01 (sample SAMN04168657, study PRJEB22393) | human gut metagenome | biome: human gut microbiome; feature: stool | host: Homo sapiens | collected 2014-03-20 | reverse complement strand
ACGGAGTGAACAGTAACGAAAAAGCTGAAGAGCGGATTGTTGCGCGGATGCGTTTTGTGGTGTATAATTAAACGCAATAGGCTTGTGAACAGTAGCTCTGTAATTTAAGCAAGGATATAAGGTGAACAATTTTGAAAAAGACGATAGAAGAACTATTAAGTGGAAATTTCAGACATGAACATCCGCAGCTCCTTTTTTCGCAGGACAAAATAGAAGTGACTCTGAAAGCAGGTGATGTGTACAAAGGGGAACTGTATTTTGGAACAGAGGATAATCAGAAAATACGTGGATATATTACATCTTCCAACAGGCGCGTGGTACCGGGAACCGAGAAATTTTCGGGAACTACGGTGAGACTGCAGTATGGAATTGACGGTGCGGGGATGCACCCGGGTGAGAGACATGAGGGATGGCTTTGTTTCACCACAGACATTGGAGAATATAAGCTGCCATTTCTCATTCAGACAGAGAAAGCAGAACTGAAAAGTGCAGCCGGAGATGTGCCGGATATGGATACCTTTGTGAATATTGCAAAGGACGATTTTAAAGAAGCATATCGTGTTTTTACAGACCGCAGATTTGAACTTCTGTTAAGAAATGCCGGACAGAAAGAGAAAGCTCTTTATAAGGGACTCTCAAAACAGCCCGTGACATTTCAGCATGTAGAAGAGTTTCTGATCGGAACGGGAAAAAAGGATCCTGTAAAAATTGAACTGAAGGCAGATCAGAACAGCTTTTATGATATCAGTGAATCTGTCCGCGAAACTTTTGCAGTTCAGAGGAGCGGATGGGGACATCTCAGGCTGGAGGTAGAGGCGAAAGGCGATTTTCTGGAAGTTTCCAGGCATGTGGTCACAGATGAGGATTTTATAGGAAGCTATTATCAGGTGGAATATGTAATCCGTAAAGAAAAGCTGAAAAAAGGACGTCAGTTTGGTGAGATCACTGTGAAGAGTCCCTATCAGCAGCTGACTTATCAGATCACTGCATCCATGGAATCGAAAGTGCAGCTCAAAACAGAAATTCATGTGAAACGGCATAAGCTGGAACTGTTACGTGACCTTGCAGAATACTCCTGCAAAAGAATGGACAGTAAGACATGGATCGGCAGCAGCAGATTTGTCCTTAATCAGTTAAGGGAAGAAGGCTGTGATTATCCGGAATATCAGATGTATGAAGCATACATTCTTCATATGGAAGAAAAGGATGAGCAGGCAAGAGAAATTCTGAAGAAATTTAAACATCAGAACTTTGTCAGAGAGAATCTGGAACTGGCAGGTGCTTACCTTTATCTCTGCGTTCTTACAGGATTGCACAAAGACAGAGAACAGGCGATAAGACGTCTGTACAATTTCTTTCTGCAGAAGGAAGATAGTTTTCTGTTGTTTAAACTCTGGCTGGAGATGAATCCGGAGGATAAGGGTTCCCCTTCAAGGCTGGTATTTATGATGGAGGAACTTTTTGAGAAAGGCTGCAGGAGTCCGTTTCTGTATCTGGAAGCATGGAATTATATAAGCAGTGATACAACACTTCTTCACAGAATGAGCAGTTTCTGGACACAGGTATTTTTATTTGCGGGAGAGAAAGGTCTTCTGACAGAAGAGCTGGTGATGAGATTTGCCTATCTTACAGGGTATGAGAGAGAATTTTGTACCAGTATGTACAGAGCACTGGCAATGGGATACGATGCTTTTGAATCCGATGATACGCTGGAAGCAATCTGCAGATATATCATGCTTGGAAATCCGAGAAAACCGGAATATTTCAGATGGTTTTCCCTGGCAGTGGAGAAAGGAATCCGTCTGACAAGGATATATGAATATTATGTGGAAACAATGGATACATCTTATCAGAGAGAACTTCCAAAGCCCCTTCTGATGTATTTTACCTATAATAATACTTCTCTTGCAGATGATAAAAAGGCATTTATTTATGCAAGTATTGTGGGAAACAGAGGCCGTCAGCCACAGACATATGCGGATTACAGGGATCATATGAAGATTTTTGCCATGCGCAAGGCGAAAGAAGGACGGATGAATGAGAATTATGCGGTCCTTTATCAGGAATTTTTAAGCAATCCCAAAACAGAAGGACAGGCAAAACTGCTCGCGCAGAAGCTGTTTACACACAGACTGTACTGTGATGATAAGAAGATACGCTATGTGATCGTGCGCCATGAACAGCTCAGGGAAGAAGAAATTTACCCATGTATCCAGGGCGTAGCTTATCCAAGAATTTATACAGATGATGCGGTGATCCTGTTTCAGGATGGGAAGCAGAGAAGATATGTATCAACAGTAGATTATAATATCAAGAAATTATTTGATGAGCGTGAACTGACAGATAAGGTTCTTGGTTTTCATATTGAAGAGCCGGGGCTGGTACTTCACTGCAGTGAGCATACAGAACTGAAACCGGAGAATCTTCAGGCATTCCAGAGGATCCCGGAGTCAGAGGAATTTTCAGATGAATATCAGAAATGTATCAGAGAGAAGCTGCTTTCTTATTATTCCGAACACACCAGAGCAGAAGAAGCAGATAATTATCTGAGACAGATGGATTATAAGAAATATGCGGCTGTAGACAGAACAGCTCTTCTGGAAGTACTGATCTCCAGAGGAATGTATCAGCAGGCAATGTCCATTGTTTCCCAATTCGGATATGAAGGAATCCGCATAGAGAGCCAGCTGAAGCTGACCAGCAGAATGCTGACAAGATGTGAGATGGAGGAGGATGACGAATTGCTTGCCCTTGCATCGGATGTATACAGACGCGGAAAATATGATGAAGTGATCCTGAAGTATCTTATGGAATACAGATTTGGTCCTGTAGATGAACTGATATCTGTATGGAAAAGTGCGCAGGGCTTTGAGATGGATACTTATGAACTGGAAGAGAAGCTTCTTGGCCTTCTGATGTTTACTTCTGATTACAGGAAAGAGGGAGAGAAGATCCTGGAGGATTATGTTCATCACAGCGGAAAGGAACGTATTACAGGAGCATATCTTACGCAGACTGCATATGGTGCATTTGTAAAAGAATATCCGATGAGTGTTTTTGTAAGAAGTCTGCTGGAGCGGGCTTATGATGAGAAATGGCCGGTTGATTTTGTATGCAGTCTTGCTCTTCTGGAAGCGTATTCCAAAGAAAAAAAACTGGAGAAAAAACAGCTTTGCAATGCAGAGGAGATTCTTCAGAAATGTGTGAAACAGGGAATGTACTTTGCGTTCTTCGGGAAACTTCCGGTATCTGTCTTAAGTCCTTATCAGTTGGATGATAAAACCTTTGTGGAATACCATGCAGATCCGTCTGCAAAGGTGACACTCTATTATGCACTGGATGCAGGCCTCGGAAATCAGGTGAAATATCAGACAGAGCCTTTGCGTGATTTATATGAAGGTATTTTTGCAAAATCATTTACATTGTTCTACGGGGAGACATTGCGGTATTATTTTGAATCAGTAACAGGAGAGCGGGTAAATCGGACACAGGAGAGGGTACTTACAATGAATAAGATTGAGGGTACACCTGTAAGCAAATATCATATGATCAATCAGATGCTCTCTGCACGCAGACTGGATAAAAAGAAAGAAGTGTTTTCACAGGTGAAGAAGTATCTTCGCCAGGAACAGTATGTGAAGAAGATGTTTGTGATCGAGAAAGAAGAGCAGGAACAGATTGTCCTGAAACCGGGAGGAACAAATGAACGAAATTCGTGATTTGATCGTGGGAATTGATTTTGGCAAAGAGTATTCTCAGATATGTTATTATGACAGAAAAGGAGACGAGGCACGTTCTCTTTCTATGAAAGCGGGTGGAAATCAGTATGAGGCTCCCTGTATTCTGTGCTGGAGACCGGAGCAGAAAGACTATTGCGTAGGACTGGAAGCAGATTACTTTGTCCGGGAAAAGGGCGGAGTCATGATCGATGATGTCTATGGAATCTGTGAAAAAAGTGATTCTGTGCTGGTGGAAGGACAGGAACTTGCACCATGGGAGATCCTGGCTCAGTTTCTGCAGGGAATGCTTAAATTTCTGGGAGTGGCAGAACTGGTCAAAAATACTAAATGTGTGGCGGTGACACTGCCCGGGCTGACGGAAATTCAGGTTGAGAATTTCCAGAAAGCATTTGAGATAATTGGATTTCCACATGAGAAATATATGCTGCTGGATTATGGGGAAAGCTTCTATTATTATGTGCTCTCACAGAAAAGAGAAACCTGGAACCGTAGTGTGGGATGGTATGCCTTTACACCGGAGAACGTGTCTTTTCGCAAGATGACAATGAACGGTGCAACAAAGCCTGTCACTGTAAAACTGGAAGAAGCTGTGGAGACAGAACTTCCTGCTGAGGGACAGGAGAGAGATTCGGAATTCAGTAAGTTTGTCCAGAAAACACTTGGCAGAGATCTGTTTTCCAGCATTCAGATCACAGGAGATGGATTTTCACAGGACTGGGCAGAGCAGTCTGTAAGGTTACTCTGTTATCAGAAAAGAAAGGTTTTCTATGGAAATAATCTTTTTGCAAAGGGTGCCTGCGCTGCAGGAAAAGAGAAAACAGAGAACAAGGCATTAAAGGGATATCGCTTTTTAAGCGATTCTCTGGTTATGGCTGATGTGGGGATGGAAATGAGAGTGATGGGTTCTCCTACCTATTATCCGCTGATCGAGGCAGGAAATAACTGGTATGACAGTAAGGCATCCTGTGAATTTATTCTTGATGATACAGAGGAGCTTGTGTTTATTGTAAGCACGTACCACAGACCGGAGAAAAGAAGGGTAGGAATGATGCTGCCCGGTATTCCGTTGCGTCCGGACAAGACTACCAGATTACGGCTGGAATTACAGTATGTCTCATCTGCAGAATGTAAAGTGACGGTTACAGATCTGGGATTCGGAGAAATGTTCCCTTCCAGTGGGAAAACCTGGACAGAGACAGTAGAATGGTAAAGGAGATGGAGCAATGAGCGGATATATTTTATGTCAGACAAAAAAAGCACAGCGTCCTTATTTTATAGAGAATATCAGTATGAATATTTATTCTATAGAAGAACTCTGTTATTATCTGTACCACAATCTTTACCTTGCTGATCATACTGTTTTTAATGAAGAATTATGCAACTGGCTCAGAGATGAGCTTGAACTTGTGCATCTGGCTGCAAAGCTGAAACAGAATCTGGAGAGAAATGTAAGTGTGGAAGAGATGATCTATCCTGTTTTCAAGGAGATCAATTACCTTACCTATGAGGAGATGAAAGGCTTTAACAGCAGGATTGTGACTTATGGAAAAGAAAAAGCGGCAGTCCGTCAGAAGAGAAAGGGAGATGCACTGACAGAAAACGGAATGTATGTGAACGCCATCCGGGTATACCAGAAACTCCTGGAAAGAGAGGATCTGTCTGAGCAGAGAAAAGGATTCGCAGCTTCAGTGCGCTATAATCTTGGCTGTGCATACAGTTATCTTTTTCAGATGGAAAAAGCACAGGAATGTTTTCTGGAAGCATACAGAGAAGCACATTCAAAAGATGCCTTAAAAGCTTATATCATAGCATACAGCAGTGTTCATGATAAGACAGATTATGATAAGGTTATGGAAGAACTTGAAGTAGATGAAGAACTGAAGAAAGATATAAAAGAAGAAATCAGGCAGTCTCTGAAAGCTTTCGAGTCTGTACCGGAAGAGAAAACAGATGAAAAAAATCTGGATGCCCTTCTGGAGAGACTTATGAAAGATTATCACAGAAGTACAGGTTCATAACTTACTCTTGACAGAGGCGGAGGTGTGTGATAGGATTAACACATACTTTCACATGGTAGAGTGGCTGTGTGATAAATAACAAAACAGATAAAGAGGAGATATTTATCATGAAAAAGAGATCTTTAGCAGTACTCATGGCAGGAGTTATGGCAGCTTCTATGATGACGGGTGTTGTTTCTGTATATGCAGATGCTGACAGTAAGACATTAACTGTAGGATTTGATGCACAGTATCCTCCTTTCGGATATAAAGACGATAATGGAGAGTATGTTGGTTTTGACCTTGACCTTGCACAGGAAGTATGCGACAATCTCGGATGGGAGCTTGTGAAGAAACCGATCAACTGGGATTCCAAGGATATGGAACTGAATTCCGGTTCTATCGACTGTATCTGGAACGGATTTACCATTAACGGACGTGAGGATGACTATACATGGTCAGATCCATATCTGAACAATGAGCAGGTGATGGTTGTTGCAGCCGATTCAGGGATTGAGAAGCTGGATGACCTGGCAGGCAAGAATGTAGTAGTTCAGGCCGCTTCCGCAGCACTGGATGCATTAAACAGCGATGATAATAAGGATCTTACAGCAAGCTTTGCATCACTGACAGAGAATCCTGATTACAATACAGCATTCATGAATCTGGATTCCGGCGCTGCAGATGCCATCGCAGTAGATATCGGTGTTGCCAAATATCAGCTTTCCCAGAGAGAAGAAGGCAAATATGTGATCCTCGACGAGCCAATCCAGAGCGAAGAGTATGGAATCGGCTTTAAGAAGGGTAACGATGAGCTGAAAGATACTGTATGGGAAGAAGTTCTGAAACTTTATGATGCAGGTGAAGTTGATAAACTTGCTGAGAAGTATGAAGTAGCAGATATGCTCTGCATTGGAGATGATGAGAAATCTGATGATAAAAAAGATGATGCAGCAGAGGATGATGCTTCCGATGCAGACACAGCAAAAGAAGATACAGCTGATACAGCGAAAGATGCTGAATAGTCAGCCGGAACAAAAACAGTTATGATACAAGAGGACAGATCTGTGCAGGCTGTCCGCATTATAAAGGAATGGAGGGTACATTTTGTGCACCCTCTTTTCTTACTGTACAGGAGAAATTTTTCAGGAGGAAAGCTTATGTCTTTAAGTGTAATGCTGCAGCAGCTTGCCAGTGGTATGGTAGTTTCTGTAGAGATTTTTGTAGTGACATTACTTTTTTCACTTCCGCTGGGACTTCTGATCTGCTTTGGCAGAATGTCCAAGAATCCGGCGATACGTGGAATTGTGTCTGCCTACATATCAGTTATGCGTGGAACCCCGTTAATGCTGCAATTGATGGTTGTGTATTTCGGACCATACTTTATTTTTGGAATCCGTATTTCCATGGGATACAGCCTGATCGCTGTGTTTATTGCATTCAGTATTAACTATGCTGCATATTTTGCGGAGATTTACAGAGGAGGAATCGAATCTATTTCAGCGGGACAGTATGAGGCTGCAAAGATCTTGGGATACAGCAAAGCCCAGACATTTTTCAGGATCATCCTGCCGCAGGTGATCAAGAGAATCCTTCCATCTGTGACAAATGAGGTTATCACACTGGTAAAGGATACGTCACTGGCATTTGTTGTTGCTGTTTCGGAGATGTTTACAATTGCAAAACAGATTGCAAGTGCACAGACGACTATGATGCCTTTTGTGATCGCTGCTGTTTTCTATTTTGTGTTCAATCTTCTTGTTGCGATTGTAATGGATAAGATTGAGAAAAAACTGAATTATTATCGCTGACAGGCGGCTGGGGTTATAAAATATTTTTGACTCTGACATCATTTAATTTAAGAGGAATATTTGCTATGGTATTATTTGAAATGAAAAACATAAAGAAGAGCTTCGGCAGCCTTGAAGTATTAAAAGACATTTCACTTCAGGTAGAGGAGGGTGAGGTTCTTAGTATTATCGGACCTTCCGGTTCCGGTAAATCCACACTTCTCCGCTGTGCCACCGGTCTTGAGACACCGGACAGCGGTGAGATCATCAAGCAGGGGGATGTGGGACTGGTATTTCAGAACTTTAATCTTTTCCCCCATTTTTCCGTACTGAAAAATATCACAGATGCTCCGATCAGAGTGCAGAAGAGAAAGAAAGAAGAGGTTTATGCACAGGCAAGAACTCTGTTAAAGCAGATGGGACTTGCAGACAGAGAGAATGCATATCCGTTTCAGCTTTCCGGCGGCCAGCAGCAGCGTGTCTCTATTGCCAGGGCATTATGTATGAATCCGAAGATCCTGTTTTTTGATGAGCCTACTTCTGCCCTTGATCCGGAGCTTACGAGTGAAATTCTTAAGGTAATCAAAGATCTGGCAGCAGAACACATCACTATGGTGATCGTTACTCATGAGATGACATTTGCAAGAGATATCTCTGATCATATTATTTTTATGGATAAGGGACTGATCGCAGTTGAGGGGAGTCCAAAAGAGGTATTTGAATCAGAACATGCGAGAATGAAAGAATTTCTTGGTAAATTCCATCAGGGATAAGGTTTTTGTGGTTGCTTTTAGAGGAATGATGTTATATAATTTCAACGTACGTGGTTGAGAAAAACGTACGTACAGAAGTGAAATAAAAGGATTAAAAATAATATCCTATAAAAAACAGGAGAGTGAAGATGAGTACAGACAGATATGTAAGTCCTTTATCAGAACGTTATGCCAGCAAAGAAATGCAGTATATTTTTTCCCCGGATATGAAATTCCGCACATGGAGAAGACTCTGGATCGCACTTGCTGAGACAGAGAAAGAGCTTGGCCTTAACATTACACAGGAGCAGATTGATGAACTGAAGGCACATGCAGAGGATATCAATTATGACGTTGCAAAGGAACGTGAACGTCAGGTGCGTCATGATGTTATGTCTCACGTATATGCGTATGGCGTACAGTGCCCGAAAGCAAAAGGAATCATCCATCTGGGAGCAACCTCCTGTTATGTAGGTGATAATACAGACATTATTGTAATGACAGAAGCATTAAAGCTTGTGAAGAAGAAACTGGTCAATGTTATTGCCGAGCTTTCTGCTTTCGCAGATAAATATAAAGATCAGCCTACTCTGGCATTTACACATTTTCAGCCTGCACAGCCTACTACAGTAGGTAAGCGTGCAACACTCTGGACACAGGAATTCCTGCTTGATCTGGAGGATCTGGAGTATGTTCTGGGAACAATGAAGCTTCTGGGATCCAAAGGTACAACCGGAACACAGGCAAGCTTTCTGGAACTGTTTGACGGAGATCAGGAGACTATCGACAAGATTGATCCGATGATCGCAGAGAAGATGGGATTTAAGGAATGCTATCCGGTATCCGGACAGACATATTCCCGTAAGGTAGATACACGTGTTGCCAATATTCTTGCAGGAATTGCAGCAAGTGCACACAAGATGTCCAATGATATCCGCCTTCTTCAGCATCTGAAGGAAGTAGAAGAACCATTTGAGAAATCTCAGATCGGCTCCTCCGCAATGGCGTATAAGAGAAATCCTATGAGAAGTGAGCGTATTGCTTCCCTTTCCAGATATGTAATGGTAGATGCCCTTAACCCGGCGATCACATCTGCAACTCAGTGGTTTGAGAGAACTCTGGATGACTCTGCAAATAAGCGTCTGAGTATTCCGGAAGGTTTCCTTGCTATTGACGGAATCCTTGACCTCTGTCTTAATGTTGTAGATGGATTGGTTGTTTATCCGAAGGTTATCGAGAAACATATGATGGCAGAGCTTCCGTTCATGGCTACAGAGAATATCATGATGGATGCTGTAAAAGCAGGCGGTGACCGTCAGGAACTTCATGAGCGTATCCGTGAGCTTTCCATGGAAGCCGGAAAGACTGTCAAGGTAGAAGGCAAAGATAATAATCTGCTGGAACTGATCGCAGCAGATCCTGCATTCAACCTTTCTCTGGAAGATCTGCAGAGATCCATGGATCCGAAGAAATATATCGGACGTGCCAAAGAGCAGACAGAGAGATTTGTAAATACAGTAGTTCAGCCGATCCTCGATTCCCATAAGGAACTTCTGGGAGTGAAAGCTGAGATCAATGTCTGATCAGTAAATACTTAACATAACGGTTTGGAATATTACAGAATCTGATATAAAGATAATAAGCGTTGCTGTTTCCTGATGATATCTGGCAGGTCATTCTACAAGGTCGGGTAAACAGTAAGCGGTAAATACAGGAGGAATTATATAATGGTAAAAGCAGTTGTTGGTGCTAACTGGGGAGATGAAGGTAAAGGTAAGATTACCGATATGCTCGCTGAGAAGGCTGATATTATCGTAAGATTTCAGGGTGGTGCAAATGCAGGTCATACAATCGTAAATAACTATGGTAAATTTGCCCTTCATACTCTGCCGTCAGGTGTGTTTTATGATCATACTACAAGTGTGATCGGCAACGGTGTTGCACTGAATATCCCGGTATTTTTCAAAGAGTACAATGAAGTGGTAAGCAGAGGTGTTCCGGCTCCGAAGATCCTTATCTCCGAGAGAGCACAGATGGTTATGCCATACCATATTCTTTTTGACCAGTATGAGGAAGAACGTCTGGGCGGCAAATCTTTCGGATCTACCAAGTCAGGTATTGCTCCGTTCTACTCAGACAAATATGCAAAGATTGGTTTCCAGGTAAGTGAACTTTTTGATGAAGAACATCTGAAAGAAAAACTTGCAAGTGTATGTGCGACAAAGAATGTTCTTCTTGAACATTTATATCACAAACCGCTTCTTAATGTGGATGAATTATTTGCTGAACTTATGGAATATAAGAAAATGGTTGAACCATATGTATGTGACGTATCCCTGTATCTGTGGAACGCATTAAAAGAAGGTAAAGAAGTTCTTCTTGAGGGACAGCTTGGTTCTCTGAAAGACCCGGATCATGGAATTTATCCGATGGTTACATCTTCCTCTACCCTGGCAGGATATGGTGCAGTAGGAGCAGGTCTTCCACCATATGAGATCAAACAGATTGTTACTGTATGCAAGGCATACTCCAGTGCAGTAGGAGCAGGTGCATTTGTTTCTGAAATCTTTGGCGATGAAGCAGATGAACTGAGAAGACGTGGCGGTGACGGCGGTGAATTTGGTGCTACTACAGGCCGTCCAAGACGTATGGGATGGTTTGACTGTGTTGCTTCCAAATACGGATGCCGTCTTCAGGGAGCTACAGATGTTGCTTTCACAGTTCTTGATGTTCTTGGATATCTGGATGAAATTCCGGTCTGCACAGGATATGAGATTGATGGAAAAGTAACAACAGAATTTCCGACAACTACACTGCTTGAGAAAGCAAAACCGGTTCTGGAGACTCTGCCGGGATGGAAATGCGACATCCGCGGAATCAAAAAATATGAAGATCTGCCGGAGAACTGCAGAAAGTATGTTGAGTTCGTTGAGAAACATATCGGATTCCCGATTACTATGATCTCCAATGGCCCGGGACGTGACGATATCATCTACAGAAATAAATAATAAAGATAAATTTACCTGTCTGATCGGCAGACGGTAAATAAGACTATACGCCGGGGAATTTCTCCGGCGTGTCTTTTATATAACTGGAGGCTTATGAAAAAAGATAATAATAAGATAAAAAAAATCGGGGCATGGATCGCAATCATAATCCTGCTTCTTGCATGTTGTATGCCGATGATTTTTGCATTCGGGAATGGAGAAGATTCGCAGGTCTATTTTAAAGCCTCGCTTGCAGTGGCGATCATGGTTCCCATCATGGCTTATGCAATATGGATGGTTTATAAATTACTGAACAGGAATAAAAAGGTGGTGGATTCGGATATGGAGAATATTATTTTTGACGTTGGACAGGTTCTTGTAAAATATGACTGGGAGACCTATCTGGACAGTTTTGGTTTTCCGAAGGAAGAGCGTGATAAAATTGCGGAAGTGGTATTTCAGAGCAATACCTGGAATGAGAGAGACAGAAGTAGCGAGACTGAGCAATATTATGTAGATCAGATGGTAAAAGCTGCACCGGAGTACGAAAAGGATATCCGGGAGGTAATGCGCCGTTCTGACGAGACAATTGAGAAAACAGATTATGCGGAAACCTGGGTGAAATATCTCAAAAATCAGGGATATCATCTCTATGTCCTTTCCAACTACGGAACTTATATGCTGGATCGTACAAAGCAGGATATGTCTTTTCTGAAATATATGGACGGAGTGGTATTTTCCTGTGATGTGCAGCAGATCAAGCCTGAGGTGGATATTTACAAAACACTTCTGAAGCGTTACAGCCTGAAACCGGAGAAATCGGTATTTTTGGATGATCGTGCCGTGAACTGTGAGGGAGCCGGAAAAGCCGGTATCCATACCATCCAGTTTGAGAATTTGAAGCAGGCGGCGAAGGCGCTTGAGAAGCTTGGTGTGAAATGACCTTCAGTGTGAAAAGAGAAACGCAGAGGGCCTGCACCATCGCGAAGCCCTCTGCATTCTAAAGGGGAGGATATGATAAGTATCTCCCGGAACGGCATCTGTTATACAGAAAATATATAAGATCTTGTAATCTTTTATTCCCTGTTCTTCTTCCGGTATTCACCGGGAGTCATTCCATATGTTTTTTTAAAAATACGCATGAAATGCTCCGGACTTTCATACCCTACAAGTTCACAGATCGCAAGATTGCTGAGAGAGGTTTCACGCAGAGCATGACATGCCTGGTTCAGCTTGATATCCCGGATGATCTGTAAAAATGTCCGTCCGGTACTTTCCTTGATCAGGGTACTGAGGTGGGAAGTACTATAGCCAAAATGCTTCGCAGCTTCACGTAAGGTAACGCTCTGGTAGTGACGGTTCAGGTAGTTGAGGA
>OJRY01002136.1_pt1 | contig 12700 bp, 19 predicted proteins | sample 1599311 | NCBI WGS metagenome assembly OJRY01 (sample SAMN04168657, study PRJEB22393) | human gut metagenome | biome: human gut microbiome; feature: stool | host: Homo sapiens | collected 2014-03-20 | reverse complement strand
GGCTGACGCCCGAAAAGGGCGCGTCCATCGAGGACCGGCGCGCGGCGCTGGCCGCGAAATGGCGCAGCCTGTCCGGCAAGTGCGACATTGAGCTGATCCGCACCATCTGCGGGAGCTGGAACGGCATCGCGGCCGAGGTGACCTATGACGGGGTATCGTGCGTTACGATCCTGTTCCGCTCCACGGCGGGCATGCCAGGCAACATGGAGAGTGTGCGGCGCGCGCTGCGCGAGGTCATCCCCGCACACCTGCGGTATGAGATCACCGCGGCGCTGCTGCGCCAGGGCGGGAGCCGGACGTACAGCGCGGCCGCAGGGACGCGGGCCAAACATTACGGAGAACACGAGGTGATGCTATGAGTTGGACAAATGCGGCCATCACGGCCGCGGGACACGCCCTGCAGGCGGCGCTCGTCGGCACGGGCAAGGGGCTGGTATTCACGCGCGCGGCAAGCGGCGCGGGGCTGGCCGCCGGAACGCTGGAGGAGCAGACCGCAGTCACGGACGAGCGGCAGGCGCTTTCCCTGCAGCCCGCGCAGGTGCTGGAGGGCGCAAAGGTACGGGTGCGGGCGGTACTGGTCAACACCGGCCTTTCGGCGGGCTACACCATGCGCCAGCTTGGCTTTTACGCGCGCGCCGAGGACAGCGGGGACGAGGTGCTGTATGCGCTGGTGCAGGACGAGGCGGGCGACCCCATCCCAGCCGCAGCGGAAAGCCCGGGCTTTTCGGTGGACTGGACGTATGTTTTTAGTTTTGGCAACGCGGCCAAAGTGACGGTGGAGCTGGACCCTGCGGGCGTGATCGGCTGGGGCGCGGTTGGCCAGCCGGACGGCGTGGCGGGGCTTGGGCCGGACGGCAAGGTGCCGGAGGGGCAGCTGCCGGATATGACGGTCGATTTGTCCGGCGACAAGGCGGCCGGTATCCTGCCGCTGGCAAAGGGCGGCACAGCCGCAGGCACGGCGCAGGGCGCGCGGACTAATTTAGAGGTGGCAAAGCCGGTGCGGACGACGGCGTCGTTCCCCACGGCCGGCTGGACGCTGTCCGGCAGCGTATACACGCAGACGGTGAGCTGCAGCGTGGCGAAAGCGGCCATGAAATACGCCAACATCGGCCCGCAGTACTCCACGGATGCGTCCGCGCGCAAACTGGAGCAGGAGGCGTATGCCCTGATCGCCTATGTCGATACCGCGGACGGGCAGCTTGTGGCTACCTGCTGGGGCAACGAGAAGCCCGCGGTCAACCTGACGCTGATATTCGAGGGAGGGGTGGACTGATGCGGACAATAGCGGGCGGGGACGGCGTGAAAGAGCCGTCGTTCAAGGTATCCTCTATAAAAAAGCTCGAAGTCCCCAGTGGAGGAAGCCTGTATGTGGGGGACTACCGCATGGTTGCGGCAGCGGCGAGCAGTAACCGGTATCAGGTGCTTTTCCCTGACTATGGATTCTATATTGATGTGGATTATAACAACGGCAGTATTATTTCATCGAGTCAGTTTAATAAGAACTACTATAACCAGAACACCAAAACGCTGACATGGCAATACGACGATCAATCCCCGATGTATGGCTTCAAATAGGGAGGTGCATCAATGAAGCTGCTCACAAACGATAAGACCTATGAGGACATCGCGTTCCGGCCGACGGCGGACGGGTGCGTGATCACGGCGCGGGAGGCCATCGAGCAGGGCGAGACGCTGGTGATCCAGGCGGACGACGGCGCGGAGCTGTGCCGCTACACGGTGGCGGACTGGCTGCGGTGCGAGACGGACGGGGGCACGCTGACGCTATCCAACAGCCCAGCGCCGGAGCCGCCGCCCGCGCCTGATCTGGACGCGCTGCGCGAGGCGCGGCAGGAGGCAAACAGGCAGGCGCTTGCGGACTGGCTGGCCGCGCATCCGCTCGTCTGGACGGACGGCCAGACCTACGGCGTGACGCAGGAGGATCAGGACGAGCTGGCGCTCAACCTGATGCAGTACCAGCTTGCGGTGCAGGCGCGGCAGGAGGCGGTGCTGGAGTGGCACGCGCAGAAGCAGGCGTGCAGGGTATTCACGGTGGAGGAGTACACAGCGCTCTCGCTGGCGATTGCCGCGTATGTTTACCCGTACCGGCGGTATCAGGAAACGGTCAAGGCCGCGATCTGGGCGGCGGAGAGTGAGGAGGAGATCAATGCGGTGCAGATTGATTACAGCACGGTCGCTGGCGCTGCATAGCGGCATGGCCGTGCTCGGCGGGCTGGCGTACATGGGTATCGAATTGCTTTGGCGCGGGCGCACCCATTGGACGATGGGCGTGCTGGGCGGTGTGTGCTTTGTGCTGATCGGCCTGCTGGACGAGATACAGGAGCACCCGCCGCTGCCGCTGCAGATGCTGCAGGGCGCGGCGATCGTGACAGGGCTGGAGCTGCTCGTGGGGCTGGTGGTCAACCGCTGGCTCGGCTGGGGCGTGTGGGACTACTCGGACATGCCCTGCAACCTTTGGGGGCAGGTATGCCCGCAGTTTTCGGCGGCGTGGTTCGGGCTGAGCTTTGTTGCCGTAAAGGTGGAAAACCTGCTACATTGGCTTCTAAAAGGAGGAAAAAGTTATGAAAATGACGAAAAATAATCGGGGGGGTGCTTAAACCACGGTTTAAGTGCGGATTTTCCCAAAACGGCACAGAGGGGCGGTGCCGCGTATGAGATGCAACATGACGCGGGAGACCGCGCAAGCGGTTTCGCCAATACAATACTTCAAAACAGCGACCGTGGAAATTCCGAATTACAGTACTTCTTATACAATAAACATGGGGTTCACACCAAAAGCTGTGCTTCTGATAACAGACAAACATGTAGCCTTTGGATGCGCGCTGACAGGGTTTTCTGTTACAGTACAAGGTCAAAATCATTGGGACGATATGCTGGAAATCGTATCGAATGGGATCCGGTTGAGCGGCAGCCTTTATCCAAGCTCAAATCTCTGCTATGTCGCCTTTGGATAGCAGGCCGCCGGAAGGCGGTGGCCGTATGAGGTGTATCATGGCGGGGCAGGCTGGCGTTGAGGAGATGCAGTGCTACACATACACAAAGGAGATCTCGACCGCTAACTACACCGAGCCGCTGCGCATCCCGAATCAATTTACGATAGAGGGGGAGCTGAGGCTGTACGGGCATGTACCGCTGTACAATTACGGCGGCAAAATGTCCGGCACGTTTGAAAACACGGTTTACGCTGGTGACGAGATGCCTGGCTCCGCAACGCTGACTATATCAGAAAGCGCGCAGTATATCACAGTGGCCGCGCCCTATGGCTTTATGCATGGGAACACAGTGCGGGTGCTGCTGATGAAAACGCGCAACAGTTAGCGGAAAATGCCGATATGCTGCTGGAAAGGAGTTAAAATGCTTCAAAAAGTTCTGAAAAAGCTCAAAATATGCGGGGGGGGGGTATCTAAACGGCGATTTAGATACGCATTTCCCGACATTGGCACCGAAAGGCGGTGCCGGAAATGAGGTGTATCATGCACGGACAGACGGCGGCCGCCGCGCCGCAGATCGTGGAATATGTAAAGGAGAGCTTTGCCGATCAGGAGACCTGGGAGGTGTGCGGCGCACCCAAAAACGATACGCTGATCTCTACTTATTATTCGTACCGGACAGGGACGTATATTTCAGTGTACGCCTACCACGCTGGTACGCAGACCGTATCCAAACTGTTCTCAACATCTACCTATGTCGCAATAAGCGTTCAGAGCGGAAAGATCATTGCAACGCAAAATGCCAACAATTCGGCCGAACGCGGGCGAGTGGTGCTGACCGTATAATCGGCCGCCGAAAGGCGGTGCGGGGATGAGGTGTATCATGCACGGGCAAAGCAGTCCGCGGGTGCCGGGGATGGAGTATGTCGAGATCGAACCGTTCACATGGGAGGATGCCATTAATGAGACTACCAGCTATTCGACGGTTACACGAAACGTGTCGATAAAAAGCATCTCGCGACCCAGCGACAGCCATTACGACCCGATGCCGCTGGCGGTGGTTGTGACCGGCGCATGGCAGAACGACGCCAGCGTGGTGAAAGCAATTGTCAGCGGCACCAGCCGTGTAACAAGCGGCAGTTGTTCGGCCAACCTGTATCTGATAATTACGCCGGACAGCTCGCGGGCGGTCAATGCCAAAATACGAGTAGAGGGATTTATCATATGGGGGCTGGGTGGATTTCGTTGCTACAGCCAGAGCAACTCGACGCTGGATTTGACGATGGGAAGAGAGGTCACGATGCAATATAAGAGCGATCTGTAAGGCAAAACAAAACCGCCCCATAGGGACGGTTTAACGCGGCTGGACAAACCAGCGGCCATCCGCGTGCCAGATCAGAGTCCGGTGCTTGCCGATGAATATGCCGTGTTCAGTGGCGCACAGGTTGGGATCATACCGGCAGCCGAGGTATTTGGTAACAGTATAGGTTTTCCCGTGCATGGTGATGCGGTACGGCTCGACCGCCCCGCCAACGGTGCGCGTCTCGACGATCACGTCGGTAAAGTTGCGCGCCCTGCGCGAGATCAGCGCGGGGTTGATCGTGGCGTTGCCGCTGGCCGGATCATCATAAAACATGGCGATCACCTCTCTGCCTTATTATAACGCCGCAGAAAGGGACACGACAACATGCAACTTATGGAAAGGGGGTGGTGTCTATGGGCATTTGACCGGAGCGCGTCAAGATAAGACGCTGCACACCCATAGGGTGAGGACATAAATCAACCACGGACAGGCCGTAAGGCCGGAAAGGATACTGTTATGAACATCTACATTAAAAACGACGCGGAGATTCAGGCAATTGCGAAAGAGGGCAAGGTACACGGCATCGGGAACATCCTCGACGTATTTGACAACCGTCACGGCCTCGCGCGCGACTTCAAGGCGCGCAAGGCGTATTACGAGCATAAGGGCTATCCGCTGAACGATCTGCTGGAAGCCGAGGCCGCAAAGTAACAAGGGAGGAGGTGACGGGGCGGGCAGAACCGCCCCACCATCTATGCCAATAGAGGTAATCGTGGCGGGCATGAGCCTGATCGGGACGCTGGCGGGTACGTTCGGCGGTATCCTGATATCCTCCAACCTGACGGGCTACCGTATCGAGCAGCTGGAGAAAAAGGTGGCCGAACACAACAAAATCGTCGAGCGCACCTATAAACTGGAGGGGCGCATGCTGGAGGCGGAGCATGATATCCGCGACATGAAAGGGAGTTTTGTCTATGAACCTGAAAATAAGAATTAAGAACCCCGTGTTTTGGGTGCAGATCATCCTCGGCGCGTTTGCGACGGCGCTGGCCTATGCGGGCCTGACCGCCGCCGACATGACGACCTGGGCGGGCGTGTGGGAGATCATCAAAGGCACGGTGAGCAATCCCTACTGCCTGTTCCTGGTCGCGTGCAATGTCTGGAGCGCGCTCAACGACCCGACCACCAGCGGCGTGACCGACAGCGATCGGGCGAAAACCTACGATAAGCCGCTGGAGGAATAGGATATGGACATACCCTTTATTCCGGCGCACAGCTCGAACTATGCGCGCGGCCGCACCGCGCCGATCCTCTGGATCGTTGTCCACTATACCGCGAACGATGGGGACACGGACACGAACAATGCGCATTATTTCCAGGGCGCGGGGCGCGGCGCGAGCGCGCATTATTTCGTGGACGAGGACAGCATAACACAGACCGTGCGGGACAGCGACACCGCCTGGCACTGTGGCGCGGAGCGCGGCGGCAGCTATTTCAATGGCGCGCGCAACGCCAACAGCATCGGCATTGAAATGTGCAGCGACGTAGTGGGCGGCCGGTATACGATCACCGAGCAGACGGCCGCGCGCACAGCCGGATTGGTGCGCAGCCTGATGGACAAATACAATATCCCGCTCAGTCGGGTATGCCGACATTACGATGTGACGCACAAGGCGTGTCCGGAGCCATGGGTGCGGAATCCGCAGCTGTGGGAGGATTTCAAGCGGCGGCTGGTCGAGGAGGAGGATGGAATGATCGAGAAAAAGAACGTGCTGCTGAACGGCACAGCGTACCCCTGCGAGTGCATCGAAAAGGACGGATATAATTTTGTCAAAATGCGCAGTCTGACGCAGGCGGGCTATGACGTGGTATTCGATGCGGCGCGGCAGATACCCGCCATCACCGCGCCGCAGTGCCGACCGTTCGTGCCGGAGGGCGACGAGGCCGTGCAGGACGCGGTTGATGCGCTGCAGGAGGTTTGCGGGCTGGAGGAGCAGACGATTGCGTATCTTCTGCGATATGAGTACGGCGACGAGCTGGTACGGAAGCTCGCGGCCGGTTTGAGATAACGGTGTTCAATTTGGACATGGGAAAGCCCGAGGTTGTTCCTCGGGCTTTATACATATCATTAATAGCCTTACTCATAGGTCATCAGCAGCACATAGTCCGCGGCCTCGCCAAGCATTTGGTAATCGTGCGCCTCGTATAGGAGCCCGCGCTGCCCGGCCGAGGTTTTGGGGGCGAGCGCGACCATGACGATCTTGCCGAGCGGCTCCAGCCGCGCGCGCACCTCACGGATGAAAGCGGTATAGCTTTCCGCGTCCTCGGGCGGGATGTACTCAAAATCAATGTCCACGCCAGCATATCCCTGTTTTTCCAGGGTTTGAACAAGGTTATCGATCAGCGCCGCGCGCGTGGACGGATTTTGCAGCACAAGATGCGCTCGTTCGCCGGAAAACTGGCCATCCTCGCCGAGCGTGGTCAGAACCAGCAGCGGCTTGACCTGATATTGCCGCGCCATGCGGATCAGCAGGTCGGCGTTCTGTGGGAGAATGCGGCCGGTACGGTCAAAGCCGTAGGAAAAAACGGATAAGTACGTCAGATAGGGCAGGGTCTTGCGCAGCAAGCGCGGGTCGATATTCGGATACGCATATCCGTTGACCGCAAAGGCACCGAGCTTGGGCGTCGGATAGGAAAGCACGAGCATCTGGCCGGGATAGATGCGGTCTGTGCCGCCGAGTTGCGGGTTGTTCTGCCAGAGGGACAGGACGGTCGTGCCGTGCCGCGCCGCAATGCTGCCGAGCGTATCCCCGCGTTTGACCAGATAGGTTTCGGAGGGCTGCGGCACCACGATCGTCTGTCCAGGAGTCAGCCGCGCCGGTTCGCGCAGCTCGTTCTGCTGGATGAGGAACGGGAGCGGCACGCCGTGCGTCTGTGCGATGCGGTAAAGCGAATCGCCGGGCTGTACGACATGAATTACCATAGAAAAACCACCTTTCCCTGCAATCTATGCTGGAATGGGAGAGGTTGCCAATAGTCGTGCGCGGCGCATGGATTTCGGAAAAGCGAAAAAGCGGTTGACAAAGGGGAGAGGGAAGTGTATTATGATGATATCAAATTAATATCATTGTGAGGGATAGAGCATGAACGAAAAGAACATATTTTACGAGGAAAAAGCGCTGCGCGCGCCCAATGGACTGGGGATTTTGCTGCTGGACATCCTGCTATGCATCGCAGCGGTCGCGCTGATCATACTGGGCGCGGTCAATCTGGATGAAATGGGAGGCATGGCGGCTGCTATGCTGGTTGTGGGCATCGTATATCTGGCGGTGCCGAGTTGGCTGCTGGCGTGCGGCATCAAGGTGCTGCGGCCGAATGAGGCGCTCGTACTGACGCTGTTCGGCAAGTACATCGGTACGCTCAAGGGTGAGGGCATTTTTTTTGTCAATCCGTTTTGCAGCTCGGTCAATCCGACGGTAGAAAGCGCCAGCGAGAAAGCGCTCGATGATCTTGCCAAGAATGAAAATACTTCGAGTGGTAAGATTGTCAAGGCGGCGAGCATGAGCAAAAAGCTTTCGCTCAAGACCATGACGCTTAACAACGACAAGCAGAAGATCAATGATCTGCTCGGCAATCCGATCGTCATTGGCATCGCGGTCATCTGGCATATTGAGGACACGGCAAAGGCGGTGTTCGCGGTGGATAACTATCAGGAGTTCCTGTCCATTCAGTCGGACACGGCGCTGCGCAATACGGTACGCTTGTACCCCTACGATGTATCCGAGGGAGGGGACGAAAAAAGCCTGCGTGGGTCCGCGCAGGAGATTGCCGCCGTACTGGCGGAGGAGATACAGGGACGCGTAGCATGCGCAGGTCTGCGGATTGAAGAGGCGCGCATCACTACGCTGGCCTATGCGCCCGAGATCGCGGCGGCCATGCTGCAGCGCCAGCAGGCGAGCGCGGTTGTGGACGCGCGCAAGATGATTGTCGAGGGCGCGGTAGGTATGGTCGAAATGGCGCTGGAAGAGCTGAGCGCCAAGCAGGTGGTGGATCTGGACGATGAGCGCAAGGCGCAGATGGTTTCCAACCTGATGGTTGTGCTTTGCGCAGGAAAGGACGCGCAGCCTGTTGTTAATTCGGGCAGTATTTACTAAAAGAGGGATAAAACATGTTTACGTTTTTTGTGCGGCTCGCGCGCAATGCCGCGATGAATGCTGCCGCATCGGAAATCTTGCCTAAACCGTTGCGGTATGTGCTGCGTATACTGTTCCTTGTGCTGATTACCGCTGCTTCCGGCTTTTGCCTGTTCCTCGCGTGGTCAATGCGTGAGAACATGGTGGCGGCATTGCTGATTGCGGCGCTGGGCGTGATAGGCCTGGCACGACTGGTACGTTTTGTGCGGCGCATTTTGCATAATGAGGCATAGCCTGAAAAACGGCTGGGTGGCGGTGTGAGCGGTATATATCCGAGTTTGAAAAATGATTTAAGGGGGCGCGGCCATGGCGGACAAGGAAAAAGCGAAAAAGCAGGTGCCGTTGCGGCTGTCCGCCTCGCTGTACGACGAGCTGGCCCGATGGGCAGAGGATGAGTTCCGCTCGGTCAACGGCCAGATCGAGTACCTGCTCACCGAAGCGGTGCGCAAAAGGAAAAAAGTACAGACGAAGGATGACGAGTAGCGGACAAACCGGACAGGCTGCTGTGCGGCGGCCTGTCCATTTTTATAGTAATAAAAAATGAAGAGAAAATGCTTGACAAATTATTATAGAAAGCATATACTGTGTACCAGAACAAGGCAAAACCGCAGAGCAAGAGTAAGTAAGAGCGAGACCGCGCTCCCAGAGAGCCGCCCGTTGGTGCGAGGGTGGCAGCGAAGGCCGTTTCCGAATGGACTTGTGAGGGCAGCCCCAAATCCGGCGCGCCGGAGAGTATGGCTGACGGGCATCCCGCCGTTACCAGGGGAGGGCGCGTGTTGGCGCGCTGTTGAGCGGGCGTTTTTACGCCAATTTGGGTGGCACCGCAGAAGTTTCGGCTTTTGTCCCATGATGCAGGACGGCATCGTGAGGGCAAAGGCTTTTTTTCTTGCCCCGATGCCCAGATCGTTTTCAAACGGAGGGCGGTAAATATGATAACACCAGGCTGTGATGCAATCGTAAAACTGGCGGAGCGGTATGCGACCATTCCGGTCTGCCGCGAAATCTACGCGGATATGGTCACGCCGATCGCGCTGCTGCGGCGGCTGCAGGCGCGGTCCAGACGGTTTTTCCTGCTGGAAAGCGTGGAGGGTGGCGAAAAATGGGCGCGCTACTCCTTCCTCGGCTACGATCCGGTGCTGCGCGCACGGTGTAAAAACGGCGTGGTCACGATCGAGGGCGCGGAAAACCGCACCATACAGACCGCAAAGCCGCTTGATGTGCTGCGGGAGCTGCTGGGCAAGTACCGCGCGCCCCGCATCGAGGGACTGCCGCCGTTTACCGGCGGGTTCGTGGGCTACTTCGCTTACGCAATGTTGGGCTACGCCGAACCTAAGCTGCGCATCCGGCGCGGCGCGTGGGAGGACTTCGACCTGCTGCTGTTCGACAAGGTGATCGCCTACGACCATCTGCGGCAAAAGCTCGTGCTGGTTGTCAACATGAGTACGGACAGCGTGATGGAGAATTACGGCAAAGCCTGCGCCGAGCTGGAAAACATGGCCGCACTGGTGAACGACCAAAGCCCGCTCCCGCCGCTGCAGGCCGCGGAAACGCCCTGCTTCTCCTGCAGCATAACCGAGGAACAGTACGCGGCAGTTGTCCGCAAAACGCGGGAATACATCTATAACGGCGATATTTTTCAGGCAGTGCAGTCGCGGCAGTTCACCAGCCCCTATACGGGCAGCCTGCTTCCGGCCTACCGTGTGCTGCGCACGACCAACCCCTCGCCCTACATGGTGTTTCTGTCCATCGACGGAGACGAGATCATGTGTTCCTCGCCCGAAACGCTGGTGCGTCTGCAGGACAGGCGGCTGACCACCTTTCCGGTCGCCGGCTCCCGCCCGCGCGGCGCGACGCCGGCCGAGGACAAGGCGCTCGAACGCGAGCTGCTGGCGGACGAAAAGGAGCTTTCCGAGCATAATATGCTGGTCGATTTGGGACGCAACGACCTGGGGAGGGTGTCGCGGATCGGCTCGGTGGAGGTGACCGCCTATCAGATGATTCACCGCTATTCCAAGATCATGCACATCTGCTCGCAGGTCGAGGGCGATCTCGCGGACGGCTGCGACGCGCTCGACGCGCTCGAGGCGGTGCTGCCCGCGGGTACGCTGTCCGGCGCGCCTAAAATACGTGCGTGCGAGATCATTGAGGAGCTGGAGCGCGCGCCGCGCGGCGTATACGGCGGCGCGCTCGGCTATTTGGATCTGGCGGGTAATATGGACACCTGCATCGCCATCCGCATGGCGGCGAAGAAGGAGGGCATGGTCACCGTGCAGGCGGGCGGCGGTATCGTGGCGGACTCCGTGCCGCATAACGAATATATGGAAAGCGCGAACAAGGCGCGCGCGGTGATGAGCGCGATCGAACGCGCATCGGAGGTGGACGGCTGATGATACTCCTGATCGACAATTACGATTCCTTTGCCTACAACCTGTACCAGCAGGCCGCGGCGATCCGGCCGGATATTCGGGTGGTGCGCAACGACGCGGTAACGGCCGGCGTGGTCGAGCAGATGCAGCCCTCGCACATCCTCCTGTCGCCTGGCCCAGGCTACCCGAAGGACGCGGGCGTCTGCGAGGACGTGATCCGGCGCCTGGGCGGCCGCATCCCCATTCTCGGCGTGTGCCTCGGGCATCAGGCGATCTGCGAGGTATTCGGCGCGCGTATCGTACACGCGAAACGGCTGATGCACGGCAAGCAGAGTACGGTCACACTCGATCCGGACGATCCGCTGTTCCGCGGGCTGGAAGGGCAGGTGACGGTCGCGCGCTACCACTCGCTGGTGGCCGAGCCGGACACCCTGCCGGACTGCCTTGTCGTGACCGCGCGCGATGGGAACGGCGAGATCATGGCCGTGCGGCACAAAACGCGGCCCGTTTACGGGGTGCAGTTCCATCCGGAATCCATCCTGACCCCGCGGGGCGATACGATACTGAAAAATTTCCTATCCACCCATTGAGCTAAGGAGGCAAAGTAAATGATACAGCAGGCGATCCACACAGTGATCAACGGCAGGGATCTGGATTATGACACCGCCCGCGCCACGATGCAGGAGATGATGGACGGTACGGCGACCGATATCGAGATGGCGACGCTGCTCACCGCCCTGCGCATGAAGGGCGAAACCATAGATGAGATCACGGCCTGTGCCACCGTGATGCGTGAAAAAGGGTTAAAGCTCCACCCCCGCCACGATGTCATCGACATCGTCGGCACAGGGGGCGATGAAGCCGGAACCTTCAATATCTCCACCACCGCTTCCTTCGTGGTCGCGGCAGGCGGAGTGCCCGTAGCCAAGCACGGCAACCGCTCGGTGTCGTCCAAGTCGGGCGCGGCAGACGTGCTCGAAGCGCTGGGCGCGGCGATCGACCTGTCCCCAGAGCAGAACGAGCGCGTGCTCACGGAAACCGGTATCTGCTTCCTGTTCGCGCAGGGCTATCACAAGTCGATGAAAAACGTTGCGCCCGTGCGCAAGGGTATGCGCGAGCGCACGCTGTTCAACGTGCTGGGGCCGCTGTCCAATCCGGCGCGCGCGACCATGCAGTTGCTCGGCGTGTACGACGAAAAGCTGGTGCTGCCGATGGCGCAGGTACTCTCCAACCTCGGCGTGACGCGCGGCATGGTGGTCTGCGGCGGGGGCATGGACGAGGCGAGCCTGCTCGGGGAGAACAAGGTGTGCGAGATCCGCTTCGGCAAGCTGACGCCGTATGCGTTCACGCCGGCCGACCTCGGCCTGCCGTCCTGCACGGTGGCCGACCTGCGCGGCGGCTCGCCGCAAGAGAACGCGCAGATCACGCGCGACGTACTTTCGGGCAAAGAGCGCGGCGCGAAGCGCAGCGAGATACTGCTCAACGCGGGTATCGCGCTCTACCTTGGTATCGACGGCATCCAGCTCGCAGATGGCATCAAAAAGGCCGCGGAGCTGATCGACAGCGGCGCAGCGTATGCCAAGCTGGGACAGTTTATCCGGACGACACAGGAGGTATCCGCATGATCCTGGACGAAATTGCCGCCCATGCGCGCGAGCGGGTCGCGGCAGCCAGGGCGCGTGTCCCGCTGGAGGAGCTCAGGGCGCGGGCCGAAGCCCTGCCGCGCGGAGACTTCCGCTTTGAAAAGGCGCTCGCGGGCAGAGAAGCCGCATTCATCTGCGAGATCAAAAAGGCCAGCCCCTCCAAGGGCGTGATCGATCCGCAGTTCGACTACCTTGGCATTGCCGGGCAGTACGAGGAGGCGGGCGCGGACTGCATCTCGGTGCTGAC
>OJRY01002128.1_pt1 | contig 12766 bp, 8 predicted proteins | sample 1599311 | NCBI WGS metagenome assembly OJRY01 (sample SAMN04168657, study PRJEB22393) | human gut metagenome | biome: human gut microbiome; feature: stool | host: Homo sapiens | collected 2014-03-20 | reverse complement strand
GTGGTATTCCTTGACGATTTGCAGCAGTTCCTCCCGCCGGAAGACCAGTTCCCCCGCCTGGGGGGTCAGGGAGAGGGGCAGGTTGGCTGGGGTGGCGTTGAGAAAGACATTCTCCCCCGGGTAATCGTTCCCCTCTACCAGGTCCCCCAGCAGCTTGGGGGAGAGAAGGTCGGATTTCCCCACAGGGGTACTTCCTGTCAAGGCGGAGTAATGGGGTGCCCCTTCGGTGCCCAGGGTGATGCCGCAAAGGGCAAACCGGACGGTGAGAGGAAGCCCTTCCACCGCTTGGCGGTATTCCTCTACCGAGAGGCCGCAGGCCGGGTGCCCGCAGATCTGTTCCCCCAAGGCGGTTACGCCGCTGCAAAGGGCGTTCAGCAGGAGGGCTTTCCCCGCCAGCAGATGGGCCGGTTCCGCTACCGGATACAAAGACCCGGCTGCGTATTCCAGCAGGTGGCAGTGGCAGTCCGCCAAGGCGGGGGTGACGGTCAGTTCCCCAAAGTCCACCAAGGGGAGGGCCCGCTCTTCGGGCGTGAGCTCCCCTTCCGGGACAACCCGCAGCAGGATACCATCCTCCACCACCAAGGCGCCTTGTTCGATGGCGCCAAGAGGCCCTGCTGTGACAATTTTTTTGGCGCGGACCACATACGTTTCCTTCATGGCGCTACCTCAAGATGAAAGGGGTGAGCCAGTAGGCGAGAGCCGCCGCTGTGGCCAGCCGGATGCCGCAGCCCAGCACCGCGGCGATGAGGCCGTCCTTCTCCGGCAAGCCGGTGGACTCCGCCCAGGTGGCGGGGACTTGACCCAGCACCACTGAAAGCGGGAACCCGGAGTTGGCGAGGACGAAGCCTCCTACCACCAAGCGGGGGTCGATGCCGGTGAGGGCCGGCAGCTGGGCTACCGCCAGGGTGGGGCTGACCAAGACGCTGAGCACCCCAGTGCCGGGCTCAATGCAGAGGGCGGAGAGCAGGGAGCCAATACCAGCCTCTATGGCGGCCCAGACGCCCAGAAAATCCAGCACGCCGATGAGGGTGAACACAACGGCCACTGCGGGGATGATCACCAAGAGGAGAAGCTGCATCCCCTCTATGCCGGAGTCGAAAAGGACCTTCATCATCGGGGTTTGGGGGGTGAAGCGGGGAAGGGTTTCCAGCTCCACCGCTTTGGTGTCCCGATACAGGGTGCGGGAGAGGAGAAAGGGCACCACGATGAGGGGCAGGAAGATGGAGAGGAGAACCACCGGCAGCGGGTTGATGCCGAAGGCGGTCAGGGCCACCAAGCCGATGGCAAAGGTGGCGAAGGACTGGGGGTTCTGGATCATAGTGGCGATGGAGAGCTTGATCTCATCCCGGGTGGCGCCCGCTTTGACCAGGATGGGGCCGGCGATTTTGCCGGAGGCGTTGATATCCCCTAGGATATTATAGACGCTGGGGATGATCACCGAGGGGTTGATTCCCATGGTCCCCATCACCGGCAGGAAAATGCGGATCAGGGCGTCGGTGAAGCCAAGGCGTTCCAACACCCGGCCCACAATGACACTGACCACAATGGCTACTCCTACGTCGCTGGTGAGAAAGACATCCACCACAATGGGGCAGACCCGCGCGGTGATGGCGGTGAAAAGGCCCGACAAGCTGTCGGGGGCATAGAGCAGTGCCGCGAGAGAGGATAGAACCAGGGCTAGGCCGGTCAATTCCATGGCGGACCACCTCTGGCGGCTCGGTTTGGATGGTTGGTTGTTCATAGGTTTGCCTCCACAACTGCATGTATTTGCCGCATGCCCTGCGGCGGAAAAAGAAAAAAGGCGCTGCGCCTATTGGTATACTATGAAGGTTTGGGGGTGGAGGCTCCCCTACAGGGTTGAGTTCCAGGGGGGAAGGATGTCGAAATAAGGGGATGGTGTTTCCGCCAGTCGTCAGTAGGGCAGAGGGAAGAGGTGGAGGGAGCCGGTCACCGAAATGGGGGCCGGGCTGTTGGTGGCCAGCTGCAAAGTCAGGTACATTGGGTTGGCTGCGGGGAGTAAAAACCCTCCGGAGACTCCTACCCGTTCCTCTTGGATTCCGCTGTGGCCGGAACTGGAAAAGGGGATGGGGTCCTCGCTCCCAAAGTAAGGCAGCACTTCCAGGGATGCCCGGGGAGGAAGTACCCCTTGAATCAGGTAGGAGACAAAATAGTCCCTGCCCGGAGTGAGGGCTAACGTAGCTTCATCCGGGGAGATCCCCACTCCTTCCCCTCCACGGTAGGACCAGCGCAGGGAATCGCCGCTCTTGTACCAGGAGGGTTCCACCAGCCATTGGGATGCAGAATAGGGCACGGGGTACTCCCCTGGGCAGGATGGGCTAGAGGGAGCTGCCCCACATCCGGCACAAGTCCCGCTGTAGAGAGGGGTGCAGTAAAAGAAAGGGCTTGATTGGTTTCGATAAATGTTCATCAGCATAACCTCCTATCCCCAAAGTATGCCGGGGGCAATGGCAGGGTTCCTCCTCAAATGGGGAGAAACTGGCGGAATTTTGCCTCCAATTTTAAAATTTGGGGTGGATTTGCATTTTTGAGTGTTTTCAAAATAAACAAGGCCCCCGCACATAGCGGGGGCCAAAAAGGAGAGAAAAGTGGGATGAAAGCACGACCTCATCAGAGGAAATTGGAAATATCAGTTAAAAATCTGTTCTTCTGTTCAAGCCGATTCTACACGATTCAAAAAACGAATATATAGGTTTTCTGTTTACTGATGGCTTAGATTGCTCATCATTCGGGTAAATCACTCAAACGGTTGAGCGTCAGCGCAATATCACTGAGTAAAAACCCAGGTGTACTAGAAGAAACCTGGATTGTGGAAGAGGTTTCTGATACCGCGAATGCGGTACTGAGAGAAACCGTTGCATATTCATTGCTTGACTGGAATGTGTGGCGAGCTACACCGCCAGGAAGAATATCACCATCTTGTAGAATTGAAATTTGTATTGCCGCAGGCGTCACCTGGGAAGCGGAAACGGTACAGTGGAAAAACACTTGATAGATACCAGATTGGTTGATTACGATATTTCCAGAATCGATGGTGTGGGTGATGTTGCTTCCGGAGAATACCACATTGTCATGAAAAGTCATCGGCAAGTTATTCCCACTGGGCTGCGGTGGCGCATCAGCTACAGTAATGAGCTGTGGTATAGCAGCACTACTACCAGTAGCACCACGAGGAATAGTAAACTCAAATACGGCGTGAGCGGAAGAGCCAGAATTTCTAACTGTGGCCTCAGTGCCGGGTTCCGTAGTTGTCACAGAGCCAATTTGAACGGTAGCAGCATCCCCGTCACTCCCAGTGGGTCCAGTTGGGCCGGTAGGACCTGTGGGCCCGGTCGGCCCAGTCACACTGGCGCCAGTTGCACCTGCCGCACCGGTAGGACCAGTTGCGCCAGTGGGTCCAGTTGGCCCAGTCACACTGGCGCCAGTTGCACCCGTCGCACCAGTAGGACCAGTTGCGCCAGTAGGCCCGGTCACACTGGCGCCAGTTGCACCAGTGGCACCGGTTGCACCCCGGGGGATAGTAAAGGAGAGCACGGCATTGCTGGCGGTACCTACGTTGACTACGCTGGCCGGGGTGCCAGGCTCACCAGTGGTCACGGTACCGATAGCCACAGTGGCATTTTCACCGGCAGGGCCCTGTGGGCCTACAGGCCCCGGGCAGCAGCAGACCGACGGGCAGGGCGGAGGACACGGCGGAGGACACGGCCTAGGGCAGGGAGGAGGACAACAGCCATCGTTGGGACGATATATATTCAAATCAAATACCCCCATTTGGATAAAATTTTGGATTACTCCACTGCCAGTATATGAAAATCCAAAAAAGTTGCTACAGCAAAAGAGGGTTTTTTCTCGGCTGTGGGAAAAAATCTGTCTTTTCAAGGGGAGAAAATCCTCTTTTTATCGAAGTGGCACCCATGGGATCCCTCCCGTGGGGAAAAGAAAACAACCGGAGCTCATCCTTTGAGCTCCGGTTGGAATGGTTAGCGCGCGATGCCGTTTTGGAAGGCGTTGTACTCCACCACCCGCCAATCGATAAGGGGGAACCACTGATCTAGGTATTCGGCCCGGCGGTTTTGGTACTGGAGGTAGTAGGCGTGTTCCCAGACGTCCACCAGAAGGAGGGGCCGCAGCCCTTGGGGAAGCGGCGTGTCCTGATTGGCGGTGGAGAGGATTTTGAAATCCCCTTTGGGGTCTTGGACCAGGTAGGCCCAACCGGACCCGAAGCGGGCTAGGGCCGCCGCCTTCAGCTGCTTCTGGAATTCCTCCAGGGAGCCGAAGCAGCGGTTCAGTTCCCGCTCCATCCGCGGGGAGGGGGAGTTCTTATCCCCGGTCATACACCGGAAATACAGCTGGTGGTTGTACACGCCGCCGGCGTTGTTGCGCACTCCGGTGGCAGCTTGAGGCGGCAGGGAGCCGTAATCAGCGCAGAGGCGTTCCAAGGTCCAGTCTTGAAACTGGGGATAGGGTTCCAGCGCCTTGTTGAGATTATCCACATAGGTTTGCAGGTGCTTGTCGTGGTGGAAGTGGAGGGTGGTCTCGTCGATGTTGGGGGAGAGGGCGTCATAGCTGTAAGGCAGGGGTTCCAGCTGAAAGGGGTAACGGGAGTTTTCCATAAAATCAAATCCTTTCCCATGGGTATTTCCCCAATAGTTTTTGCAGTTGCGGCTGGAATATCAGCAAATAAAGGAAATTGAGCTGTGAACAATTAGACAATTTTAACACGGTAAACAATTGACCAAGCGGCGGAAACCTGCTACAATAAGACCGTCCCCAAACGAGACAAATTTAGTCGAGAAAAGAAACGGAGAAAACACAATGAGCGATTTGATGAAACGAGCCGAGGAACTCAAAGACGTGATTGTCAAGGATAGAAGAACCATCCATGAGACTCCTGAAATCAACGCTGAGCTCCCCGAGACCACAAAATATGTGATCAAGTGCCTCAAGGAGATGGGGTACGAGCCCAAGGAAATCTGCAACTGCGGCGTAGTGGCCACCACCACCCCCAAGCCCGGCAAGGTGCTGCTGCTGCGGGCCGATATGGATGCCCTGCCCATGCAGGAGACCAGCGGTGTGGATTTTGCCTCGAAAAACAACTACGCCCACACCTGCGGCCACGACTGCCACACCGCCATTCTTCTGGGCGCTGCCCGCCTGCTGAAAGAGCGGGAGGACGAGCTGGAGGGCACTGTGAAATTCATGTTCCAGCCCGATGAAGAGGGCCTGACCGGCGCCCAGGCTATGATCGACGCCGGCGTTATGGAAAACCCCAAAGTGGATGGCGCCTTTGGCATGCACATCACCGGCGAGGGCCTGCCCTGCGGCCACATCGGCTTCCATGAGGGGCCCTTCATGGCTTCCTCTGACCGGTTTACCATCACCATCCACGGCAAAGGCGGCCACGGCGCTTACCCCCACACCAACATCGACCCCATCAATGTTGCGGCTCATACCCATATCGCATTGCAGGAGATCATCAGCCGTGAAGTCAACACCGCGGAACCCGCCGTGCTGACCATTGGCTCCATCCATGCCGGCGACGCCCCCAACATCATCCCCGAGTATGCGGTGATGGAGGGTTCCATCCGCACCTACAACAACGATGTGCGGGAGTACATCAAATCCCGCCTGGTGGAGATCGCCCAGTACACTGCCCTGAAATTCCGCTGCACCGCTGAGGTAGTGTACACCGGCGGCGTCTGCCCGCTGATCAATGAGAGCGCCTTCACCAAGGAGATGCACGGCTACATCAGCGACTTCCTGGGTGCGGACAAGCTCCACGAGATCCCCGCAGTCATGGGCTCTGAGGACTTCGCCCTGCTGACCGGCCTGGTGCCCGGCGCCTTCTTCAACATCGGCGCTGAGGTTGCTGACCCTGAGGGCCGTTACTCCTGCCACAACCCCAACGTGGTCTTTGACGAGAGCGCCCTGCCCATCGGCGCCGCCACCTTTGCCAACTGTGCCATCCAGTGGCTGAAAAACAACAAGTAGATCCGCTCAAACGGCGAAAGAGGCCGGCCCAATCTGGGCCGGCCTCTTATTATTATGCGGGGACTTTGGAAAAGATGCCAGGGGTTAACCTACTACATTGATGGGGTTTCCCGCCAGGTACGCATCGATATTTTTCTTAAGGAGGGAGAGGAGCCGCTGCCGGGTCTCCAGCCCTTTCCAGCCCATGTGGGGAGTCAGGATGACATTCTCCATGGTGTAAAGGGGGTTGTCCTCTGCCGGGGGTTCCGTCTCTTGGACATCCAGCGCCGCGCCTGCGATAACCTTGTTTTGCAGTGCCTCAATGAGAGCGGCCTCATCCACCAACGGACCCCGGGAAGTGTTGATCAAGTAAGCGGAGGGCTTCATCAGAGCGAGGGCTTCCTTGTTGATGATGTGGTGGGTGGAGGGCAGCAGCGGGCAGTGGAGGGTGACATAGTCGCTTCTGCGCAGCAGTTCCTCCAGGCTGACAAAGTGGACCCCATCGGCGTCCTCCTGTGCAGGCACCGTGTAAGAGATAACCTCCATCCCCAGGGCCTGGGCGATCTTGATGACCTCTTTTCCGATGTTGCCTGCGCCGATGACCCCCAGGGTCTTGCCGTTGACCTCGGTATGGGAAACCTGGAGGCACTTGGTGAAGTTGTCGTGATTGCCCCGGGTGAGCATCGCCTGCTGGATTTGCAGGGAAGAACTCAGGTTCAGAAGCAGGGCGATGGCGGTGTGGGCCACCCGCTGGGTGCTGTAAGCGGGGATGTTGCAAACGGTGATCCCCTTCTTTTTGGCGGCAGCTAAGTCGATGTTGTTGTAGCCGGTGCCGGCCTCGCAGAGCAGTTTAACCGAATCGGGGAACTGAGCGATCAGTTCCGCTCCCACGGGGATTTCCTTGGTGACCACGATGTCATACCCTTGAATCCTCTGGAGGAATTCCTCCGGCTGGGTGTCATCGTAGACGGTGGTGTGGGGGGTCAGGGAACTAAAATCCACATTGCCATCAAAGTTGGTTTTTTCTGCGTTGAGAACTACTACTTTGTCGTTCATCTTCATCATCCTCTTGTCAGTTTTGGAGAATTGTCCTACCTTTTATTATACCGGCCCTGGGAAGGGCATGTCAACGCAAAGAGGGACTTGTTTGGCGGGGCGGCATTACTCCTTGGCCTTTCCGAAGTTGTACCGATAGTTGACCCAGGTAAAACAGAGGATTTCCAGGAACAGAAATCCCAATAAAAAGTAGACTGCTAGGGAGGAGTGGGTTTTGTATTCATATACCCATGCGGCGATCAGCACGAAGGTACTGATTGCCCGGGAGGTATAATCATAAAGCTTGGAATCCCGGAATTTGTCTTTGGGCCGGAACCAGGCGTTGTGGGTCCGCAGCAGCCAGAGGACTCCCCACCACAAGAGAAATCCCCCCGCCAGCCATGGGAGCCAACCCACTTGATTCCAACAGACTATGAGAAGAGAGAACGCACAAAAACCCAATGAAATCAGATGTTCGGCAAGGAATTGCAGTTTATCTTTTCTGCGGTTGTCTTCCATTTACAATCCCTCCTTCATCGCTCCTCGGGAAGGAGCAATTTGTAGAAGTTGTGCGAGTTTAAAACGACTGGGGAATAGGGGTTCGCTCGTAAAACATACAGGAAAAAGCGATGTTGCCGTAAGGAAACAGCAAAAAAACCCTTTGTATGGATAATATGACACGGCAGTTCTCCCCCTTTCTGGCATGGCAGATGGCAGCGATATACACTATAACTTTATTATACCATAAAGTCTGTATAAATTGGGAAAACTCGGCTTGGTTTTACCCTTGTAACGGGAGCACAGCGCTGGGGGAGAAAAGGCCACTGCCCCCTGGCATCCTGGGCGGGGATCCGCTATTTGATGCGGATTGGCCGCCACGAAACGCTTCTTTGAGGAGGGCCACTGGTTTGTAGAGGGGAAGGATGCCCCGGAGAGGGAATGATAGAAAAGAAAGGCCCGTCTAGGCGATATCACCTAGACGGGCCTTTTCACCGTCAAAATGGGTGTGGCGCACAACAGCAAAAATACAAGACGGTTTCTAAACTTCTCCAGTTGGTTTGCCGCGGAGGAAGGGGCCAACCGTAGACGCCGTGAGCCAAAGGCCCCCAAGGGTGAAACCGGACTTGGGCGAGATGGGGGATTTTGCAATTTTTTCTTTCTATCGTTTTGTGGATGAGCGATAGAAAAAGATGCCATTGAGGTGCAAAAGTCATGGAGATTGAAATAACCCTACCAATAAACTGGTGGGAGACAATCCTCAATTTTTCGCCAAATTTCCCCAATAGCATAGTATACAGTGAACCGAATCCGGTTCGGAAAGGAGTCCATGAATCATGGGCGTTACAAATTCCAATAAGCAGATTAGCACCCAATATATTGAGTGCGACGGCACTTTTGAAGTCCTTCTTGCTTTGACAGCAGCACCCGATATTGTATCTCATCCAACAGATATTGTGCTGATCCTCGACCGCTCCGGCAGCATGGCGGGAAGCCCTTTGGCCAACTTAAAAAGTGGGGCGAAAAAGTTTATTGACATCATCGAAGAAGCTACGGACGGCACCCCAGACGGCATGATTGGTTCTGGCAGCCGAATTGGTATAGTCAGTTTTGCCTCTACGGCAACTCAGAACACCCAGCTTATCACCTCGGTAGCGGATTTGAAAAATGCGATAGACAGTTTGTCCGCCGGCGGGAACACCAACCATGCAGATGCATTTACCAAGGCTACGGAGATGTGCGACCCTGCATCGGGCAATGCCAAGGTCATGGTGATGTTCACCGACGGCCAAACCACGACCGGCGGTGACCCCAGCCCCGTAGCGGCTGCTGCCCGGGCACAAGGCATAATCATTTACTGCATCGGTTTGATCGGGTCCGATGGGATTGACGTCTCAGTCTTAAACGATTGGGCGACCGATCCAGACGCCTCCCATGTGGCGGTGACCCCCGACGATGCAGAGCTGGAAGACCTGTTTGAAGATCTTGCGGCCAATATCACCAAACCCGGTGCCACCAACATTGTTATCAATGAAACGGTGTCCTCCGATTTCCGCATTCTCAGCCTTATGGCCCCAACAAAAGGCTCTGCTAATTTGACAGGGCCTACCACCATCCGTTGGACAATCGACGAACTGGGGGTATCCGCCAGCGAAGGTGCGACTTTGGAGTTCACGGTACAGCATGTTGGCCAGGATTCCGGAATTAAGACCGTCAACGCCTCTATTGAGTATACAGATACGGAGGGCAATGTTGTAACCTTCCCTTCCCCCACAATTGAAGTGGAGTGTGGGAGGGTGGTCATCCCGGAGGCATGCCCGATCCCAGTGGACGTCACCATCGGGGGCTGTGAAGATTCCGTTGTCATTGATGCAGGGGATTCTTATTTGGAATCCCAAGGTAGGATCTTACAGCTGGATGTCAATTTAAAGAATGTTTGCCCCAACAAGAGGGTGGCGTTGGCAGTACTGCTCACCGAAGTGGATGCCAACGGCGATGAACACTCCCGGGGCATGAAAACCTTCACCATTCCTGCACACACAGCGCCCACTTGCCGCGATGTTTTGGTGCGCTGCATCAAATTTGTTTTGCCTGAGGATTTGGATGTCTCTGGAGGCACTCCCCTGGCGATGTGCAATCCCCGCAATTTAAAAGTGCGTTTTATCGCCCACAACATCGATTCGGATTTCCAGTGCTGTGAATTGGTACTGTAAGAAGAACAGAAGGCTATGTCAAAGAGCCCGAGATGTTCTCTCTAAAAAGAAGGCCACTAGGTTTGTAGAGAGTAAGGATGCTACGGGACGGGAATCCCATAGATAACCTGTTGCTGAATGAAGAAGAGAAGGCCCCCTGTCAGGCTCTGTTACCTGGCTGGGGGCTTTCCCTTGCTATGTTAGATGTAAAAGCACATCCCCACAAAGAAGGGAGCTTGGGCTGGGATTATTATACCACCCGGTTTCAATTGGGGGGCAAAACCTTCGAGGGAACCATCAATATAGCCAACTCACCCAATGGCAGAGTGTTTTATGACATCACAAAAATAAGAGAGATTCCCGGCGCGTATGGGATGCCGTCCACCCCTGTGGCGACTGTCACACCCATATCCGAGAATCTCTCCACCCCAAGAGTACCACAACTGGGGGAGAAGGTCAATGGGGAGGGACAGCGTGCCCCCCTCAAGCTGCGGGAGACCGACGGAAGGCCGGGCCTGGTGAGGGATGCCCTCTCCCGCCGGTGGGATACCCGGATGCGCCGGGATGTCGATGCTGCGGCAAAGCTGGCGAATGTCAGCGTGGTGGTGGAGGAGGATATGGGGGATCTGGACGGCCTCTACGACGGCCGGACCAACACCCTGCATATCTCCGCCAAGGCCCAGAACCCAGTGAGGGTGGTGCTCACCCACGAGATCACCCACGCCATGAAAACCTCCAACCCGGCGGGATACCGGGAACTGCAATCCGCCGCGTTTCAGATGATGCAGGAGACCGGGGACTTGGAGCGGGTCAGCGCCATGCTGGGGGAGAGCTATGGGGAGATGACCCAGGACGAGCTCAACGAAGAGCTGGTCGCCCACTTTATGCAGAACACCATGGAGGACATCGGCCAGTTTGAGCGGCTGATCGGGGTCAACCGCAATGTGGCCCAGCGGCTGCTGGACGCCCTGGACAACTTCCTGCGGCGCAATGCCATCCACTGGAACGGTGGGGAAGACAGGACCGCCGGGGTGTGGAGCAGCTACACCTACCACGACCTGGAGGAAGTGCGGGAGAAATGGGCGGCCTGCCTGCGTGGGGCCGACCCCAACGCCCCGGGGCGGGACGTGGTGCGGAAGCTGTTTGGAGGCGAGATGGCAGCGGAAGCCCCGATAGATGGGATGTACCAGGCCAAAGAACTGCAAGGCCAAGGCCGGACCCAGCAGGAGGTGTGGAACCAAACGGGCTGGCTGCAAGGCAAAGATGGTCGCTGGCGGTTTGAGATCGATGACAGCGACGCGCAGCTGGACCTGACCAAAGCCGGGCCTGGCGCCACCCTCAAAGACGTGCTCTACCACCCAGAGCTGTTCCGCCAATACCCACAGCTTGGGGAGGTGGCGGTGAAGTTTCAGCCGCTGTCCAATTCGAACACGCTGGCCCGTTACAACAGCCGGGACAATACCATTATCCACAACACCCAAGCCAAAAATGATTCCCAAGTGGATCCCCTTATTTTGACCTTACATGAAATTCAGCATGCCATTCAAGCGGAGGAAGGGTTTGCAAAGGGGGGAAATCCCAGAACAGCAGAGGCTTACAAAAAAGAGCAACTACAGTTTATAGCGGAAAAAATGCCCGAATATAGACAGTTAAAATCTAAGGAAGAGCAAGATGCCTTTATAGATAAACTTTTTCTGGATACAACAAATACGCATACAGAAAAAGATGCTCGCAATAAGGCATATACTGAACTATTGGGTGAGCAGGAAGCTGTTGAGACTATGCTTCGGCAAGGCTATTCTCCATTGAAAAGAAGACAGGACACTCCTCATCAGTACAAAGATTCTTTGGTGGTACTCCAGGATGGAACACTTGTCCTTGACGATAATGCTTACATCCACTATGATGAAAACAACGAACAAGAAGGAGTGGATGCAGATGGCGTTGACAGCAGAGGAAAAAAAGAGGATGGAGTATATAGAGGGTATGCTCACAGGGATGGAAAAGGAGTACGAGGATACAATCCTTATCAGTATTCAGGAAATCTTTGGGAAACCAATGATCATGGAAGAAAGCGTTGGGGACTTGAGGGAGGAACTGAGCGAGCTCAGGGAGAAACAACACAAGGACTAACTCCCTTGGTTGTCCTCCAAGATGGTACGCTTGTCCTTGACGACGATGCCAACTTCCTCTATGATGATGGTATCAACCCAAAAGGAGTGGATGGCTATGGCATTGACACCAGAACAGGAGAAACGGCTGGAATACCTGAACAGCTTCTTCGAAGAAGCAGATATTTGGTGGACTTTCTCGGACGACCAGGCGATGATAGAGTATTACAGAACGGAATATTACGAGGAAAATTTTCCGAATATGACAAAGGAAGAGGTCAAGAAGCTGGAGAAGGAGCGAGAATCTCTCCTGTTTCTGAAAAATCGAAGAGACTAACCCTCTCCCGCCAAATCGCGCCGGAGTTGATCGAGAAGTACCGGGCCATCCCCAAAGGGGAACACCCTGCCAACGACGTGCAGGTGCCGGCGGCCACCGGGGAAGGGCAGCGCACCCGGCAGACCGTCCGCACGGTGCTGGAAAGCCCCCACGCCGACGCCCGGCTCATGGAGCAGACGGAGCAGAAGCTGCGCCAGGGCCTCCTCTCCTATAAACCCATCAGCAACGCGGAGGCGCTGCAAAAGGCCAACCAGACCCTGGAAACTGAGGGGTACGACCGTGCCCTGGGCCGGTTCTCCGGGGCCATCGGGGGAGAGACCGCGGGGGGAGCGACCACCGGCCGCACCGACAAATACACCATCGCCTTGGGGGAGCGGCTTTTGGTGGAGGCCCAGAACCGGGGGGACACCAAAGCGGCCATGGACATCCTCTCCCAGCTGGCGGTGGAGGCCACCGTTTCCGGCCAGAACGTCCAGGCCATTTCCATGCTCAAGCGGATGGGCCCCCAAGGGGAGCTGCTGACCCTCCAAGCGGCGGTCAACCGGCTCAACAACGAACTCGGCAAGAAACAGGCCCGGCAGCGGCAGAAAAACGGGGAGCAGATC
>OJRY01002031.1_pt1 | contig 13141 bp, 10 predicted proteins | sample 1599311 | NCBI WGS metagenome assembly OJRY01 (sample SAMN04168657, study PRJEB22393) | human gut metagenome | biome: human gut microbiome; feature: stool | host: Homo sapiens | collected 2014-03-20 | reverse complement strand
GAGATCTACACCTCTCTATTCGTCGGCAGCGTCAGAATGTGTATAAGAGACAGATCCAGAGCAGCGGGAGCATCCGGCTCAGAAAGTCCCCGAAGCTCCAGGGGGAAAAGGGGGCGGTGTGGGACACCCCGAGGATGGTCACGCGCCGCAGCACCTGCCAGCCGTAGAACAGGAGCACCAGCACAAGCCCGGCGAAAAATTTGTTCCACAGCAGGCGCTTGCACTCATAGAGAAAAATTTTACGCAAGGTTCAGGTCCTCCTCTGTCAGCCCGCAGGCGTTTAAAAAGTCTTGGTAGGTCAGATAGGGATACATGGGATCCAGCTCCCGGTTGAACAGGCCGCGGAGGATCCGGTCCATGGCCTCCTCGCCGCCGACCAGTTGCTCCGCTTTCAAAATCTTCAGGGGCATTTCGCAGTACTGCCGCACATAGCGGAGGCTGTTGGAGATCTCCAGCCGCTCCTCTTCGGGCAGCGCCTCCAAATAGTCCGGATTGCGGACATAGAAGTTCAGGTAATAGTTGTCCACCGCCTGCTGCCACTGGTCTACATAGTGCTCCTGTGCGTAGGACGGGCCGTATCGCTCCTTGACAATACGGTAGGTGGTGTAGACCGTCAGGCCCTCTGCCGACCAGGGGCTGCTTTCATCCGACGCATCAAACATGTTTCCAAGGCCCCACCACTGATGGACCAGTTCGTGGATCATGACTTCTCCGGCTCCGCCGCCCTTGCCGGTATCGCTCAGATTGTCGGCGGTGAAGTCTGCCTCGTCCAGCAGACTGGCGCCGTTTGCGGCGTAGCCGCCGCCGGTCACCCGGCTCTGAATGAGCTTCAGGGTATCGCCGGTGCCGAAGGACAACATGCCGTAGTGCGCTGTACAGTAGTCCACCACCGACTTCACGGCCTCCGCCGCCCCGGCGGCCTCCATGACGGCCTGATGCTTGCGGCCGTAGTAGAATTCGATGTCCATGCCGCCGGCCTGGATATCCTGGCGGATGTAGTCCCCGGCATAGAGAATGCCGCCGGCGCTGTTGGAGTCATAGCGCCAGGTTTTTGTGCCGTCTGTCTGTTCTGCGACGACCTCCGCCTTGCTGGCCCCGAAGGGGATGACCGACATGGATGCGGGAAGCGTGATCTCGATGGTGGTGGGATAACCGTTTTCCCCCGGCAGCACGTTTATCAGGCGGGGAGACAATCCGGCATTTTCCAGGCATAGGTATTCAGAGCTGATCTCCGTGCCGCCCTGCATGATGGACACATTCCGGTTTTCCCGGGGAAAGCCACCGTAGTCCATAGTCAGTTCGATCTCCCGGTCCGACGGGAGGGCCACCTCCAGCATGGCCTCGTTGTACTCCTGATAGTCGCTCACAGAGAAGGGCACTTCGGCGCCGTTGACCCGCACGTTGGAGATGGTATAGCCCGGATTGACGCCGAAGGCCGCTGTCCACACCTGCCCGGAGGTGTTCCGGAACCGGTAGGCCGCCGTGCCAGAGACCGTCCCAGCGGTGGTGTCCGGGAATACCTGGGCGCTGCGGCTGGTGCAGACCACATTCTCCGCATAGGGAACCTGGTAGAAGTCCATAACCGTCTGGTCGGGGTTGCTGTGGTCCACCAGGGGCTGGGCGGCATAGGCAAAGCCGGAACAGGCCAGAAGCGACAGGGCGATGATAGGCCGGTGGGCCCGCCGCACGCTCCGGGCCAGGGAGCCGGGCAGCCCCTTCCCGTACTGCCGGATGCAGAGATACGACACCGTCCAGATCCCCGCCAGGGCCGCCAGCCAGGTGAGCCGCATCCAGGCTACGGACCGAAAGATGCGGAAATTGGAGAAATCGTCCGACAGCGCCCACACGCAGGGGTTCAGCCAGCAGAGCTGCCAGTTGTCCGCCCAGACAGTCAGGCTCAACGCCGCAAAGGCGGCAAAGAGCACCAGGGACAGGTCCGCCCGCCGGGTATATTGATAGGCGGCAGAGGCAGCCAGAATAGACAGCGGGAGCGCCAGTCCCATGAACAGCAGGTACGCCAGGACATAGTCGCCCCCGTCAAAGATGGAGCCGATCAGCCCACAGCTGATGGGAAGCCACACCAGCATGGTGAGGACCAGCGCCAGTCCGGCTGCCGCCAGCAGGGCCGGCAGGCGTACCAGCGCCGCAGCTAGAGGAGAAACAACCGCATTGGTGAGCACCTCCACACGGCTGCGGCCGGCCCGGTCCAGCTCATATACTGTGAGCAGGCCGAAGAGAATACCGCCCGCCGCCCCTCCGGCCAGGGCCGGATTGGCCAGGTACATGGAGAGCATGGTGCTGGCAATGGCCGGCTTGTAGAGGACGAGTCCTACTGCGGGGGAGATGACGGTCAGAAGAACGATGAGCCAGGTCATGCGGCTGTGCAGAAGCCGTCCCAGCTCCAGGGGGAACAGACGCAGGAGCTTCATTGTACCGCCTCCCGTGAGATGAGATAGAGGTAGGCGTCCTCCAGAGACGGTTCCGACCGCTGGACATAGGCGGGCAGCGCGTCCGCCACTGCGCGGCATCGGACGCCCTGGCTGGTGTTGACCCGGGCGGTGATGTGCAGGCCCTGCTCCTGACCGGCTTCCCGTTCCCAGAACACGCCCACATGGCCCTCTGCCGCCTGAATCAACTGCTCCGGCGTGCCGGTGAACAGGATTTGCCCGTGGTCGATGACCACCAGCCGGTCACACACCGACTGCACGTCCTCGATAATGTGGGTGGACAGCAGTACCAGCCGGTCCTGGGCCGTGCGGGAGAACAGGTTGCGGAAGTGGATGCGCTCCTCCGGGTCCAGCCCCACCGTCGGCTCATCGAGGATCAGGAGGGGAGGGGCGCCCAGCAGGGCCTGGGCGATGCCCACCCGCTGGCGCTGTCCGCCGGACAGGCTGCGGATGCGGGCGCGGGCCTGCCCCTCCAGATTGACCGTCCGGATCACCTCGCGGACGGCTGTTCCGGAGTCCCGCAGCCCCTTCAGGGCGGCCATATAGTCCAGGAACTGGGCCACGGTGAGCTCGTTGAACAACCCGAAGTCCTGGGGAAGATAGCCCAGCTGGGCCTTCAGCTGCCGCTCCGTCTTGAGAAGGGGCTGTCCGTCCACCAGAATGGAGCCGGATGTGGGGAGCAGGGCGGCCACCAGCAGCTTCATCAGAGTGGACTTGCCCGCGCCGTTTGGCCCCAGCAGGCCGATGAGGCTGGGAGACCGGAGCTCCAGACTCAGGTTCTGCAGGGCCTGTTTTCCGCTGGGGTAGGTCATGCTGACGTTTTGAATGTTGATTTCCATGTGATCGGGATCCTTTCTGCTTGGGATACGGAAAGGATACCATGGCTGTGTGGAGGGGAGTTGGAGATTATGTGTGGTTTGTGTGGAGAAGCGGACACCGGGAAATATCTTGCAAAAAGTCCGCCGCAGAACACTTCTGTTTTGCGGCGGACTCGTTTTCTTCCATATAGATTGGCGGAGCAGTCAGGGATGCAGGGAATAGAATTTGTTCAGACGCTCGGCCAGCGCCTTTGGGTTTTCTTCATTCACAACATGGCCGGTATGTTCGATAAGCTGTAATTCCGCGCCAGGGATGTTCTGCGACAGGTATTGGGCGGAGCGGATATTCGAACGGTCCTTTTCCCCGCAGATGATGAGGACGGGACACCGCATACCGCGCACTCTGCCGCTGAAATCCAGCTTCTTCATGGAATTGCCCAAGACAAACGTGCTCTCTTTATCAAAGGCCATGGTGTCAAAAACGGATCTGGGCAGAAAGCGGAAAATCAGGTTTTGGATACCGAACGCCGCCTTGGGAATTTTATGAGGCGTCCCGATCAGGACCAGCGTTTTTACCTTTTCGGGGAAGTCCAGCGCATAGTTCAGCGCCAGGATACCGCCCAGTGAAAGACCGCACAGATGGACCGCTCTGCCGACGTGATCACAGTATTCTGCAAACGCCCCATAGAGGCTCGGATAGCTTGCTGTTTTCCCGGCAAGCAGGGCACACAGGTCCGGACACAGCAGCTCCTCTTTGCCATCCATGCAGGAGACCGTTTCCTTCCAGCTTGCCGCCTTGTGTCCAGAACCATGAACCAGGATTTTTTTCGCCATACGCAACCTCCTTGGCCTGATCTATGCAGCTTCTCCGCTTGTACGATGTCTCAGCGTATACTTGAAACGGTCACATCTGCGGAAGAAAGTCCGGAATGGGCAGAAAACTAAAACCTTACAGTCGCTTTTACCCCTTCCTCCGTATTCTCAATGGTACACACCGCGCCGTGCCGGTCCAGGATCATCTTCACCAGATAGAGCCCCAGTCCGCTGCCGCCAGTGCTCCGGTTCCGGGAACTCTCCTCCCGGTAAAAGGCTTCAAACAGGTGGGGCAGGGCATCTCCGCTGATCCGCGCTCCAGTGTTCTCCACACTCAGGGCGGGGCGGCCCTCCAACCGGCCGCACCAAACCCGGATTTCCGCCCCCTCCGGCGAGTAGCGGGAGGCGTTGGAGAGCAGGTTGCCCACGGCCTTCCCCAGCAGGGAGGCGTCTGCGGGCACGGTAATCCCCGGGGTCAGTGCGGACACCAGCTGCTGGCCCCGCTGCTCCAGCAGCTCCCGGTCCAGAGCCAGTTGCTGCGCCATCAGGGCGGACAGGTCCACGGGCTCCTGCCGGACGGCGGCAGATCCGGACTCCATGCGGGAGATGGACAGCATCTCGCCGATCAGGCGCTCCATCCGGCCGGTTGTCTGGAGAGAGCGGAGCAGGTACTTGTCCCGGTCCTGATATACGCCGACGCCCTCCAGCATCCCGGCCAGCTGTCCCTTCAAAATGGTGACGGGCGTCTTCAGCTCGTGGGAGGCGGCGGAGAAAAAGGCCATCCGCTGTCGGTCCAGCTCCCGCTCCCGGGCCACCTCCCCCCGCAGGGCCTGGTTGGCGGTCTCCAGGTCGGTGAGGGCGGCAGACAGCCGCCGGGCCATTTTGTCCAGACTGCGGCCCAACTGGCCGATCTCGTCCCGGCGCCGCTCCCCGCACACCCACTGGAGGTCCAGCTCCGCCATCCTGCCAGCGATGCCGTTCAGCCGCACGATGGGCCGGGTGATATACCGGGAGTACCCGAACGCACACAGCAGGGAGAAGGCCAGCAGCGCCAGAGCCAGCCAGGGGGCCACCCGCCCCAGGGCCTCCACCGCCTGGTTGGCCAAGCGGAGCTGAGGGGAGACCAGCAGCTGGTAGGTCCCCTCCTGGTCGGCAAAGGTGATCTGGGTGGTGAGGATCCCCGTCTGAGTGGCGGTCACCACACCGTCGGCCCGGTCAATCTGCACCTGATAGGTGTCGGCCTCATAGGTCTGGACCGAGTTGTCCGCCCCGGACATGGTGACGGCCACCTGCCAGTCCTCCTCCGGCAGGACCAACAGGGAGCCGGTGTCCGCCTCCGCCCCGCCGGGGGCCGTCAGGGCTACCTCCGCCCCGCTCTCCCGGACAAAGGCGTCCAGGATGGGCCCCGCGTCGGCCAGATTGGTCTGCGCCAGCTGCTGGGTGAGGTCGGCTACCTGGGCCTGGAGCCGGTCGCTGATCACAGCGGTGTAGGTGATGGGGGTGGCCCAGGCAATCAGGGCGAAGGTGAGTCCCCCTGCCCCCAGCAGCAGCAGGAAGGTAAGCAGAAAAATACGCACCGTCAGGCTTTCAGCGAGTTTCCTTCGCAGCACGGTAGCCCACCCCTCTCACGGTTTCAATATAGTCCCGCCCCAGCTTGTGGCGGAGGTTTTTGATGTGGCTGTCCACCACCCGTTCATCCCCGAAGAAGTCGTAGCCCCACAGCCTGGAGAGCAGCATCTCCCGGGTGAAGACCCGCCCCGGCGCGGCCAGAAAGGTGCGCAGCAGCTCGAATTCCCGGGCCGTCAGATCCAGGGGACGGCCGTCCAGTGCAGCCTCCCTGGTGTCCAGGTCCACCACCAGATCCCGGTAATGCAGGCGGCTTTCCGCCGCTTCGCCGCTCCGGCGAAGGATCACCCGGATTTTCTCCAGCAGGACCGGCATGGAGAAGGGCTTGGTCACGTAGTCGTCGATATTCAGGCCGAAGCCCCGGAGCTGCTGCGTCTCTCCGTCCAGAGCCGTGAGCATCAGAATGGGCACCTGGGACTGGCGTCGGATCTGCGCGCAGACCCCGAAACCGTCGATTTTCGGCAGCATGATGTCCAGCAGGACCAGGTCAAAAGACTGGGCGCGGAACAGGTCCAGGGCCGCCGCGCCGTCTCCGGCCACAGCGGCCGCATAGCCCGCGTCCTGCAGATAGGCGCACAGCAGCTCCTGCAGCTCCGGCTCATCCTCCACGATCAGAATTCGTTTCATCAACAATCACCGGGAAAAAGTATAGCACAGGATTGTGAATTTATCATGGAGAATTTCATTTCCCCCTGTGTGGGGAACAGACCTCCGTTTCCAGCAGCGGCCGCCTGCTGCGTGACCGGTCCCATTGACCAGTGGGCACCGGAGCTGTGACAGGACGATTCCCAGATCCGGTTCGTGGGCTTTGACTTCTTCAGCATCCAGGTGTTCAACCCGCGTGAAAACTCCAAGGACATGATGACCATTGACAACCGACAGAAATGTGAACTCCCGGCTGAAGGCCCTCCCCGTGGACTGGAACTACACCATCCCCTTCGGCCCGCTCCACGCCCACGGGTCCGCAGTTACTGTCAAACGGTTCCTGAGCGCGGCGAGGGCGGTATTTTCCCTTTGATCCCGCTTCACGGGCTGTAACAGAAAGGTATATGCCCATAGCTTTTGAGGCTTCTCCGGAAGTCTCAATTTTTTATAATAGCCCCAGAACGGCTGCTATGCGGGAAGAGAACGATACATAATTTGATTTTTGAAAATGGGACGCGGTTCATTTCCGGGGCCAGGTGTCTGAAGAAATATCTGGCCAGCTTTTTGAGAAAAACGGATCGAATATGCTGCTGGTCGCAGACAGCAGCGGTGGGGGGCGGGACGCGGAGCACGGGACGAAGTGCCCGCCAGGTCCACCTGCCCTGCCCCAGCAGCGAGGCGGCAGGCGGCCCGCCTGTGCCGAAAGCCCGCCTCGGGGGAGTCCACCGGCTGACCCGGAAGAAAAAAAGAGCGGCATATCCCTATGGATATGCCGCTCTCCTCTGCGCGAAGGCGCACCGGGGGAGACCGTTTCCGCCCGGTGCGCGTTTCTTATGGGATTTCCTCCGGTGCACGGAGCTATCCGGCTGCTCGGGGCGTCAGTTCTCCAGGTCCTCCTGCAGGGATTCCACCAGGGCGTCCGCCAGCTGATCCAGCTCTGCGGCCTTGTCCGCCTGAAGGGAGGAGGCCAGGGACAGCCGCTCGTTGAGCACCGTCATGTTCTTGAGTTCCTCGTCGATGAAGGCCTGCATCAGGTCTCCGGACTTGCAGGCCCAGGAGCCGTTCTCGATGATGGCGAAGGTGCGGTTCTGGAGGTTCAGGGCCTTCATGTCCTCCAGATAGCTCTTCATCACCGGGTAGATGCCCAGATTGTAGGTAACGGAGGCCAGGACGATGTGGCTGTACTTGAAGCTTTCGGCAATCAGGTAGGACACATGGGTGTTGGACACGTCGTACAGGGCCACGTCGGTGATGCCCCGTTCGCAAAGCTTGGCGGCCAGCGCCTGGGCGGCTGCCTCGGTGTTGCCGTACATGGAGGCGTAGACAATCAGCACGCCCTTGACTTCCGGCTCATAGCGGCTCCATTTGTCGTACTTGTCGATGAAGTAGCCCAGATCCTTCCGCCACACGGGACCATGAAGGGGGCAGATATACCGGATCTGGTCCAGGATGCCGCCGGCCTTGCCCAGCAGCAGCTGGATGTGGGGGCCATACTTGCCCACGATGTTGGTGAGGTACCGGCGGGCCTCGTCGATCCAGTCCCGGTCGAAGTTCACCTCGTCGGCAAACAGCTTGCCGTCCAGGGCGATGAAGGACCCAAAGGCGTCGGCGGAGAAGAGGACGCCGTTGGTGGTATCAAAGGTCACCATGGCCTCGGGCCAGTGGACCATGGGAGCTCCCACAAAGGTGACGGTGTGGTCGCCGAAGGAATAGGTGTCGCCCTCCTTGACCTGGATGCACTCGTGACCGTCCACATGGAAGCCGAACTGGCGCATCAGCATGAAGGCCTTCTCCGTGGAGATGATCCGGACCTTGGGATAGCGCAGCAGGATCTCCTCGATGGAGGCGCCGTGGTCCGGCTCCATGTGGTTGATGACCAGATAGTCCAGAGGCTTTCCGTTCAGCAGGTATTCGAGGTTCTCCAGCAGCTGGCGGCAGGCGGACCAGTCCACCGTGTCAAACAGGACGCTCTTTTCGTCCAGCAGCAGATAGGCGTTGTAGCTGACCCCCTTGGGGATGGGGTGGATGTTCTCAAACAGAGCCAGACGGTGGTCATTGGCGCCGACCCAATAGAGATTTTCGGTAACAGTTCTCACACAATGCATGCAGAAATCCTCCTTTACTCACAGATGACAGGCCGTTACGCCTCAATGAACTGGTCCTTGGGCTCCGCGCACTCCGGGCAGACCCAGTCCTCCGGCAGCTTTTCAAACAACGTGCCGGGGGCGATGTCACCGTCCGGGTCGCCCAGCTCGGGGATGTACTCATAGCCGCAGCCGCCGCAGACGTATCGCTTGCCGATGGGCTCCGGCTTGGGGAGACGGGGCCGCTTCATCTTCACCATGGGCGGCGCGGGCTGCTTTTCGCCGGTGTCCAGAGCAGCGGTCAGCAGGGGCAGAATCTCGTTCACATCCCCAACGATGCCATAGTCGCAGTTTTTGAAGATGGGGGCGCCGGCGTTGGTGTTGATGGCCACGATGGTAGAGGCGTCCTTGATACCCTTCAGGTGCTGCACCGCGCCGGAGATGCCGCAGGCGATGTACAGGTTGCCGGTGAACTTCTGACCGGACATGCCCACATAGCGGTTCAGGGGCACGTATTTCAGCGTCTCCGCCACCGGACGGGAGGAGCCGATGGCCGCGCCGGCGGCCTTGGCCAGATCCTCAATGAGCTTCATGTTCTTCTTGCCGCCGATGCCCTTGCCGGCAGAGACCACCCGCTCCGCCTGGGCGATGGGGGTGTCCAGGGGGATGCCCACAGTGAAGTCGTGGCCGTCCTTCTTCAAATGCTCCACCAGGGCGGCCACCTGCTCGGCGGGGGAGCCGTCCCGCAGGATGACCTTCTTCCGCACACCGGTGACGGGCGCGGGCTTCTTGGGCTGGCTGGAGGAACCGCCGGAACTCTTGGGGGCCTTGCCCAGGATATGGGAGGCGATGACCACCCGCTGGATCTCGTTGGTGCCCTCGTAGATGGTGGTGATCTTGGCGTCCCGGTAGGCCCGCTCCACCTCCATACCTTTCATGAACCCGGCGCCGCCGTGAATTTGCAGGGCGTCGTTGGTGACCTCCAGGGCGATGTCGGAGGCGTACATCTTGGCCATGGCGGACTCCATGCCGTAGGGGGCGTGCGCCTCCTTCAGCTCGGCGGCGGAGTACACCAGGAACCGGGCGCAGCGGAGCTTGGTGGCCATGTCGGCGATCTTAAAGGAGATGGCCTGCTGGAAGCCGATGGGCTTGCCGAACTGGATGCGCTCCTTGGAGTAGGCCACGGCGGCGTCATAGGCCCCCTGGGCGATGCCCAGCGCCTGGGCCGCGATACCGATGCGGCCGCCGTCCAGGGTGGACATGGCGATCTTGAAGCCGTCGCCCTCCTTGCCCAGCAGGTTCTCCCTGGGCACTTCCACATTGTCAAAGATCAGCTCGGCAGTGGAGGAGGAGCGGATGCCCATTTTGTCGTAGTGGTCGCCGAAGTAGAAGCCCTTCCAGCCCTTCTCCACGATGAAGGCGCTGATGCCCCGGGTGCCGATATCCGGTGTGGTGACGGCAAAGACCACATAGGTGTCCGCCTTGGGGGCGTTGGTAATGAAGATTTTGCCGCCGTTGAGGACATAGTGGTCGCCCTTCAGGACGGCGGTGGTCTCAGTGCCGCCGGCGTCGGATCCGGCGTTGGGCTCCGTCAGGCCGAAGGCGCCGATCTTCTCGCCCTTGGCCAGGGGCACCAGGTACTTGCGCTTCTGCTCCTCGGTGCCGTAGGCGAAGATGGGCCAGGAGCCTAAGGAGACATGGGCGGACAGGATGACGCCCGCGCCGCCGTCCACCCGGGCCAGCTCCTCCACGGCGATGGCGTAGCTCAGGGCATCCAGCCCGGCGCCGCCGTACTCCGCGGGGAAGGGGATGCCCATGAGGCCCATCTCGCCCAGCTTCCGGATGGCCTCGTCCGGGAACTCGTTCTGCTGGTCCAGCATGAACGCGATGGGTTTGATCTCCTCCTCCGCAAACGCACGGACTTTAGCGCGGAGTTCCTCGTGTGCCTGTGTGGTCTGAAACAGCATAGTCGTACCTCCTCTTTAATCTTGATAAAATTTATCAACTTTCAAGCAAAAGAAAAACTGTCAAATCAGGGGTCCGTCAAAATCTCCTGCAGGCTGTGGGCCCGCAGCTCCTCGTCCAGCTTGTTCTGAATCTCAGCCAGCTTGCAGTGCACGGTGCAGCCGCCGTGGCAGCTGCGCCAGGGGCATTGATACGCCGGATCCATGCAGGAGCTCAGATTCCCGCGTTCTCCCATGGCCTTCATCAGGTCATAGAGGCTGGTGCCGGTCAAATCCGCCGACAGCCGACAGCCGCCCGCCGTTCCGCGGACCACCTCCACCAGTCCGGCCTTCTCCAGCTTTTTCAGGATTTTATAGGCAAAGGCCTGGGGGAGGAGTTCATCCTGTGCGATCTGTCCCGCGGTATGCAGTTTTCCATCCAACAGTGCCCGCAGGATGCGCAGGGCGTAATCTGTCTCCCGGGTAATGACCAATGCCGCGTTCTCCTTTTATACGTCGTATTGTTAATTGGAGAATACCAATTTGGATATTTTTTGTCAAGTATCGGATGCAACCCTATAAAAAGTTTGGCAGTGTTCCATAAAAAACCAGTCGTGATTTTGATAAAATGCCGGGGCGGACGCCCTGGGACTCACGGTGGGCCCACCCGCCGGGGGACAGCCGGATATCGGTGTCGTTGCCGGGGAACACACTGTTCTGAAAGTCCGGCGCGGGGTCTGAGGGAACCGATTTCAGCAGGACGGCGATGCCGTTGTATTCAAACGTATTTTCGTTGTATAGGGAGTGGCCGGGAGTGCCATCGGTGCAGTTGAAACGGAACCGATTGCCCGTAATGTGCTCCAGGCGGAGATCGAAAAGGCGGTGTCCCAGCCGGTGAAGGTGCAGCTGCTGACCGGCTCTACGACGGCGAGGTCTTCCGCTGTGAGCTGTGGCTGCCGTCCGCCTCTTGACAGCGGCGGGCGATCTGCTATAATTCTGATAAAGTTCGCACCATGCCTGCTGACAGGGGTGATAGCTGCAGCCCCTTTCGGGCGCCGGCCGCGAGTCGCGGCCGGTTGGCTGGATTCTGGCGTATGCGCTTCGCGCAGGCGAGCCCGCTTGCGGTATTGGAGCACACCTGCGATGTGCTGGAAGATACCGCCGCGCGGTTCCCCATACAAATTTGTATCGCTCCGCAGGCATGAGAAGGGAGGAGAGCACTTGATTGTCTATCGGGAGCTCTCCTCCCTTGTGCGGGATCTGGGGATCCCCGCCGGGACGCTGTATGCCGTCAGCAATACACTGGACCGCCATTACATCCGCAGGCAGCTCCCCAAGTCCTCCGGCGGTGTGCGGGAGCTGTCGGTCCCGGACCCGCTGCTGAAGCACATCCAGCGCCAGATCCTGCGGGTGCTGCTGGTCCACATGCCTGTGTCCCCCTACGCCACGGCCTATCGATACGGCGGCAGCACCCTGTGCAATGCTGCGCCCCATGTGGGAAAGCCCTGTGTTTTGAAGCTGGACATCCGTCATTTTTTTGACAGTATCCTGTATTCCGCTGTGAAGGAAACTGCCTTTCCAGCTGAGGTTTATGCAGAGAACTTACGTATTCTGCTGGCTATGCTGTGCTACGGGTGGGATCGGCTGCCCCAGGGGGCGCCCACATCCCCCTGCATCACCAATATCCTTATGCGGGACTTTGACAACGAGGTGGGGGCCTGGTGCCGGGAGAGGCAGATCGCTTACACCAGGTACTGCGACGACATGACGTTCTCCGGCGATTTCGCCCGGGATGAGGTGCTCCGGTGCGTGGAGCCCCGGCTGCGGGCGCTGGGGTTCTATCTCAATCCCGGAAAGACAAAATGGCTCCCGGCAGACCGCCGGCAGCTTGTGACAGGTATTGTGGTCAACAAAAAGTGCAATGTCCCGTCCGAAGAGCGCCGTGCACTGCGCCAGGAGCTGCATTTCTGCCAAAAATTTGGCATCTCCGGCCACATGGCGCGAGCCGGGATCGACGGACCGGAGGACCGCTACCTGGCTCAGCTCCTGGGCCGGGTCAACTACCAGCTGCAGATCACGCCGGGAAGGCGGGAGCTGCAGGAAGCCCGGGACTGGCTGATCAAAGCACAGCCGCAATACGGCGGAGGGCGGGAGACATCTCCGGCAGAAAAACAGATATTGTGACATGGAAAAAGCGGGAACATCACGTAGATGTTCCCGCTTTTTCGGCTTTTTCCGAAGAGCTCGGGAGAATATCCCCGGCACATAAACCGCCGTCTGCAAGGTAAAATAAGGAGGATCTTTTGTTGAGGAGGTCTGCAAATGTCTGAACTTACGATTTCCAGTGAACGACTCACAGCCTTTGCTGCGCACCTGCGTGCCGAGGAGCGCAGCCCCGGCACCATCGAGAATTACCTGCGCCACATCCGGGCATTCGCCGTCTGGCTGGACGGCTCTCCGGTGACAAAGGAGACGGCGGCAGCCTGGAAAGAGCATCTGCTTACGCAGGACTATGCGCCGGCAACGGTCAATGCCATGCTGGCGGCGCTCAACGGCCTGTTTCACTTTCTGGGCTGGGACGGGTGCCGGGTAAAATTTCTGAGAGTCCAGCGCCGGCTGTTCCGGGACGCGGGCCGGGAGCTGACACGTCTGGAGTACGAACGTCTGATGGAGACGGCCCGTTCCAGAGGACAGGAGCGGCTGGCGCTGCTTATGGAGACGATCTGCGCTACCGGCATCCGTGTCTCCGAAGTGCAGTATATCAC
>OJRY01002020.1_pt1 | contig 13213 bp, 9 predicted proteins | sample 1599311 | NCBI WGS metagenome assembly OJRY01 (sample SAMN04168657, study PRJEB22393) | human gut metagenome | biome: human gut microbiome; feature: stool | host: Homo sapiens | collected 2014-03-20 | reverse complement strand
ACTCATTGCTCTGCTCGACCTCGAGTCGCAAAATAGAAATCGTCAGGTTCTCCGTGGGGGTGACCTCGCACCGGAACGTGACCTGACCGTCCGTTGTAATGTTATCGGCTTTTACGCCGGTCTCGCTTGCCGCCATAAAGCAGTCTGCGTCGGCGCACACAATGTACCAGTATTTTCCGTCAGCCAGGAGGAACTCGTCCTGCACGGTTTGAGCTCTGCCGCTCCACTTCTCGGCCGGCAGAGTGACGGTGATGCCGGCATGCTGCGCGCTTTCCAGCAGAGGGATCATCGAGTCCAATAGTTCGTTGATGCGGATCAGGGTGTCCTGTTTCCCTCGCTCTGCCAGTGCCCGTAACTGCTCTATGGTGGTGAGTTGTTTCTCTGCCATATGAGAGCTCCTTTCGGGAAATATAAAAAGGGGGACGGGAATCTGTGCCCCCATCCCCCTTAACGGAGCCATTTAAGGCTCCTCTTCAGTGGTGCCGAAGACCTCATCCAGCATGGATTGCACCTCGGTGTCCTCAGCCACAGCCATGCCGTCCAGCTTCTTCTTGTCCTCCTTGGACATCAGGCCGTCGGCTGCGGAAGTAGCCTTCTCATAGGTGGTGTCCTGGCCGGGGATGCCCAGCTTGGTGATATCCTCCTTGGTCACGTTGTCGCCCAGCACCACATGGCCGCTGGCGTCGCTGCCCACCTTCTTGAATCCGGCCTCCACGGCGGAGCCGGCGGGGTGGGTGTAGACCACGGTCTCCTGGCCGTTGATCTTGATGTTGCCATTGGTCTCGGACTTCTCCACCTTGGTCGCGCCGGAGGCAATGTCCTTCAGCGCGGCGGTGATCTTGCCTTCAATGGCGGCCATTACGGTGGCGTACTCGTCCTCGTCGCCGCCAATACCGGCAACGATACCGTTCAGCTTGGTGATGGCGGCGTTCATCGCGGAAGCGTCATTGGGGTGATCCTGAATCCACTGAGCAATCTCAGTCAGAGTATCCAGGGCCTCCTGGGCGCCCTCGGGGATCAGCTGAGCGGCCAGCTCCTCGTTGGCGGCAGAGAGAAACTCCGGGAACTTCATGCAGCGGTTGGAGAAGTAGGCGGGGAAGTCTCCGCTCTCCCCCCGGCCCCGCTCCAGCATGGCGGGGAGGGCGTCGTTGAGGGCGTTGAAGGTGGAGATGTAGTCCCGCTGCCAGCAGGCGGTTTGCAGGGGGCAGCGCTTGCAGATCCGCCCGGCCGCCCGATCGAAGACGGATGCGGCGTCGTTGTCATTGGGTGCGGCGGGGTGGAAGGCCGACCGCATGGACTCGTACAGGCTCTTGAAGGCGGCTGCCGTGGCCTCCATCCGGGCACGGACATAGGCGCGGGCCCGCTCCTGGGTGTCGTGCCGGGGCTCCCGGGCCACCAGCGCCCCCACCTGGCGCAGGGCGCGCTCGGGGAGGACCAGAAAGACCACCGAGGCGATAAAGACCTCGTAGAGCAGGGAGAGGTGAAGGCCCTCCGACCAGGTCCACAGCACCGCCAGGGCATTGGAGAGCACGTAGGCCAGGGCGGCGGCCAGACGGCCCTGCCGGTGGAACACCCCGCACATCACCCCGGAGAGGGCGAAGGCCATGGAGTAGAAGGGCATACCTCCCGCCGCCAGATCCATCCCAAGGCCGCAGGCCACCCCCACCGTGGCCCCCACGCCGATGCCGCCCTTGTAGGCGGTGGCCATCACCGCCGCCGCGGCGGCGCAGCGGCCCACCGACAGGTCGCCCAGCAGGGTGATCTTGGACAGGGTGAGCAGCAGGGTGCCCGCCAGAATGAGCAGGCTCACCGTCTGCCGGGGGGTGAGGCCCTCCTCCTCCCGCTTTTCCGTCCAGGGGGTGAAGGCGATGCGGTAGAAGTAGGCCGACGCCCCGCACAGGAGCAGCTCGGTGCCGAAGAAGATCAGGCCCTCTGGCGACCAGCCCCGGTCAGATAAGTACACAAAGCCCGTGATGCCGTCCATCCCCGCCGCCGCCAGGGGCATGAACCAGCTCTTGAGGTAAGCCTTCACGTCGAAGAAGGCAAAGGCCAGGGAGAAGGCCAGGATGCAGCCGGCCACGTACCGCAGCCCCTCGGCGAAGCCCTGGAAGGAGAGATAGCCGAAGCAGGCCCCCAGCAGGGCGCAGAAGCCGTCCAGCCCCGAGCCGGAGGCCGCCACCAGCCCCAGCCCGAAGGGGGCGTATCCGCCGAAAATCTCCGCCCCGGAGAGCATGGCCCCCAGCAGGAAGCGGATGACGCACTCGGCCGCCCGCACCAGGGCGGGGGCGCGCAGAATGACCTTGCCGGTCTCCCGGGCCTCCTCCCGGACACGGGCCGCCTTTGTCTTGAGTTTCTCTTTTGTCGCCATGGTTCCGTCTCCTTTTCCAAATCAGGCTTGTCCGCCCTCGTTGAGTGACAGTATAACCCAGTATTTGGAAAAATATGGTCGGAACGCGGCGCGCCGGGAAAAAGGAGGGGAAGGGATGAAACCGCAGGGGCGGTTTCTCAGCGTGTCAAAAAAGTGGCCACGGCCACTTTTTTGAGAGGGATGTGCGCAAGATGGACCTCGATTCCTCAGGGAAAAGTCGGCCCATCTTGCGCGAGCGGTGTCATTTCCGAGGCGCATGTCCCCGGAAATGACGGATTTTCATTTGATTCCTGCGGCTGCGGCCGCAGGAACTCTGCGAGGCTTTCCTCCGGGAAAGGTTCTTTGACAGTCTGTGAAACCGCAGGGGCGGTTTCTGTGTTAAGATCAGTGAGAGCGCGCTCGAAACCGGAGCAGGGAGGTGGTATGGTTGGAGGAGCGGGAGCTGCTGCGCCGCCTGCGGCGGGGGGACCCCTCCGCCCTGGAGGAGCTGATGGACCGGGACATGGGCTTTGCCTGCGGCCTGGCGGGCTCTGTTCTGCGGGGCCGCCCCAGGGACGCGGAGGAGGTGGTGTCCGACGCCTTCCTGGCCCTGTGGGAGCACGCCGGGCAGGTGGAACCGGGCAAGCTCCGCCCCTGGCTGGGCCGGGTGGTGCGCAACAAGGCCCTCAACCGCCTGCGGGCGCTGGGCGGTGAGCTGCCTCTGGAGGAGGACTGGCTGGCGCTGGAGCCCGACCGGCGGCCCGGCCCGGCGGAGGCCGTGGAGCAGGCCGAGCGGGCGGAGCTGATCCGGGCGCTGCTGAACGGACTTCCGCCCCAGGATCGGGCCATCTTCCTGCGCCATTACTACTACGGCCAGACCGCCGCCGACATCGGAGCGGCCCTGGCCATGCCGCCGTCCACGGTGAAGGTGCGCCTGCACCGGGGGCGGAGGAAGCTGAAGGAGCTGCTGATGGAAAGGGGGTATTCCTGTGCCTGTGCGGATGACTGACCTGCTGGACGGCTGGGAGGACGGCTCGGTGGAGCTGCCGCCGCCCGCCGGGATGTCCCCGGAGCGGATCAAGGAGAGAACGATGGAACAAATCAGACAAACCAAGCGGCCCCGCCGGCGCATGGGCGTCCGGCTGCTGGCCTGCGCCGCCCTGGCGGCGGTGTTCACCGTATCGGCCATGGCGGCCTATCACCTCTGGGGGCCGGGAGAGCTGTTCGACCCCTTCTTCACCCTGGAGAGCGCCCCGCTGGACGACGGGCAGAAGGAGCTGCTGGATCAGATCGGCGCCACCAACCTGCCCCCCGTCACCAGTAACGGCGTCACCCTCACCCCTCTGGCCGCCATCGCTGACGAGCACACCCTCTACCTCCGCCTGCGGCTGGAGGCCCCGGAGGGCACCGTCCTGCCCGACATGGGGGAGCAGGAGGATCACATCGCCCACGGTGTGGGGCTGGTCGACGCGGACACCGGGGAGCGGCTCAACTGGGGCATGCAGAAGGCCCGGTTCCTCCCGGACGACACCCCGGGGGACAACTCCCTGGAGCTGGTGTTCATGCTTCTGGGCGGGCCAAACGGGGCCAACTGGGTGGACGGCACCTCGAAGACATTGACCATCACCGACCTGATTCTCTGCCCCCGGGAGCCGGAGGATGCCGAGAAGACGTATCTGGAGGGGGAGTGGAGCTTCTCCCTGGACTCCTTCTACCAGGGAAAGGAGGTAGAGATCAACACCATAGGGGCCGTCCGATGGGATGAGGAGACGGAGCGGATGGTCACCCTGGAGGGACTGACGCTCTCCCCCCTGGCGGCCTCCTATACCATTTCCTACCCGGTGGAGGAAAGCTGGGAGTTTGTCGATCTCCAACTGGAACTGGTCTACAAGGACGGGTCCTCCGTGACGATTGACGGCGGCGGTGGGAAGGGCAGTCACGGCCCCGACGGACAGGGCGGAACCGACTATTTTACCGGCGTCCGCAATTTTGACGCGCCCCTGGATTTGCGTGAGCTGGATCACCTCCAGTACGGCGGCTGCCGTCTGGAGATTCTCGGCGAACCCAGAGCGGTGGTGGAAGCGGACACCGCCGGGGCGGTGTGGTACGATGAGACGCACCAGAACACACTGGTGCTGGAAAAGCTGTCCTTCTCCTCCCTCAGCCTCACCTACCGCATGCACTATGACACCCCGGAGAGCGCCACCCTGGCCGACACCGGGATCCGCCTGGTGCTGGCCGACGGGACGGAAATCCCTGTGGATGGCGGCAGCGGCACGGCGGGCGGGACCTTTATGGAGGGCACCACCTACTTTGACGCGCCCGTCCCCCTGGAACGGGTGGATCACGTTCTGTTTGGCGATATCCGGGTTGAGCTGGAATAAGTATGGAAAAAAGTGCCCCCCTGCACCGCAGAGGGGCACTTTTTTGCAAAAAATGGGCAGGAGGATGGACAAGGGTAAAGAAAAGTGATACGATGAGTTTGGAAAACGAAATAGACAGGAGGCTGTACCCATGAAACGGAGACTTGCCCTGTCCCTGGCGGCCCTTTTGCTGTTGGGCTGCCTTACCCCGGCGCTGGCGGCGGAGGGGGACGCCGAACTCAGCCTGTACCAGCAGTATGGCCCCTGGGGCGAGTGGCCCCAGGAGCAGAAGGACGCGGCGGAGGAGACCTGGACGGACGGCCAGTGGGACAACTACTGGACGGAGTACGACGCCCAGATGTGGGCGGCGCTGAACCGGTACAACGAGGACTACGATCGGTGGAGCTATGCCCGTTTCGGGGACCCCTGGGACGAGTACCTCCGGGTGGAGAAGGAGGAAATGGGAATGCCCTACCCCGACGGCATCAATGTGAGCCTGAACGGGGCGTATCTGGACTTCGGCGGCACGGCCCCCCTGGCCGCGTCGGGGTGCACCATGGTGCCCTTCCGGGCCTTTCTGGAGGGGCTGGGGGCGGAGGTTGCCTTTGACGGGAGCCGCATCGCGGCGGCGCTGGAGAACGGCGACAGCCTGGAGCTGGTCCTGGGGGCCACTGAGCTGACTGTCACCCAGGGCGGGCGGATCACCACCTTGGACATGGGGGCGGCCCCCTTTGTACGGGATGGGCACACCTACATCCCCGTCCGGGCCGCGGCGGAGGCACTGGGGCTGGACGTATACTGGGACGATACCTATGAGGCGGCCCATCTGACCGACTACGCCGCCCTGACGGCGGAGCTGGACAGCCGGTTTACCGCCGCCAACGGGATTTGGGCTGCGATACGGGATACCATTCCCCGCGAGGCGGGCAAGGGCTATGAGTCCACAGCATCCATGCGCCTCTCCGCCACCCTGTACGGGGAGGAGGAGCACGACACCGCCTCGCTGACGATGGAAGTGAAACAGCTCACCCGGGACGGCAGCTACCGCATGGAGCAGGAGCAGCAGGTGGATCTGGGCGGTCTGGGGGACACCCTCTTTGCGGGTCTCTCCCCGGAGGAGCTGGCCCAGCTCGAAAACCACAGCGTCACCCTCTACGACCGGGAGAGCGGCACCCTCTACCAAAAGGGCGTACAGCTCTATAGCCTGGAGGGAGAGCCGTTACCTGATGACGTTTGGGTGAGTACTCAGGTGGGGGAGCTGCCTGCCGTGAACACCCTGTCGCTCCCCGGGACGCTGGGCGAGCTGCTGGTGGAGGCGTACGGCCATAGCTGGTATTACTACCGCTCCAGCCCCTGGGAGACGGTGATGGACTCCGCCCTGCCCGTCCGCCTGCTCCTGGACGACGGCAACTTCACCCGCAGCGCCTCCGGTGGACGGACCACCTATCGCTGGGCGGTGGATCTGCCCGCCCTGCTGGAGCGGGCCCGTATGCTGGGTGTTATGGAGGACGCGCCCGCTGTGGAGGGGCTGCCTGCTCTGGACATGCATGGGGAGGCGGTCCTGCGGGGCGGTGCGCTGGAGAAGCTGGACGGCAGCGGACAGATGGAGCTGGATGTGCTGGGCATCCCAGCCGACGCCGGCTTTACCCTGGATGCCGCTCCGGGGCGTCTGGAGCTGGAGATGGAGTTCACTGGGGCTTACATCGGGAAGGTGGAGCTAAGCCTGAACGGGAGGGTCACGGAAACCGCTGCGCAGCCCGTCACCACGCCTCCGGCGGGGGAGACGGTAGAGCGCCTCGAGGTGCTCTCCGGCCAGGTGGAGCCGGGCGTGCCCGCCGATTTCGGCGCGGCCCGCTATGTCCAGTGCCTGCTGGATGCCCGACTGGGGCGTGGGTATGACCCGGAGTTTCTGACCGCCCTGGGGGAGACGGAGGAGAGCCTGTCCGCCCAAATTGCGGAGGAGAACGTACAGGCGCTCTGCAACCTGCTGATAATTGAATTCCCCACCGAGGAGATCCGCGGAGAGGCGGCCGGCCTGCTGAAGGAGCTGTACGCCAAGGCGGACTATACCGTGGGGGCCGCCGTCCCGACGGGAAACGGTTCCGAGGTGGAGATAACGGTGCGGCCCGTGGATGCGCTGGCGCGGGTAAACGATGCACTCTGGGAGCGGCTGGACGCGTTCAACGCGGGCTACACCGGGGATACGTCCACAGACGAGGGATATGCGGCCTATGACGCGGCCTGGGCGGAGGATGCGCTGGCCCTCTTCCGGGAGAAGCTGGCCGAGGCGGAGTATCTGTCCGAGACGGTCTGCACCGTGACCGTTCTGGACGGGCCGGGCGGCACCATTGAGGCCGGCCGCGACTCCCTGGATACAGTATACGGCGTGCTGTTCCCAATTTGGATGCTCCAGGAGACATGAACGGAACAAAAAGGGGGCGGCGAACCGCGTATGCGGTTCGCCGCCCCTGTGTGTCTGGCCTATAGCTGGTCGCTGTCCACCAGAATGTTGTCAGTGCCGTGCTGCTCGAACTCGGCAATATAGGCGTCAATGCGGCTGGACAGCTCCTCATAGTTGTTCTGGTCGATGGAGGCGTCCTCCATATCCCGGCGGGCCAGATCCTCGGCCAGGATATCGAAGAACACGTTGTTCTCATATTCCATGATCGCCTCGTGGATGCCGCCCTCGGCAAAGGCGCGGGAGGGCACCACCTCGCCCTGCCAGTCCTCGGCCAGCACGCCCATGCCCTCCTCCCGGGCCTTGGCAAAGAGCAGGCTCTCCACGTCGTCGTAATCCTTGAACCGGTCGTCGCCGCGGGTGGAGTTCAAAATCCAGTTGCCGATATAGGCCATATCCAGCAGGCGCCGGAATTGTTTGGTCGTCAGTTCCAGCTTCATCACACGAAACCTCCTCGCTGTCATGACGTTGCGGGGCGTGAACGGCCATCCCCTACCTCATATTATAGTCAGCCCCGCCAAAATGTCAAACGGGGAGAGCGTCGGAAAACATGAAAACGCCCCTTGTCTTCCGGTAAATTTTCGCATATCATTATACAGATAACAAATTTGCGCTCTTTTTATTAGGAGGAATCGCCTTGGATGACAGACCCATCGGCGTGTTCGACTCCGGCCTGGGCGGGCTGACCACGGTACGGGAGCTGTGCCGCCTGCTGCCGGAGGAGGATATCGTCTATTTCGGGGACACCGGACGGGTACCTTACGGCAGCCGCTCCCGGGAGACCATTGTGAAATACGCGCGGCAGGACGTGGCCTTCCTGCGCACCTTCGATCTCAAGACTATCGTCATCGCCTGCGGCACCGTGTCCACCACCGCGCTGGACGTGCTGGCGGCGGAGAACCCCATCCCGGTTCTGGGAGTGGTGGCCCCAGCGGCCCGCGCCGCGGCCCGGGCCACCCGAAGCGGGAGCATCGGCCTCATCGGCACCCAGGCGTCCATCCGCAGCGGCGCCTACGAGCGGCTCATCCGGGCGGAGAACCCGGCGGCCCGGGTGCTGGCCCAGCCCTGCCCCCTCTTTGTACCCCTGGTGGAGAACGGCCGCTTCCGCCCCGGCGACGTGGTCATCGAGACGGTGGCGGCGGAGTACCTGGCCCCGCTGAAGGAGGCGGGGGTGGACACCCTGGTGTTGGGCTGCACTCACTACCCCCTGCTGGAGAAGGTCATCGGGGCCTATATGGGACCGGAGGTGCGCCTCATCAACTCCGGGGCCGAGGGCGCCCGGGCGGCGGCGGACTGCCTGCGGGAGCGGGACGCCCTGGCCGGGCCCGGGCGGGGGAGCTGCCGCTGCTTCGTCAGCGACCGGCAGGAGGACTTCTCTCGCCTGGCCTCCACCTTCCTGGGCTGGGATGTGGCCCAGGCGGTGGAGCAGGTGGATATCAGCCAATATTGAGGGGAAAGCCCTTTACATCTGAGGCTCCATTGGGTATAATAATGTGCAATTTGCAGTTTGAACGTGGGACAAGGAAGGAACAACCATGGAGAACAACGTGATTATTTCCATCCAGGGAAAGCAGTCCTTTGAGGCACAGGGCGATGACACCATCGAGCTGGTCACGGAGGGCTGCCTGGAGCCCGACGGGGACGACGGCTACACCCTGAGCTATCAGGAGAGCGAGCTCACCGGCCTGGAGGGTACCCTGACCACCTTCCAGATCGAGCGGGACCGGGTCACGCTCCTGCGGGTGGGGGAGGTCAACTCCCAGATGGTCTTTGAGGAGGGGCGGCGGCACCTGTCCATGTACGATACTCCCTACGGCGCCCTGTCCGTAGGCATCAACACCCGTAAGATGCGGGCCGAGCTGGACGCCAGGGGCGGCAACATCGAGATTGACTACGCCATCGAAATCGACCACGCGCTGGCGGGCCAGAACCTGTTCCGCATCCACGTGCGGGAGAAGGGGCCGGCCATCAAGCAGTGACTATCCCGCGCGGCGGCCGGCTGCGCGGCACACAGAGAGATGAATCGAAAAGGAGATAGAACCATGTCCAACATGATCCAGGCGGCCCGGGAGCAGGTCGCCGCTCTGACCCAGGCGGCCTATGAGAGGGCCGCGGCGGAGGGCCTGCTGCCCGCCGGCGCGGAGGTCAAGGCCACCATCGAGATTCCCAAGGACGTCACCCACGGGGATTACGCCTCCTCCTTCGCCATGGCCGGGGCCAAGGCCCTGCGCAAAGCCCCCCGCCAGATCGCCGAGGTGATCGTCAGCCATCTGGATCTGGCCGGCACCTTTTTTGACAAGGTGGAGATCGCCGGCCCCGGCTTTCTGAATTTCACCCTGGGCAGCAAGTGGTACGGCGGTGTGCTCGCCGACATCCAGGCCGAGGGGGAGACCTACGGCGCGGTGGACGAGGGCCGCGGCGAGAGGGTGATGGTGGAGTTCGTCTCCGCCAACCCCACCGGCCCCATGCACATGGGCAACGCCCGGGGCGGCGTGCTGGGCGACGCCCTGGCCGCCGTGCTGGAGCGGGCGGGCTACGACGTGTGGCGGGAGTTCTACGTCAACGACGCGGGCAACCAGATCCACAAGTTCGCCATGAGCATCGACGCCCGCTATCTCCAGTTGGTGCTGGGGGAGGAGAACGTCCCCTTCCCCGAGGACGGCTACCACGGCGACGACATCAAGGAGCTGGCCCGGGGCTTCTACGACCAGCACGGCGCCGGCTGGAAGGACAAGAGCGAGGAGGAGCGGCAGGCGGCCATGGCCGAGTACGGCCTGTCCGTCAACATCCCCAAGATGAAGGAGGATCTCCGCCGCTACAAGATCGAGTACGACGAGTGGTTCCTGGAGTCATCCCTCCACAACAGCGGCTACGTGGCCGAGACTGTGGAGCTGCTGGCCGGCAAGGGCTGGACCTATGAGAAGGACGGGGCCCTGTGGCTCAACACCACCGCCCTGCTCAAGCAGAAGTTCCTGGCCGAGGGCAAGAGCCAGGAGCAGGTGGACAAGCTCGACCTGAAGGACGACGTGCTCCGCCGGGCCAACGGCTTCTACACCTACTTCGCCGCCGACATCGCCTACCACCGCAACAAGCTGGAGCAGCGGGGCTTCTCCAAGTCCATCAACATCTGGGGCGCCGACCACCACGGCCACGTGGCCCGCCTCCAGGCCGCCTTGGACGGCCTGGGCCTGGACGGCTCCCACCGGCTGATCATCGTGCTGATGCAGCTGGTCAATCTCCTCCAGGACGGCCAGCCCGTCCGCATGTCCAAGCGCTCCGGCAAGGCCATCGCCCTGCGGGATCTGCTGGACGAGGTGAGCGTGGACGCCGCCCGCTTCTTCTTCAACTCCCGCTCCTCCACCTCCGCCCTGGACTTCGATCTGGACCTGGCGGTGCGGGAGGACAGCGAGAACCCGGTCTACTATGTCCAGTACGCCCACGCCCGCATCTGCTCCCTCATTGCCCGGCTGGCCGAGGAGGGACACCTCGTGCCCGACGCGGCGGCGGTGGATCCCGCCCTCTACGCCACGGCGGAGGAGAAGGCCCTTATCAAAACCCTGTCCCAACTGCCCGAGGTCATCCGCCTGGCCGCCCGGGATTACGATCCCTCCGGCGTCAACCGCTATCTGGTGACCCTGGCCGGAGAGTTTCACCGCTTCTACAACGCCTGCCGTATCAAGGGTGAGGAGGCGGCGGTGCTGGCCGCCCGCCTCAAGCTGGCCGACACGGTGCGCGCCGTCATCGCCAACTGCCTGTCCCTCATTGGCGTGGCGGCCCCGGAGAAAATGTAACAATCGCAAATGCGCGGCGCCGGGGGCCACCTGGCGCCGCGCGGCTGCGGCGGGCTGGGGAATCCTGTCAGTACAGCATGGCGGTTCCTTACATTTGTATAAAAGAAATAAAAACTTTTTCTTAATAATCTGTTAATTGGTATGTAACACTCTTGTAATCTTTTTGAAACGTGGTATGATAGGCACTACGCGCAGACGGGGCATCTCCCGCAGCGCGTGCTCCATCCGCCCAAACTATGGAGGATTACAAGAATGACTATGTTGGAACTTGTCAAGCATCTCAATTTTGCTGTGGTGGTTCTGTTTACCCTGCTCTACCTGTACCAGGGCTTCTATGTGGTGGTGGGACTGGTCCGCCGCCGCTGGCAGGACCGGCACCAGCCAAGCCGCCTGCACCGCTTCGCCGTGATCGTATCCGCCCGCAACGAGGAGGGGGTCATCGGGGAACTGCTGGAGAGTCTGAACCGGCAGAATTACCCAAAGGAGCTGCTGGATCTCTATGTGGTGGCCGACAACTGCACCGACGACACCGCCGGGGCGGCCCGCCGGGCGGGCGCGTTCGTGTATGAGCGCTTCGACCAGGTACATAAGGGCAAGGGCTACGCCATGGACTACCTCTTCCGCCGACTCAAAGAGGAGGGGAAGGACTGCTATGACGGCTACTTCGTCTTTGACGCGGACAATCTGGTGGACGCCAATTTTGTCGCCGAGATGAACCGCACCTTTGACCAGGGCTACGATGCGGTGACCTGCTACCGCAACTCCAAGAACTTCGCGGCCAACTGGATCTCCGCCGGCTACTCCATCTGGTTCCTGCGGGAGGCCCGGTTCCTCAACTTCCCCCGCACCCTGCTGGGCACCAACTGCCATGTGTCGGGCACCGGCTTTCTGGTGTCCGCCCAGGTGATCCGGGACAACGGTGGCTGGCCCTTCCACCTGCTCACCGAGGATATCCAGTTCTCCGTGGACTGCGCCATCCAGGGCAAGAAGATCGGCTACTGCGACAAGGCGGTGGTCTACGACGAGCAGCCCACCACCTTCCGTCAGTCCTGGGATCAGCGGCTGCGGTGGTCTAAGGGCTTCTACCAGGTGGACCGGGAGTACACCCTCCCCCTGCTGAAGGGCTGCTTCCGCCGGGGCCGCCTGGGTACCTCCTGCTACGACATGTTTGTCACCGTGGCGCCCGGCATGCTGCTCACCCTGCTGATGATCCTCTTTAACGGCGTGATCCTGGCCGCCTGCCTCACCCAGCCGGCCTATCTGGCCACCCGCATCATCCATGAGACCGTGGGCTTCATGGGCTCCGCCGTGTGGAATTTCTATGTGGGCCTGCTGTTCTACGGGCTGATCACGGTGCTGTCCGAGTGGCGTCACATCGACGCCGCGCCGGTGCAGAAGCTGGGGTATGTCCTCACCTTCCCGATCTTTATGTTTACCTACATTCCCATTTCCATTGCCGCACTGGTGCAGAAGGTGGAGTGGAAGCCCATCTACCACACCGCCACTAAGAAAATCAACGAGCTGGGATAAACAAAGAGGGGCCGCGGATACTCCCGGCCCCCCTTTGTTTTTGTCTATATGAGGCTGTACTTGCATTCCCATATCGTTTTGTGATATACTATCTCCCAATCATGCAGCCATGCAATTTTAGGAGGAATAAAACAATTATGGACACCATCCCCCCCTTATCCCTGCCCATCCTGCTGGACGGAGCCACCGGCTCCGAGCTGTATAAGCGGGGCATGCCCGCCGGCGCGTGCACGGAGCAGTGGGTGCTCGGCCACCCGGAGGCCCTGCTGGAGCTCCAGAGGGGTTATGTGGCGGCCGGCAGCCAGGTGCTGATCGCCCCCACCTTCGGGGCCAACCGGGTGCGGCTGGAGCAGCACGGTATCTTCGGGCAGGTGGCGGACTACAACCGCCGGCTGGTGGAGCTGTCCCGGCAGGCTGCCGGCGGCCGCGCTCTGGTGGCGGGGGACATGGCCCCCACGGGGCTGTTCATCGCCCCCTTCGGGGAGAGCAGCTTTGAGGAGCTGGTGGCCATCTATACCGAGCAGGCGGCTGCCCTGGCGGCGGCGGGGGTGGACCTCTTCCTCATTGAGACCACCATGACCATGCCCGAGGCCCGGGCGGCGGTACTGGCCTGCAAGAGCGTGTCGGATAGGCCGGTGTGGGTTACCTTTACCTGCGACGAGAACGGCCGTACCCTCTCGGGCACCGACGTGCTGGCCGCCCTGATCGTCATGCAGGGCATGGG
>OJRY01001964.1_pt1 | contig 13554 bp, 9 predicted proteins | sample 1599311 | NCBI WGS metagenome assembly OJRY01 (sample SAMN04168657, study PRJEB22393) | human gut metagenome | biome: human gut microbiome; feature: stool | host: Homo sapiens | collected 2014-03-20 | reverse complement strand
AGTCGAAACGGAAAAAAGCTAGCCGCTTCGCTAAACGCTTTTTTCTCGTTTCTCCGATTTTGAATGATACGGACGGGAAAGTTGTAATTTCATTGATGAACTATCTTCTTACTTTAGCATACGACGGCACGAACTACTGCGGGTTTCAGGTGCAGCCCAACGGACGGAGCGTAGCTGCTGCGTTTCAGGACGCCCTGGAGGCGGTGCTGGGCTGTCGGCCCGACATCAAGGGCTGCAGCCGCACCGACGCCGGCGTCCACGCGCTGGGCTTCATGCTCAACTTCCACGCCGACACCCGCATCCCGGCGGCAAAGCTGCCGCTGGCGCTGAACCAGCATCTGCCCCCGGATATCCGGGCGCTGGAAGCGCGGGTGGTGCCGGACGATTTTCACGCCCGCTATGCGGCCCACACCAAGACCTATCTCTACCGCATCCACAACAGTCCGATCGACTCGCCCTTTGCCGCGCGGTATTACACCAGAGTGCCGGGGCGGCTGGACGCGGACAGGATGCAGCAGGCGGCGCAGTATTTTGTGGGAAAGCACGATTTCCTCGCCCTCTGCGCCTCGGGCAGCTCGGCTGCGGCTCACGGCGACACCGTGCGCACCATCACGGCCTGTGACGTTCAGCGTCGGGGCGACGACATCGACATCACGGTGACGGCGGACGGCTACCTCTACAACATGGTGCGCATCCTTGCAGGCACCCTCTGTGAGGCCGGCGCGGGGCGTCTTGCGCCTGAGGCCGTGCCGGGCATCCTCGCCAGCCGCGACCGCAAAAACGCCGGGCCGACGCTGGCGGCGAAAGGACTTTTCCTCAAGAGCGTGGACTACGACACGCCCATAGAATAACGCAAACACGACCGATGCTCCCGGAGGGAAAACGCCCCTTTGGGAGCACTGTCATTGCACGAAGGGACAGGAGAGTATGAGAAAAAGACAGCGCGGCCCCCGGCCTGTGTCGGACGAGCCGCTTTCGGCGGGACGGGTCGAATACCTCGAGCAGGCCCGCGAACGGGTGCGGAACCGGCGCATCCGCCGCACGGCACTCATCGTCGTGGCGCTGACGCTGGTGGTGCTGTTCACCACCGGCATCGTGGGCAGCTCTGTGGCCATGGCCAAGGACTGGGCCGACACCGCCCGCATCCTGCTCTTCCCCGGCACGGGCTGGCCCCAGCAGACCGGCGTCATGGAGGTGAAACAGCTTGCCGCCATGAACAGCAGCTTTGTGGAGCTGGGCGAGGAAGGGTGCGTGGTCTGGTCCCGCACCGGCACCCGGCTCAACTCCATCCAGAGCGGCTACGCCCGCCCTGCGCTGGCTGTGGGCAAGAACCGCTTTGTGCTCTACAACCGCTCGGGCAATGAGCTGCGGGTGGAGAGCCGGACCCAGAACCTCTACACCAAGACGATGGAGAACAGCATCACCCTCTGTGCCATGGCCGACAACGGCACGCTGGCCGTCGTCACAGAGGACCCAGGCAGCGCGGCCCGGCTTCGGGTCTACTCGTCCTCAATGGAGCAGCTGCTGAGCTGGAGCCTCACCATCGCCGACGGCACTCCGCTGCGGCTGGCCTTTTCGCCGGATGGGCGGCGGCTGGCAGTGGCGGCGGTGACGGTAAACGGCGGCCAGATGGTCACGAATTTCTATGTCGTCACCCTGGCGCAGGGCGACCCCCTGCTGGTGGGCAGCGGCAGCGGTGCGGCCCAGTGGCTGAGCTGGACCGGTTCCCAGAGCATCCTGGTCGTCTGCGACAGCCGCGCTGTCCTCTACAACGCATCGGGCGGCGAGCGGGCAGCCTATGACTTTACCGGGCAGACCCTCCGGGACATCTCGGTGGACGCTTCGGGCAATACTGCCCTTCTGCTGGCCTCCGGCCAGCTCTGTCAGGCCGTGATGCTGGGCCGTGACCTCGGCGTCGAGAACACCACGCAGGTGCAGGCGTCCAACCGCATCGTCCGCTCCGGTGCGCAGTTCTATCTGCTCACCGATACAGGGGTGGAGTGCCTTTCCACCGACGGCACCTCCCAGTGGACCCAGAGCCTTTCGGCCCGCCCGCAGGGTCTGCTGGCCGACCGCAGGCAGCTGCTGGTCTTCTGCGGCAATACGGTGCAGGGATTGACCCCGCCTGCAGTGGAAAACAACGCTCAAAGCAATACATAATAAGGAAAACAAGATATGTTCAAGAATCCGTCATTTCTTTTTGATATAGTATGTACCGTGGTCTGGCTGCTTCTGGCTGTGCGCTATGCCCGCAAGGGCTTTCTCGCAGCCAGTGTCCAGCTGGGCGGGAATGTCTTCAGCCTCGTGGGCGCCCGGGTCTTTTCGGGCTGGGCCGCTGCCGAGGTGTTCCAGCGCTTTCTGGCCGGGAGCTTCCGTACCCAGATCGCCGAGAGCATCTCGGCCGGAGGGGTCGTGGACCTGACCGGCATTGCGGACAAGTACGCGGGCTTTCTGCCCGAGAGCTTCCGCGCCTCCATCGTGGAGACCTGCGAGCGCTCCATCTCGGCTGTACTCAGCGACAACGCCGTGGTGCTGGCGGACGCCATCGTCCAGAAGGTGCTGGCTCCGCTGCTCACGCCGGTCATCTCGGTCGTGCTCTTTTTCGTGGCCTTTGCCCTGCTGCGGATGCTGGTGAGTATGCTGGTCACCGTGCTGGGCCTCGTCAACCGGCTGCCGGTCATCGGCACCGTCAACCGCTGGCTGGGCTGGGTCACCGGCTGTGTCGCCAGCACCATGGACATCTATCTGGTGCTCTGTGTGGTGTGGGCTGTCATCGTCATCACCGGCGGCAATCTGACCGTCCTGAACGATACGGTCATGAGCAGCAGCCTTTACTATAAAGCATTCAATCTGTTCAACCCCTTCCTGTAAAGGGGAGCTTTAGGAGGAACCTATATGGTCTGCAATCGCTGTCAGAAACGTCCGGCCATCATCTTCGTCCAGCGGATGGAGAATGGCCAGATGAAAAATGAGGGCTTTTGCCTGCACTGTGCGCGTGAGCTGCACATCAAGCCGGTGGAAGACCTGATGAAGCAGTTCGGTATGTCCGACGAGGACATGGATAACATGGAAAACCGAATGGAGAGCATGATGGATGAGATGGGGGACGCGAACCCCCTCTCCCTCATGATGAATATGGGCCAGCCCATGGACGGCGAGGAGAACGAAGGGGACGACGACCTCGTCCCCGGCTCCAGCGCTACCTTCCCGCTGGGCGTCAAGGCGGAGGGCGATGCCGGAAACAGCAAAAAGGCCCAGAAGAACGGCAAAAAGCCGCCCCGCCGCAAATTCCTCGACACCTACTGTGAGAACCTGACCCGCAAAGCCCGGGAGGGCAAGCTCGACGACATCGTGGGCCGCGACCGCGAGATCTACCGCACCATCCAGATCTTGAGCCGCCGCCAGAAGAACAACCCCTGCCTCATCGGTGAGGCGGGCGTCGGCAAGACGGCCATCGCCGAGGGCATCGCGGAGCGGATCGCCAAGGGCAATGTCCCTGTGGGCCTGAAGGATAAGGAGATCTTCCTGCTGGATCTGACCAGCCTCGTGGCCGGCACCCAGTTCCGCGGCCAGTTCGAGCAGCGGGTCAAGGGCCTGCTGAGCGAGGTCAAGGCCGCCGGCAATATCATCCTGTTCATTGACGAGATCCACACCATCACCTCCGCCGGTGAGAGCGAGGGTGCCATGAACGCGGGCAACATCCTCAAGCCTGCCCTCTCCCGCGGTGAGATACAGGTCATCGGCGCCACCACCTTCAACGAGTACCGCAAGTATATCGAGAAGGACCAGGCCCTTGAGCGCCGCTTCCAGCCCGTCCGCGTGGAAGAGCCCAGCGTGGCCGATACGCTGGCCGTCATGAATGGCATCAAGAAGTATTACGAGGAGCACCACCATGTGCAGGTGGATGCCGATGTGCTGAGCGCCATCGTTACCCTCAGTGAGCGGTATATCACGGACCGCTACCTGCCCGATAAGGCCATCGACCTGCTGGACGAAGCCTGCGCCTGCTGCAATCTCGCCCACCCGGTCATCTCGGAGTATCTCGAGATGCAGAAGGAGCTGGACGGCCTCAGACAGGAAGAGGCAGACATGGAGTCCTCCGACGTCAATGAGGCCATCGACTATGAGCAGGTGGCCCAGCGGAAGACCCGCATCGCCAAGCTCGAGGCAGAGCTGCCCGCAAAGCAGGCTGCTGCCAGCGAGATAAAAGTGACCATGGACGATGTGGCAAAGGTCATTGAGCTGTGGACGGGCATCCCGGCGGTGAAGATCCAGGAGACGGAGTTCGTCAAACTGGCCGGGCTGGAAGCGGAGCTGAAAAAGAAGATCATCGGTCAGGACGAGGCTGTCCATCTGGTGGCACAGGCCGTCAAGCGGAGTCGCGCCGACCTGTCGGGCCGCCGCCGTCCCGCAAGCTTCATCTTCGTCGGCCCCACCGGCGTCGGCAAGACGGAGCTGGTCAAGCAGCTGGCAAACCAGCTCTTCGACGGCCCCGACCCGCTCATCCGTCTCGACATGAGCGAGTATATGGAGAAATATGCGGTGTCCCGCATGATCGGTTCGCCTCCGGGCTATGTGGGCTACGAAGAGGCCGGCCAGCTCACCGAAAAGGTGCGCCGCCGCCCCTACAGCGTGGTGCTGTTCGATGAGATCGAAAAGGCCCACCCCGACGTCATGAACATCCTGCTCCAGATCCTCGACGAGGGCAAGATCAACGATGCACAGGGCCGGACGGTGGACTTCTCCAATACGGTCATCTGCATGACCTCCAACGCCGGCAGCAGCGACAAGACGACCTCCGGCCTCGGCTTCAACAAGAGCGAGGAGCAGCTGAGTGAGGAAAAGACCCGCAAGGCTCTGAGCCAGTTCCTGCGGCCTGAGTTTCTTGGCCGTGTGGATGAGGTCATCGCCTTCAAGCCGCTGAGCCAGCAGACGCTGGAAGGCATCGCGGCTCTCATGCTGGATGAGTACAAGCCCAGCATGGAAGCCAAGGGCATCGCCTACAGCTACACCCCGGCGGCTCTCTCTGCCCTCGTGGCCAGGAGTCAGGGCGGCAAGTTCGGCGCCCGCGACCTGCGCCGCGTCATCCGCAAGGCTGTGGAGGACCCCGCCGCCGAGCGCATCATCGACGGCACCCTGAAAGCGGGCGGCAGCCTGACGGTGGATGCCGAGAATGGCGAAGTTATCTTGAAGTGAATGCTTGACTTTTCTGTACGATCGCATATAATAAAGACAGAAAGACAATGAATTCGTGCATAGAATTCACACCAAAAGAAGAAAACCCCTTCCTGGAGTTGCCGCTCCAAAGAAGGGGTCTTCTTTTTAGTGCTTACAGTCCTTGTTCAGCATTCTGTCAAGCCACTTGCTGATGAGATTCGAAGTCACACCAGCTGCGACAGATACCATGAAAGACAACATCTCGTGCATAGGACACACCTCCCTTCCCAATGAAATTGGGTCGGTAAGGACCGTGAGACAATTATAACATATAATTCGACCAAAAGATACAGTAAACGGCACTCCGAAGCAGTTCGGAGTGCCGTTTGTCATAGGCAGACTTAGTCGAGGGAGACCGGGAACTCGGGCTTGTTGGCCATACGGGCATTGGTGCGGCCCTCGGGGATGATCTCGCCGGCGGCGGTCAGCGCCAGCTTGGTGAGGGTGGGGCCTACCAGCTCATACACCAGCACCGAGAAGAGCACGACGTTGCGCACCATGTGGCCGTCGGAAAGCTCAGCGGCCTCGGCTGCCATGCCCAGCGCCACGCCAGCCTGCGGCAGCAGGGTGATGCCGAGGTACTTCTGGATGTTGCGGCTGCAGTGGGTGGCCCGGCCGCTGACGAAGGCGCCGGAAATTTTGCCCAGAGAGCGGAAGACGATATACACCACGCCGATGAGGAGCACCAGCGGGTCGGAGAGGATGTTCAGATCCAGCTCTGCACCGCTGAGCACGAAGAAGAGGATATTCACCGGCGACACCCAGCGGTCGAGGCGGTCCATCAGCTCATCGGAAGTGGGGCAGATGTTGCAGAACACCGTACCGGTCATCATGCAGACCAGCAGCAGCGAGAAGCCGCAGTGCAGCGGCCCGATGTCGAAGGTGACCATGGACAGGCCCACCGTCAGCAGCACGAAGGCCACGGAAAGGCTCATGCGTTTGGAGCGGGAGTGAAAATAAATTTCCAGCTGGTTGAGCGCGAAGCCCGCCACGGCGCCCAGACCCAGCGAGAAGACGATCTCCACCACCGGCTCCACCAGAATACTGATGGCGTCGATGCGGCCCTGCTCGAGGGCGTTGGCAATGCCGAAGGAGGCGGAGAAGAGCACGAGGCCCACGGCGTCGTCGATGGCGACCACCATCAGCAGCAGGCGGGTGAGGGGACCGTCGGCCTTGTACTGCTTGACGACCATCAGGGTGGCGGCAGGGGCCGTGGCTGCTGCGATAGCACCCAGCGTGATGGCCGAGGCCATGGAGATGATGTCGGGCCGGATGAAGTGCAGGATGACCAGCGCCGCATCCACGAGGGCGGTGGTCATGACGGCCTGTAAAATGCCGACCGTGATGGCCTGTCTGCCCATGCTCTCAAGAGCCGAGAGACGGAACTCGTTGCCGATGACGAAGGCGATGAAGCCCAGCGCCACCTGGGTGATGATGGACAGGCTGTCCACCTGCTCGAGGGTGCCGAAGCCGATGCCAAAATTACTCAGGCCCAGACGCCCCAGAAAGAAAGGCCCCAGCAGCAGGCCCGCCAGCAGATACGATGTGACCGCCGGCAAATGGATCGCCTTTGCGAGGCGCGACATCAAAAGACCTGCGATGAGCGCCGCGGAAAGGCAGATGAGAAGCTGTTCCATGCGATATTGCGGGCAGCAGCACGATACCGACGCGCAGCCGCCCTTTCCTCCTTTTTCTCAGTCGGGCGCGTTTTCTTGCTGTTTGCCAAAAGCCCAAAAAACACAGCACAGTAATAAATTATACTATTCCACTTTCTAAAAAGCAACATCTTTTCAGGCGGCAAAATTGAAGATTCCTTAACAAATGGCCGAAAAAAGGCAAAAAAACAGGGCCGCTGCGCAGGCAGCGGCCCTGTTGTATGCAACAATCGTGAATTTAGTTGAACTTGAAGATCTTCCGTGCGATGCGGTAGCCGCCCACCACGATGGCGTCGCCCTTGGGGAAGGGCAGGTTGGTCACGCCGCCAAAGCCGAAGCGGATGGAGCGGTAGACTGCGGCGCTGGTGTGTTCGCGCAGATACTGCCACAGGCCCTTCTGCTTTTCTTTGGCCTCGGCGCTGCCGTCCAGCAGCAGGAAGATGTCGCTGACGGCCATCATCATGGAGAGGTAGTGGAGCATATAGGCCCGCAGCTTCTTCTCGCCCTTGAGGGCGTCGAGGTCCTGACAGTCGATCATGTGCCGGGTGACCCGGAGCTGCTGGTCCACGCGCTTGACCATGATGCTCTCGTTGACGCTCTGGTCGGCGCGGCCGATGAAGTAGCGGTAGAGGTCGAGGTCCATATAATACATGGTCTTGACGAAAGGCAGAGGCTGGTAGACGAAGATGTTGTCCACGTAGAAGGTATGCTTGGGAAGCACCATGCCGCACTGACGCAGCACCTCAGTGCGGTACATGACCGAGTGCATCAGCAGGTTCTGGTCGGGGCGGAAGTGGCCGACGTGCATCCAGGTGAACAGACGCTCCTGCGGGAAGATGTTGGTGTACCGCACAGTGTGGCTGGTGCCGTCCTCGGTGTGCTCGTAGACATAGTTGCAGATCATGAGGTCGGGGGCGGTGCCGCGGGTCACGAGGGTGTGCAGGCGGGCCAGCACCTTCTGGAGGGCGTCGGTGTCCAGCCAGTCGTCGCTGTCCACGACCTTGTAGTAGAGGCCGGTGGCGTTGCGGATGCCCTGGTTGACGCCCTCGCCGTGGCCGCCGTTCTCCTGATGGATGGCCTTGACGATGGTGGGGTACTTGGCAGCGTACTCGTCGCAGATAGCCGGGGTCTCGTCCTTCACGGAACCGTCGTCCACGAGGATGATCTCGGCCTGCTCCCCGGCGGAGAGCAGCGTTTCGATGCAGTGGCGCATATATGCCGCCGAGTTGTAGCACGGGACGGCAAAGGTGATGAGTTTCTGTTGCATAAAAATAAGCTCCTTATCGTGCTTGCCCGGCCATGTTCAGAACAAAATGGGCCGGAGATGGAGATATGTATTCTTATTATAGCATTTTCGCGCATAAAAAGCTAGGAACACCAGCAAATACCTGCCAAAAAACGACGACAGAAGAGCGATCTGATACCATTTCGGGCCGGGCTGTGCTATAATAATACGGATACAGATTTGAAAAACGCAGGAGGCACCCATGGCAGACCCGCATTCTATCTTGAAAAAAGTTTTTGGCTACGACAGTTTCCGCCCGGGGCAGGAGGACATCGTCCGGCGGCTGCTGGACGGGCAGGATGTGCTGGCCGTGATGCCCACCGGTGCGGGCAAATCCATCTGCTATCAGGTGCCGGCGCTGCTTCTGCCCGGCATCACCATCGTGGTGTCGCCGCTGGTGAGCCTGATGAAGGACCAGGTGGGGGCGCTGGTGCAGGCGGGGGTGGCGGCGGCTTTCCTCAACAACAGCCTCACCGACAACCAGAAGGCCCTTATGCTCCGCCGCGCCCGGGAGGGATGGTATAAGATCATCTATGTGGCTCCGGAGCGGCTGGAAATGCCGGGCTTCCAGCGCTTCGCACAGGAAAAGCTCATCAGCATGGTGACGGTGGACGAGGCCCACTGCATCAGCCAGTGGGGGCAGGACTTCCGCCCCAGCTATCTGCGCATCAAGGAGTTCGTGGACAGCCTGCCGAATCGCCCGGTGGTGGGCGCGTTCACGGCCACGGCGACGGCCCGGGTGCGGGAGGACATCCGCAGCCACCTCGAGCTCCATCAGCCCTATGAGGTGACGACCGGCTTCGACCGGCCCAACCTCTACTTCGAGACGCGCCGCGCCCTGCCCAGCCAGAAGCCCAAGGAGCTGCTGGACCTTGTGCTCCGGGAGGGCGACAACGCGGGCATCGTCTATTGCAGCACCACGAAGCAGGTGGACGAGACGGCCCGCCTGCTCCAGAGCCGGGGCATCCGGGCAGCGGCCTACCATGCCAAGCTGGATGCGGACACCCGGCGGAAGAATCAGGACGACTTCCTCTACGACCGCGTTCAAATCATGGTGGCGACCAACGCCTTCGGCATGGGCATCGACAAGCCCAACGTCCGGTTCGTCATCCACTATAATATGCCCAAGGATCTGGAGAGCTACTATCAGGAGGCGGGCCGCGCGGGCCGCGACGGTCTGCCGTCCCGCTGCATCCTGCTCTATTCCGGTACGGATGTGCGCACCATCCGCTTCTTCATCGACAAAGAGATGGAGGCGGACAACGGCCTGCCCGCCGACGTCAAGGCCGAGGCCGCCCGCAAGGCGGAAGAGCGGCTCAAGTATATGACCTTCTACTCCACCACCCAGAAGTGCCTGCGGCGGTTCATGCTGAATTATTTCGGCGAGGCCGCACCTGAAAAATGCGGCAACTGTTCCTGCTGCCTCTTTGCCGAGCAGAACGCGCAGGAGGTGGAACAGCGCGCTGCCGCCGCGAAGCAGAGGGCTGCGGCCAACTCCCGGCGGCTGTCGGCCCGCCGTGCTGCTGTCGGCGGCGACCTCAGCGAGGCAGACGAGAAGCTGCTGGCCGCGCTCTACGCCCTCCGCAAGCGTCTTGCAGCGAAGCAGAATGTTCCGGCCTACATGGTGTTCAGCGACGCGACCCTCCGCGAGATGGTCCAGAGCAAGCCCCTGAGCATGGATGAGTTTTTGAACATCACCGGCGTCGGCGAAAAGAAAGCCGCCCGCTATGGCATGGCCTTCCTGCGGGCCATTGAGGATATGGTGGGGAGCAGAGAATAAGAAAAAAGCGCAGATCTTCCACGAGCGGAGAGGCTCGTTGTGGAAAATCTGCGCTTTTTATTTATCATTCCATCGTATGGGTGGAGAACACTTTTTCGTCCTGCCACCACACCGGCTGCCCGGCGGCGAGGGACTTGGGAACATCCAGCAGACGCTGGTTCCGGCTGCCCCGGAAGCGGAGGGAGATGTCGTGCTCAGCCTCCACGAAGCGGCCATCCACCAGCACATCCAGCAGACTCAGCAGCTCGTCGGTGACTTCGCACCGCGCATGGCAGGGGACTTTGCCGGTCAGCTGCTCCCAGGTGTAGCCGGAGTAGCACCAGACCGTTTTCTTCGGGTAAAGGGCTTTGAAATTTTGCACGAAGGTCACCAGCTCCCGCTGGTTCTCCGGCTCCATCGGCTCGCCGCCCAGCAGGGAGAGGCCCGTGATATAGTCCGGCTTGCAGGAGGCGAATACCTCGTTGCGGACGGGCTTGTCGAAGGGCTGGCCATAGCCGAAATCCCATGCCACCTCATTGAAGCAGCCGGGGCAGTGGTGGCGGCAGCCGGAAACGAAGACGCTGGTGCGGACGCCCGGCCCGTTGGCGATGTCGTAATATTTAATAGTCGCGTAGTTCATAATATGATTCCTGTACTTTACAAAGAAATGGAAGCCTGCCGCTGCGGCCCTTCCGGTGAAAATACGTTTGGAGCGGCCCGCAGGCCGCTCCAAACGTGAAATAAAAAATAATTTTTCCGCTGTTATGCCCAGAGCGAAGCGGAGGGCATCAAAATCGTAATTACAGATGCAACACCCGATCCTTGATCTCCTGCGTCCGGCCCTGGTTCCAGAACTGGGTGCCGATATAGCCGCAGGTGCGGCGGGCAACATTCAGCTTATTCTGGTCACGGTTGCCGCACTTGGGGCATTCCCACACCAGCTTGCCGTCGTCCTCGACGATCTTGATCTCGCCGTCGTAGCCGCAGCACTGGCAGTAGTCGGACTTGGTGTTCAACTCGGCGTACATGATGTTGTCGTAGATGAACTGCAGCACGCTCATGACCGCCTCGAGGTTGTCCTGCATATTGGGGACTTCCACATAGCTGATGGCACCGCCCGGAGACAGCTTCTGGAACTCGCTCTCGAACTTCAGCTTGGTGAAGGCGTCGATGTGCTCGGAGACATGGACGTGGTAGCTGTTGGTGATATAGTTCTTGTCGGTGATGCCGGGTACGATGCCGAACCGCTTCTGCAGGCACTTGGCGAACTTGTAGGTGGTGGATTCCAGCGGGGTGCCATAGAGGGAGTAGTCCATGTTCTCGGCCTTCTTCCACTCGTTGCACTTGTCGTTCATGTGCTGCATCACGCTGAGGGCGAAGGGCTTTGCGCCGGCGTCGGTGTGGCTCTTGCCGGTCATATACTTTACGCACTCATACAGGCCGGCGTAGCCGAGGCTGATGGTAGAGTAGCCGCCGAAGAGCAGCTTGTCGATCTTCTCGCCCTTCTTGAGGCGGGCCAGTGCGCCGTACTGCCACAGGATGGGGGCGGCGTCGCTGGGGGTACCCAGCAGGCGCTTGTGGCGGGCCTGCAGAGCGCGGTGGCAGAGGGCCAGACGCTCGTCAAAGATCTTCCAGAACTTATCAAAGTTGCCGCCGGAGCTGAGGGCCACGTCCACCAGGTTGATGGTCACGACACCCTGATTGAAGCGGCCATAATACTTGGGCTTGCCGGTCTCGGGGTCAACATAGGGGGTCAGGAAGCTGCGGCAGCCCATGCAGGTGTAGCAGTGGCCCTCGCCGTTTTTGTCCACCTTCAGCTCGAGCATTTTCTTCTCGGAGATATAGTCGGGGACCATCCGCTTGGCGGTACACTTGGCAGCCAGCTCGGTCAGGTAGTAGTAGGGGTCACCGGGGTGGATGTTGTCCTCTTCCAGCACATAGATGAGTTTGGGGAAGGCGGGGGTGATCCAGACACCGGCCTCGTTCTTCACACCCTGATAGCGCTGACGGATGGTCTCCTCGATGATGATGGCGAGGTCAGCTTTCTCCTGCGCATTGCGGGCTTCGCCCAGATACATGAACACGGTGATGAAGGGGGCCTGACCGTTGGTGGTCATGAGGGTGACGACCTGATACTGGATGGTCTGGACGCCGCGGTTGATCTCGCTGCGCAGGCGGCGTTCCACGATCTCACGCTTGCGCTCGTCAGAGACATCCAGACCCTCCATCTCGGCCTCGACCTCGGCAGCGATCTTTTTGCGGGAGACGTCCACGAAGGGGGCAAGATGGGTCAGGCTGATGCTCTGACCGCCATACTGGTTGGAAGCCACCTGTGCAATGATCTGGGTAGCGATGTTGCAGGCGGTGGAGAAGCTGTGGGGCTTCTCAATATAGGTGCCGGAGATGACGGTGCCGTTCTGGAGCATATCGTCCAGATTGACGAGGTCACAGTTGTGCATGTGCTGGGCAAAATAGTCGGAGTCGTGGAAGTGGATGAGGCCTTCCTGATGCGCCTTAACGATCTCCGGGTCCAGCAGCAGGCGGGCAGTCAGGTCTTTGGAGATCTCACCGGCCATATAGTCGCGCTGGACGCTGTTGACGGTGGGGTTCTTGTTGGCGTTCTCCTGCTTGACTTCCTCGTTCTGGCACTCGATGAGGCTCAGGATGCGCTCGTCGGTGGTGTTGGTCTGGCGCTTGAGGCTCTGGATATAGCGGTAGGTGATATAGTGGCGGGCGATGTCATGGGCCTTGATGTCCATGAGCTGGTTTTCCACCATATCCTGTACCTCTTCCACGCTGACAGCGCGGTTGAGTGCCTGACACTGGTCGGTCACAGCTGCGGCGATATCAGTGATCTGCTCCCGGGAGAGACGGGCCTTGCCGCCTACCGAATCGCTGGCCTTGGTGACAGCGGTGATGATCTTGGTAATATCAAAAGGCACTTCCGCACCGTTGCGTTTGATGATCTTCATAGCGCTCCTCCTGTTTCGCGTATACAGTGTGAACGGGTGTCTCCTGATACAAGAGGCACCCGCAACTCTCATTGGTCGTTGGTACTATCATATCACTATTTAGTGATATGTCAATGGAAGAACCACTACATTTTGTGTTTTGTAGCTTTCGCCAAAAATAGAGGAAAATTTCCGGAACAAAATTTGAGACGAAACCTCTTGACAATCTGCACAAAGGAAGTAGTGCTTTCCGCAGGGTAATAAAGGCCATTGTCTATACTGTGCCCCTTTATATAATACATTATAAAAAACAAAAGACTTTGCCTGAAGAATCCAAGAGGATGAAGCGGATTTGAGTCAGCGCGAAAAAACTTGCAAAAAAGTGTTGACATCCGGCCCAGCATATGGTATTATACTTGAGCGCCAAGCGCTGAGACAAAAGAATGACTTCTGAGTCCCAGCTGGAAGTAAAGCGAAAAGAACCAATAGACGTCCGAAAGTTCCGGCCAGCGCCGAGAAACCGAGAACGCTCCAAGTTCGACAAGAAACGAAAAACTTCGAAAAAAGAGCTTGACAAAAAATCACTTCTGTGATAAAATAATCAAGTCGTCAGCCGCAAGGCTGAGGCGCTTACAGGACCTTGAAAATTGAACAATATCGAAAAACTTGTAACGGAACCTATTTTCG
>OJRY01001927.1_pt1 | contig 13799 bp, 6 predicted proteins | sample 1599311 | NCBI WGS metagenome assembly OJRY01 (sample SAMN04168657, study PRJEB22393) | human gut metagenome | biome: human gut microbiome; feature: stool | host: Homo sapiens | collected 2014-03-20 | reverse complement strand
CGCAGCCGCCGGAGCGGTGCTTAAGCCGTAAGGCGGGAATTATGCGGTGTTGCCTATGATTACAGCGGCATATAGTCAAAATCAATGCGGCCAAGGGCAACGTTGGCACCGGCCACCTGCACTTTGACGGGGTCGCCCAGCATCCAGCGTTTTCCGGTCAGCGGGTCCAGAATGCTGACGCCCTCCACCACAGTGGCTTCGCCCTTGCAGAGCTGTGCGGCAGGCACAAAGCCCTCTACGGTGTTTTCCAGCGCCACAAAAATACCGCGCGGTGTTACACCTGCCACGGTGCCGGTGTAGACTTCGCCCAGGTGGTTGTGCATATACTCGGCCTTGTACAGGTCCTCCACATCGCGCTCAATGCGCACGGCGGAAACTTCCTGGCGGCTGGACTGCTCGCTGGCGTGGGTGGCAAAACCGGTATAATCCTTGATGAGCTCCTGCTCCGGCTTGCCCACCAGCATATCCGTCAGGATGCGATGGATGGCAAGGTCCGGGTAACGGCGAATGGGGCTGGTAAAATGGGCATAGTCTGCCAGCACCAGGCCGTAATGGCCTTTCGGCTCCGGAGAGTAGCGAGCTTTCTGCATGCTGCGCAGGATACCGGTGTGGACCGGGATCTGGATGGGCTGGCCGCGGGTTTCGTCCAGAATGGCAGAAAGTTCCAGCTGGGTGGGCACTTCCCCAGCAAAGTGGACGTTCAGGCCGCAGGCTTTCAGGGTGTTGCTCAGCTTTTCCATGCGCTCGGCATCGGGGGCTTCATGGATACGGTACACAAACGGCACATGATGGGTGCGGCCCGCATTGGCAGCGCACTGGTTGGCCAGCAGCATGAACTCTTCGATCATGCACTCCGACACACCGCGGGTGCGCTTAACGATATCCACGCAGCGGCCTTCCTCGTCCATGACCAACTTGGCTTCGTCGGATTCGATGTCCATCGCGCCGCGTGCTTTGCGCAGAGCCAGGCGCTTTTCGTACAGCTCGGTCATCGCGGGCAGCTGAGCCATAACGTCTTTATATTTCGTCACCAGAGCCGGGTCATTGGAGCCGTCCAACAGAGCGTTAATTTCTTTATAAACGCCCTTGACACGGCTGCGGATGACGCTCTTGACGAACTGATAGCTATGGATATTGCCGCTTTCATCCAGCTGCATCAGGCAGGAGAACGCCAGGCGCTCCTCCCCTTCATTGAGGCTGCAGATGCCGTTGGAAAGCTGGGTGGGCAGCATGGGGATGACTTTATCCGCGTAATAGATGGAAGTTGCGCGCTCATAAGCTTCCTTATCCAGCGCGGTGTCCGGGCGGACATAGTGGCTGACATCCGCAATATGAACGCCCAGCTCATAGCCGCCGTTCTGGGTCTTCATCAGGCTGATGGCGTCGTCGATATCCTTGGTCTCAGCAGAGTCGATGGTAAAGATCGGCAGACCGCGCAGGTCGGCGCGGTGGGCAGCTTCGGCGGGGTCGATGAGAGCGTTATCATATGCGTGAGCTTCGGCCAATACCTCCTCCGGGAATTCCTGGCGGACATCACGGCCATACAGCACAGCCTTGGCGCACTCTGCTGCGCGGTCGGAAGTGCCGAAGCGCTCGGCAACAGCGCAGCGATGGTCCATATGGCGCTGGCCGCGGTTGGTCAGGATAGCACCGACCTTATCCCCCAGCTGTGCGCCGTTGACGCCTTTTTTATCCAGCACAATGCGCACATCACGGCAGCCGTCCGGCTCCACGGCAAGGCGGCCGTCCTCAGTCAGCACAATGGTACCGGCAAAGGTGTTGTGTGGGGTGGTCACCTCCACCACTTCACCCTCGGCGCTGCCCTCCACACGGGGGTGGTCGAACAGTTTGATGATGATTTTATCCTGCGGCATAGCACCATGCAGGGCGCGGCCGGGAATAAAGATATCGCCGGTGCCGTCATCGCGGGACGCAAAGCCGAAGCGGGCCGCCAGCTTGACCAGTGTGCAGGGAATGCCAGCGGGGGCATCGGTATTTTCCATCACGGCAAAGCCCGGAACATAGGTACCGTTGCGGGCGGACAGCATACCGGTAGCTACCATGCCGGTTACGGTGTTGCGCAGGCGGGAATTATCCACCTGCAAAGCATTCTGCAGTTCACGCAGGGTCTGGGGGCGGTGCTTGCACGCCGCAAGAATATTTTTCTGTAATGGTGTCATGTTATCTCCTTTGGGTTGGGCACAGGCAGCGGCCCATGCCTTTGTTTTTACTCCTCGTTTACGTCACCCTGCCACCCGGCAGGGTCCTTCCATAGCAGGCGTGGCCTTTGGTTTCGCGGCAGCACCTGCACCATTGTGACCTTTTTATTTTTCCCATAAAAAACGACCCGCGGTATTGGGCGGGTCGTTGACGGTTCCTGAATAAGGGAAAGCGGAACGCCAACAAAATTGGCCAGACCGTTCTCCTTTCATTCAATTACAAGCGGGCGCTCAGCACACCAACCAGCAGCGTAGCTACAAAGAAAACAGCGCCGCAGATTTTGGTCACTTTGGCCAGCTTGGCATCCAGGCCACGCTCGCGGCCGGCAGCCATAAAGCTGCTATCACCCATAATGGCAGCAGACAGGCCCTGCCCTTTCTGGGTCTGGGACAAAGTGAACACAACGATCAGAACCGAAACAATGATCAGCACAACGCCGAACGCGATTTCATAAGCGGTCATGGATTAACAGCAACTCCTTTTCAGGCCACAGCCAAAACGGATGTTTCGGCCTGCCCTAACTCTCATACAGGTTATAATATAACATACCAAAAAGCAAAATGCAAGAACTTTACCCTGCCTTGTGCAGAAAAAGATTGCATTGCCTTTTTTGCTCCTCACAGACTCATCTGCTCGGTCGTGTCCTCCTGGCGGAGCAGCGCGCCGGCTGCAGGCAGGGTGCGCACGCGGTAGCGGTGCGGGTCTTTCAGTTCCAGCCCCGCCGCCAGGCGCACTTTGGCGATTCGGGCATTCTTTTTCAGCGTTACCATGTTGATACCGGCGGTATCGCGGGTAGCCTTTTCGGGAATCAGCGCACTGCCGACCAGGATCAAGCGTGGGCCACCGGTGCCGCCGCTGGTGAAGACGGCCAGCTCGGTTTCTTCCTCAATGTGCAGCATTGCGGCAAGTTCTTCCTTATCGCTATAGGCTTTCAGCAGCTTGCGGCGGTTCTGCTTGGTCATATAGCTGGCCAGCGGGATCTTTGCACACTTGCCGTTCTGGTAGAAGAACAGCATGTAACCACGGTAATCGACTGTGACCGTCATGAACAGCGGCACTTCGCCCTCTTCCATTTCCAGCTTGGAAGCGACATAATCACCCAGCACGCTGGCCTTGGTATCGGCAAATTCCGATGCGCGGGATTTGTACACCTGGGCATGGTTGGTAAAGAAGAGCAGCTCGGCGCTGTTGGTGGTCTCTTTGGTATAAACCACCTCGTCGCCGTCTTTCAGCTTCTGCTCTCCAGACATGCGCAGGCTCTGCGGGGTAATTTTTTTGAAGTAGCCTTCCCGCGTAAAGAACACCGTGACCGGGTAATCCGGGATCTCGTTCTGCTCATCGGCAGCAGAATCGTCCGGCAGGTCGTACAGAATTTCCGTTTTGCGGGGGCTGCCATACTTTTTGGCAACATCGCCCAGCTCGGTCATAATGATCTTGCGGATGCGGGCGGGGCGTTTGAGAACATCTTCCAAGTCTGCGATCGCCTTTTCCAGTTCCTCAATTTCCTCGGTGCGTTTGAGGATATACTCACGGTTGAGGTGGCGCAGCTTGATTTCCGCCACATACTCAGCCTGCACTTCGTCAATGCCAAAACCGATCATCAAGTTGGGCACAACCTCGGATTCTTCCGCAGTGTTGCGCACAATTTCAATTGCCTTATCAATATCCAGCAGGATAGCTTCCAGGCCGCGCAGCAGGTGCAGACGCTTTTGCTTGCCCTGCAGATCATAGTAGGTGCGGCGGCGCACGCATTCGGAGCGGAATGCGATCCACTCCAACAAAATCTGGCGCACGCCCAACACGCGGGGCTGGCCGCCGATCAGCACATTGAAGTTGCAGGCAAAACTGTCCTCCAGCGGGGTTGCCTTGAACAGACGCGCCATCAGCTTGTCCGGGTCCTGGCCGCGCTTGAGGTCGATGGTCAGCTTCAAGCCGTTCAGGTCGGTTTCATCACGCATATCGCTGATCTCACGAATCTTGCCCAGTTTGACCAGCTCGGTGATCTTATCCATGATGGCTTCCACCGTTGTGGTCGGCGGAATGCGGGTGATGTCAATGCAGTTGTTCTCTTTATCGTAAGCCCACTGGGCGCGCACGCGGATGCTGCCGCGGCCTTTTTCCAGCACATTCTGCATCTCGGCGGCATCATACAGGATGGAACCGCCGCCGACAAAATCCGGCGCGGGCATCAGCTGGGCCAGGTCCGCCTGGTCGTCTTTCATCAGGGCGATGGTTGCATTGCAGAGCTCCACCAGGTTGAAGGAACAGATGTTGGACGCCATACCGACCGCAATGCCCAGTGTGTTGTTGGCCAGAATGGTCGGGAAGGTGACCGGCAGCATCGTCGGTTCGGTGGTGGTACCGTCATAGTTGGGCACAAAATCCACGGTATCCTTGTCGATATCGCGGAACAGCTCTTCACACACGGGTTCCAGCTTTGCCTCGGTGTAACGAGCGGCGGCGTAAGCCATATCGCGGCTGTACGCCTTGCCAAAGTTACCCTTGGAGTCCACAAAGGGCACCAGCAGGCTTTCGTTGGAACGGCCCATACGCACCATGGTGTCGTAAATGGCGGCATCGCCGTGGGGGTTCAGGTGCATGGTGCTGCCCACGATGTTGGCGCTTTTGGTGCGGGCGCCTTTCAGCAGGCCCATGCCGTACATGGTATACAGCAGTTTGCGGTGGGCGGGTTTGAAGCCGTCAATTTCCGGCAGCGCGCGGGAAACAATAACGCTCATGGCGTAAGGCATGTAGTTTGTTTCCAGCGTATCGGTAATGGGGCTTTCGATGACCTCACCGGCAGAGAGGATCTCGACGTTATCGCCCAGCTGCGGGCGGGCAGGGGCGGCTTTCTTTTTGGTTGCTTTTTTTGCCATTTTGCTCTCTCCTCCCCTGATTAAGATACATCCAGATCGTCCAGATATTCAGCGCCGTGCTCCGCAATGTGCTCCTTACGGCCCTGCAGATTATCGCCCAGGAGCAGGTCAAACACCTCCGCCGTGCGCTGAACATCGGTGGGCAGAACTTTAATTAAGCGGCGGCTTTCGGGGCTCATGGTGGTCAGCCACATCATTTCGGGGTCGTTTTCGCCCAGACCTTTGGATCGCTGGATCGTAAACTTCTGGCCGTCGATCCGCTTCATGATATCGGCCTTTTCCGGCTCGGTATAGGCAAAGTAGGTCTTATTTTTGGTGTTGATCTCATACAGCGGGGATTCCGCGATATACACATACCCCTGATTGATGAGGGTGGGGGTCAGGCGGTAGAGCATCGTCAGCACCAAGGTGCGGATCTGATAACCGTCCACATCGGCATCGGTACAGATGACGATCTTGTTAAAGCGCAGGTTGTCCAGATTAAAGGTAGCCAGGTCTTTATTGTGGCTGCCGCCCAGCTCCACGCCGCAGCCCATCACGCGGATCAAGTCTGTGATAATGTCAGACTTGAAAATGCGGGCGTAATCGGCCTTCAGGCAGTTCAGGATCTTGCCGCGAATGGGCATGATAGCCTGGAACTCCGAATCGCGGCTCTGTTTGACCGCGCCCATAGCGGAATCGCCCTCCACGATGTACAGTTCGCGGCGGGTGGCATCCTTGGTGCGGCAGTCCACAAATTTCTGCACGCGGTTGGCCAGGTCCATCTGCTGGGTCATTGTTTTTTTGATGGACACACGCGCTTTTTCGGCGTGCTCGCGGCTTTGCTTATTGATTAGCACCTGCTTGCAGGCTTTTTCGGCTTCGTCCGGGTGCTCCACAAAGTAGACTTCCAGCTGGTGCTTGAGGAACTCCGTCATGGCCTGGGCCACAAACTTGTTGGTGATGGCCTTTTTGGTCTGGTTCTCGTAGCTGGTGCGGGTGGAAAAGCTGGAGGAAACCAGAATCAGGCAGTCCTGCACATCGTTGAAGGTGATGGAGCTTTCGTTTTTCTTGTACAGACCCTTATTTTTCAGCCAGTTGTTGATCTGGTTGACAAAGGCCAGGCGGACAGCGCGGTCCGGGCTGCCGCCGTGCTCCAGCCACGAAGAGTTGTGATAGTATTCCAGCGTTTGCACCGCGTTGGAAAAGCAGAACGCCACGTTCATTTTGACCTGATATTCCGGCTGATCATCACGGTCGCGGCCGATTGCGGAACCGGAGCAGAAATGCACCGGGGTCAGGGTTCCCTCACCGGCGATCTCATTGGCATAGTCCTGAATGCCATGCTCATAGAAATATTCGATTTTTTCGGCACGTTCGCCCGTGCGGTCGTTGAACACGAGAGTCACACCGTCATTGACAACGGCCTGGCGGCGCAGCATATCCTTGAAGGTATCCGCCGGAACATTGATGTCGGTAAACACATCGGTGTCCGGTTTCCAGCGGATGACGGAGCCGGTGCGGCGGCCGGTGAACGGCTCTTTTTTCAGCCCGCCGACATTCTCACCTTTTTTGAAATCCAGGTGATAGTGCATGCCATCGCGGTAAATATCCGCAGTCATCCATTCGCTGGAATACTGGGTGGCGCAAAGGCCAAGGCCGTTCAGGCCAAGGGAGAAGTCATAGTTGCCGCTACCCTCGCCATATTTGCCTCCCGCATACAGTTCGCAGAACACAAGATCCCAGTTCCAGCGTTCTTCAGCTTTATTGTAATCGACGGGGATACCGCGGCCAAAGTCCTCTACTTCCACAGAGTGATCCGGGTAAAGGGTAACGTTGATTTTGTTGCCGTGGCCGTCACGCGCTTCGTCGATGGAGTTGGATACGATCTCAAAAATGGAATGGGCACAGCCTTCCACACCGTCAGAGCCAAAGATAACGGCCGGGCGCTTGCGCACACGGTCTGCACCTTTTAAGCTCTTGATGCTTTCGTTGCCGTATTCTTCCTTCTTTTTTGCCATTCGGCAGTTCCCTCCCGTTTTTGGATGCAGGGAATCACGCTGCTGCGTACCCCTGTGCGCGCAGAATTTTGCTTTTTCAGGCGCGTAAAGATAATTAAACCACAGGTTGACAGGAATTGTCAAATCCAATTTTGCGTTTTTGCTGCACAAAGTTCCCTGTTGTGGTTATTTTTTGTCTGCTTTTTTGCGTTTGCGCGGCGGCTGGGCGGAGGCTTTTTCCTCTGCGGGCGCCGGGCGTCCCGGCTCTTCCGGCACGGGGGCCGGAGCTGTGCCCTGCAGTTTCCAGGCGCGCTCCAGCACGGGTTTCAGGTACTGGCCGGTGAAGGAGTTCGGGTTCTGGGCCACCTGTTCCGGCGTACCGGTTGCCACAATGGTACCGCCGCCGCTGCCGCCCTCCGGCCCCAGGTCGATGATATAGTCGGCACGCTTGATCACATCCAGGTTATGCTCGATCACAATCACGGTGTTGCCCGCATCGGCCAGCTTATCCAGCACCTTGACCAGGCGGTGCACATCGGCAATGTGCAGGCCGGTGGTAGGCTCGTCCAGAATATAGACGGTTTTGCCGGTATCGCGGCGGGCAAGCTCGTTGGCCAGCTTGACACGCTGGGCTTCGCCGCCGGAAAGTGTGGTGGCCGACTGGCCCAGCTGCACATAGCCAAGGCCGACTTCCTGCAGGGTTTGCAGTTTGCGCGCAATTTTGGGCTGGTTGGCAAAGAAATTGCAGGCTTCCTCCACCGTCATATCCAGCACATCGGAGATGTTTTTGTCTTTATATTTTACTTCCAGCGTTTCGCGGTTATAGCGCTTGCCCTTGCAGACATCGCAGGGGACGTAAATATCCGGCAGAAAGTGCATTTCGATCTGCACAATGCCGCCGCCCTCGCAGGCTTCGCAGCGGCCGCCCTTGACGTTGAAGCTGAACCGGCCGGGGCCGTAACCGCGCTGTTTGGCATCCTGGGTGTTGGAGAAGAGGGTGCGGATATCGCCGAACACACCGGTGTAGGTGGCCGGGTTGGAGCGCGGGGTGCGGCCAATGGGCGACTGGTCAATGCCGATGACCTTATCGATCCATTCCATACCCTGAACTTCGTCACACTGGCCGGGGCGGCTGCGGGCGCCGGTGAGCGCTGCAGCCAGCGACTTATACAAAATTTCATTGACCAGCGTGGACTTGCCGGAACCGGAAACACCGGTCACGCAGATCATTTTGCCAAGGGGAAAATCCACGGTAATATTTTGCAGGTTGTTTTCCCGCGCTTTGACCACCGTGAGCATTTTACCGTTACCGGAGCGGTGGGCGATGGGAACTTCCACAAATTTGCGGCCGGAAAGGTACTCGCCGGTCACACTGCGCGGGGCATTGCAGATGTCCTCCACACTGCCGGCGGCCACGATCTCGCCGCCATGCACACCGGCACCGGGGCCGACATCCACAATATAGTCCGCCTGGCGCATGGTGTCCTCGTCGTGCTCTACTACAATCAGGGTGTTGCCCAGGTCGCGCAGGCGCTTCATGGTGGCAATCAGCTTATCGTTATCGCGCTGGTGCAGGCCGATGCTGGGTTCATCCAGCACATACAGCACTCCGGTCAGTGCGCTGCCGATCTGGGTCGCCAGGCGGATGCGCTGGCTTTCGCCGCCGGAAAGGGACGATGCGCCGCGAGACAGGGTCAAGTACCCCAGACCCACGCTCTTCAAAAAGCCCAGACGCTCTTTGACCTCTTTGAAGATGGAGGCAGCGATGACTTCATCCCGCTCGGACACTTTTGTCGTCTGAATAAATTCCAGCTCCTCGTTCACGCTCATATCGCAGAACTGGGCAATGTTGATGCCGCCCACCGTGACGGCGAGGCTGGTGGGCTTCAGGCGTTGGCCGTGGCAGGTGGGGCACTCCTCACTGGACATGACAAGGGCGATTTCCTCCTTGACCCACTCGCTGCCTGTTTCACGGAAGCGGCGCTCCAGGTTGGGGATAATGCCCTCAAACGTGTTCATATAGGTGCCGGAGCCAAACATATTTTCGCGCTGCATCTCGATTTTTTCAGTTTCGGTGCCATACAGGATGGCGTGCACGGCTTCTTTGCTCATCTCCTGGATGGGGGTATCCAGCGTAAAGCCATAGCGCTTGCCCAGCGCTTTGTAATACATTTCAGAGATGGATCCCTCCGCATAATACCAGCCGCTGGCCTTGATGGCACTTTCGCGGATGGACTTGCGCGGATCCGGAATCACGCGGGCCGGGTCCACCTTCATAAAGGTGCCCAGGCCGGTGCAGGTTTCACAGGCGCCAAAGGGATTGTTAAAGCTGAACATGCGGGGGGAAAGTTCGTCGATGGAAACACCGTGCTCCGGGCAGGCATAGTTCTGGCTGAACTCCATCGGTTCGTCGCCGATAACATCAATGATGACAAGGCCGCCGGTCAGGGCAACGGCAGTCTCAATAGAATCGGCCAGGCGGCCGCGCACCGTATCATTGATGGACAGGCGGTCCACGACGATTTCAACGGTATGCTTGATATTCTTTTCCAGCTTGATCTCTTCGTCCAGATCATACATGTTGCCGTCAATGCGCACGCGGGCGTAACCGCCGCGGCGGGCAGCGTCCAGCTCCTTGGCCTGGGTGCCTTTGCGGCCCCGCACAACAGGGGCCAGCACCTGGAAGCGGGTGCGTTCCGGCAGTTTAAGCACCTCGTCTACCATCTCGTCCACCGTTTGCTGGCTGATGACGCGTCCGCAGACCGGGCAGTGCGGAACGCCGATGCGGGCATACATCAAACGGAGATAATCATAAATTTCCGTCACGGTGCCCACGGTGGAACGCGGGTTGTGGCTGGTGGTTTTCTGGTCAATGGAAACCGCCGGGGAAAGGCCGGTGATTTCGTCCACATCGGGCTTTTCCATCTGACCCAGGAACATGCGGGCATAGCTGGAAAGGCTTTCCATATAGCGGCGCTGGCCGTCCGCAAAGATGGTATCAAAGGCCAGGCTGGACTTGCCGGAGCCGGAAAGGCCCGTCATAACAATCAGCTTGTTGCGCGGCAGAACCAGGTTGACGTTTTTCAGGTTATGCTCCCGCGCGCCCTTGATCGTAATGCGGTTGTTGGCATCAATTTGAATGTTGCTCACTTTTTATAGCTCCTTCTCCCCTTGCCCGTTTTGCGCTGTTTTTCAGCGGCGCGGCGGGTGCTGGTATCGGCGGTAGGGTCCTCCCCGCGCTGCAGCTTTTCAATCTCATCACGCAGGAATGCGGCGTGCTCAAACTGCAGCAGGCGGGCGGCTTCTTTCATCTCGCGGGTCAGGCGGGTAATGGTCTGTTCGCGTTCAGCGCGGCTCATACGGTGCTGGCGCATCTTTTTGTTTTCTTCGCTCATGCTGATTTCCAGCCCGTCGCCGATGGCTTTCACGATAGTTTTTGGTGTAATGCCGTGTTCTTTGTTGTAGGCATCCTGGATGGCACGGCGGCGCTCGGTTTCCATGATGGCGCGCTCCATGCTGGGGGTTACTTCATCGGCGTACATCAGCACCACGCCGTTTGCGTTGCGGGCCGCGCGGCCAATGGTCTGAATCAGGCTGGTTTCGCTGCGCAGGAAGCCCTCTTTGTCTGCATCAAGGATGGCAACCAGAGATACTTCTGGTAAATCAAGTCCTTCACGTAAGAGGTTTACGCCGATTAATACATCGTACACACCTTGGCGAAGGTCATCCATAATTTTCACACGCTCAAGCGTATCTACATCGCTGTGGATATAGTTGCATCGCACATTGTTATTAAGCAAATATTCTGTTAATTCCTCAGCCATACGCTTGGTTAAAGTCGTCACAAGAGTACGCTCTTCTTTTTCGATACGTATCTGAATTTCTTCCATAAGATCATCTATCTGGTTGAGGCTGGGACGTACCTCAATCACAGGGTCAAGCAGACCGGTAGGTCGGATTACTTGTTCCACAATAATACCTTCGGACTGCACCAGTTCGTAATCGGCCGGAGTTGCACTGACATAAATAACCTGTTTGGCCATTTCCTGGAACTCTTCAAATTTAAGAGGACGATTATCCATCGCTGCAGGTAGGCGAAAACCATATTCTACCAGATTGATTTTCCGGGCACGGTCACCACCATACATGGCACGTATCTGTGGGACACTAACATGGCTTTCATCTATAACGATGAGAAAGTCATCCGGGAAAAAGTCGAGCAGACAATAAGGACGGGTACCGGCGCTGCGACCATCAAAATAACGTGAATAATTCTCAATACCGGAACAGTGTCCCAGTTCACGAATCATTTCCATATCATACGTCACCCGTTCGTAAAGACGCTTGGCTTCATATTCTTTTCCGATAGATTCGAAAAAGGCTACTTGCTTGGTAAGGTCATCTTCTATCTCGTGAATAGCACGTAGAGTTGCCTCTTTGGTTGTCATGAATAAGTTAGCCGGGTATATTTTGTATGATTCAAAAGGAGCAATTGTTATGCCTGAGATCGGATCTACTTCTTCAATTCCATCAATTTCATCTCCCCAAAAAGTCACTCGCAGAATGTTGTCGGAATAAGCCAGATAAATGTCTACTGTATCACCTTTTACACGGAAGTTACCACGATTCAGATCCAGGTCATTGCGTACATAAAGGCTGTCTACAAGCCGGCGTAGGAATACATTACGATCCAACATACGCCCCCGTTCCACTTCTATTACGTTGTCATAGAAGTCGGATGGATTTCCCATACCATAGATGCATGAAACAGAAGAAACTACCACTACATCTTTACGTCCTGAGAGTAGGGAAGAAGTGGCGGCTAGCCGTAGCTTATCAATTTCATCATTGATGGCAAGGTCTTTTTCGATATACGTATCAGAGCTGGGAAGGTAGGCTTCCGGCTGATAATAATCGTAGTATGAAACATAATATTCCACAGCGTTGTTGGGGAAAAATCCTTTGAATTCACTGTATAGCTGGGCGGCCAGCGTTTTGTTGTGGCTCAATATCAATGTAGGTTTGTTGATATTAGCTATGACATTGGCTATAGTAAATGTCTTTCCTGAGCCCGTTACGCCCAATAGAGTCTGGGCAGGTAATCCTTGTTTTATACCTTCGGTCAATTGGGCAATAGCCTCAGGCTGGTCGCCTGTCGGCTTATAGGCGGATGTTAATTCAAAATTCATGTTTTTGTTTTAAAAGGAGGAGCAATATTCGGGAAAATAGTTGAGATAAACAAATTGTTTTTCCAAATAAATCCTTTACTTTGCAACAGTTTATTATAAAACATCGCTGGAGTTGATGTGAAGTGGTTTAAAAGAAGGCTGGCGGAGAGGTAAATCAGCAAAGAAATGAAGTTCTGAATTATCTCATGAATCGTTTTTTATCCTTCTAAATGGATGACTGTAAAGCACTGGTAATCAACGCTTATAAAAGTGTACACTTTGGTGGGTCAATATTGTACACTTTTGTATGGCAAGAGTGTACATTGTTGTGAGATAAAAGTGTACACTTTATTATTTCCTGTTTGATTTAGCCGAAATTTACTCATTATTTATTTAATTTCATCAGCGGGTTGTATAAAGGAAAAACAGATTAATACAAATATAAATACAACGAGAAACATGATTTGGAACGAAAGTATCGAATGCATGGACCGTGAGAGTCTTCGCAAAATCCAAAGTATACGGCTCAAAAAAATTGTGGAGCACGTTTATCACAACACACCTTTTTATCGTAAAAAGATGCAGGAGTTAGGAATTACTCCGGATGATATTAACAGCATTGATGACATTGTAAAATTACCGTTTACCACCAAGTATGATTTGAGAGATAATTATCCGTTCGGATTATGTGCGGTTCCAATGAGTCAGATTGTGCGTATTCATGCCTCTTCAGGGACAACGGGTAAACCGACTGTCGTGGGGTATACCCGTAAGGACTTGTCGTCGTGGACGGAATGTTTATCACGTGCCTTTACTGCTTATGGAGCTGACAGCTCGGATATTTTCCAGGTGTCTTATGGTTATGGTTTGTTTACCGGTGGACTGGGGGCTCATGCCGGAGCTGAGAATATCGGAGCATCGGTTATTCCCATGTCAAGTGGTAATACAGAAAAACAAATTACTCTGATGCATGACTTTGGCTCTACTTTGTTGTGTTGTACGCCTTCTTATGCGCTTTATCTGGCGGATGCGATTAAAGATTCCGGATTGCCCCGTGAAGAGTTTAAGCTGAAAGCCGGTGCTTTCGGAGCTGAGCCGTGGACGGAGAATATGCGTCGTGAAATAGAAGAAAAGCTGGGCATTAAAGCTTATGATATATATGGATTGAGTGAAATTGCCGGCCCCGGGGTAGGTTATGAGTGTGAATGCCAGCATGGTACACATTTGAATGAAGACCATTATTTTCCTGAAATAATCGATCCTCTTACACTGCAACCTGTTGAACCAGGACAAACCGGTGAACTTGTTTTCACTCATCTTACCAAAGAAGGAATGCCTTTATTGCGTTATCGTACAAAAGATCTTACTGCTTTACATTATGATAAATGTAATTGTGGACGTACGTTAGTGCGTATGGATCGTATCCTGGGACGTAGTGATGATATGCTTATTATCCGTGGAGTCAATGTATTCCCAACTCAGATTGAGTCTGTCATCCTTGAGATGCCGGAATTCGAACCACATTATCTGTTGATTATTGATCGTAAGAATAATAC
>OJRY01001921.1_pt1 | contig 13849 bp, 14 predicted proteins | sample 1599311 | NCBI WGS metagenome assembly OJRY01 (sample SAMN04168657, study PRJEB22393) | human gut metagenome | biome: human gut microbiome; feature: stool | host: Homo sapiens | collected 2014-03-20 | reverse complement strand
AAGATACCCCACAAGTCAAAGAATTTATTTCTTCGCTTGATTCGATGCTGAACGGTATTGAATCTATAGTCAAGCATTACAAGCCACACCTGAACGGGGAGCGTTTTCTTTCTAACAATGAAGTTTCCAAGAAACTGAATGTCAGTTTGCGAACCCTGCAAGAATGGCGAGATACAGGGCTAATCCCCTTTATCCAGATAAAAGGTAAAATCATTTACCGTCAGAGTGATATTGATAAACTGCTTCAAAAGCACTACTTTGAAAGTTGGAAAGAGTAACCTGCCAAGCCCAAAACATTTTTTTTCGGAATTTAATTTGAATCATTGACTTTTCCAGTGAAGTATTTAGCCTGTGCAAGTCTTTGGATAAAAATACGCTCGGAATGAAATGGAGAGGAAGATTTTTATTCAAACCGAAGGCTCGGACTTGAACAGACTGAATACGGAACTTACCTTTGTCAATACTTCATATTAAGTTTTGAAAAATTTACCTTAAAAAAAGGATTGAGAAAATGGCTCTATCCCCGGTTTTGTCAATCCCCCGGCCAAGCAGTCATTGTCTCGCATTCATTATAACATATCGGTGGTGATTTGTGGAATAAAATATTTCAAAAATTGTCGCCAAATTTTCATCGAATTGCTATAATTTCCTGGCCTTTCCTCCCCTGCCTGTGCTACAATGGGTCCGAGGCAGTTTTTAGGGGGAGAGGGATCTGCTGGGGAAACTCTCCATTTCAAGCCCTGGGGCATCATCCAAAAGCCCCATCCGGGCAAACCCGCAGCACCTGCCTGTAGAATAGGACTATAAAACCCAATACTTTCCAGTGTAAGGAGGCTGACCGCCTATGCTTTATTACTATTCTCTGCAATCCCGTTTGGGCACTATCACCTTAGTCCAAGCCGGGGAAGCCCTGATTCGGCTCATCCTCTCCCCCCAGGACGCGGACCTTGTCAAAGACCCATATCTCGCCCGGCATTTTCTCGGGGAGGAGTTGGAAGAGCGGCGCACCGACCTGATGGACCGGTTTGTCATCCAGCTGGCCGCTTACCTCAAGGGCAAACAGAAGGGATTTGATCTGCCTTACCAGCTGTATGGCTCCCCCTTTGCCCGCCGGGTTTGGGAGGAGCTGGGCCGCATCCCCTATGGGGAGACAGTCTCCTATGGAGAGCTGGCCAAACGCTGTGGCACCGAAGGCGTCCAGGCAGTGGGTACCGCTGTGGGAAACAACCCCCTGCCGCTGATCCTGCCCTGCCACCGGGTAATCCGAGCAGATGGGGCTCTGGGGCAGTACAGCGCCGGGGAGGGGCCCAGCACCAAGCGTCTCCTTCTCCAGCTGGAGGGTGCCGCCTTTCGGGAGCAGGTCACCTAATAAAAAAGCGCCGGCAATGCCGGCGCTTTTTTTGTTAGCCCGATTATTCAAAGTGGGAAAGAACCACCTGGGCAAAAATTTCCATGCCCACATCCAGGGAGGAGATGGAGATGTGCTCCCCGCGAGTGTGGGCGCCTTCGCCCAGATACACCCCGAAGCAGACCGCCGGCACCCCTTGGGACAAGGGGATGTTGCAGTCGGTGGAGCCGGAGCAGGTGGTCATTTCCAGCCCATGCTCCTTGGCGGCGCTGCGGACCAGCTCCACCAGGTGGGAATTGTCCACATCCCCTTTGCAGGGCCGGTTGCCCACCAGTTCCACATCCACCTCCACCCCCATGCTGCGGTAGGTGGCGATACAGTTTTCAAACAGGCGATCCATAATTTCCAGGGCCTCCCGCTTGTCGGAGCGGTACTCATAATACATCTCGCAGCTCTGGGCGATGGTATTCACCGAGGTGCCCCCCTGGATCAGCCCCACGTTGTAGGTGGTCTTGCCCAGGTCGGGCACCTTCATGGCGTAGAAGGTGGAGATCATCTGGCTCATGTAATAGATGGCGTTGCGGTTGCCAAAATCCCCGTAGGAGTGGCCGCCCTCCGTTTTGAGTTCAATGCGGTACCGTTTGGAACCCACCGCGTCGTTCACCACCTTGCGGTAGTTGCCGTCGATGGCGAACAGCCGGGAAACCCGGCCCTTGTAATCCTCCATGACCTGACACACCCCTTTCAGGTTGCCCAAGCCCTCCTCCCCGGTGTTGAGGACAAAGAGGATGCCCGTCTTGGGGGTGAGGTTCATCTCGGTGACCATCCGGGCCATCTCCATCACCGCGACGGCATTGGCGGTGTCGTCGCCGATGCCAGGGCCGTAGATGGTATCCCCTTCGATGCGGACCGGCAGTTCGTCGGTGTCGGGGAACACCACATCGGTGTGGCCTAAAAAGGCCACCAGCTCATCGCAGCCTTCGGCGTGGTACGGGTACACCACATTGAGGGCGCTGTCGATATACACCCCTTTTGCGCCAAAGGATTCCAGGTATTCTTTGCACCACTGGGCGCGTTTTTCCTCGTGGTTGGAGGGGGCAGGGATTTTGCCCAGGGTGACGATTTCATCAATCATCCGGGGGCGGTTGTCGGTCAGGTACTTTTTTACGGCAGGGGTCAGGCCCATCCAAAACATCTCCTTCTATCTTCGGGCCGCTTTAGCGGCCGCGGTTGACGATAATCATGGCGGAAATCACACTCAGGACAAAAGCGGCGCAGCCAGCGGCCACCATCACCATACCCACGATAGGTGCCCAGATGTTGGGCTTTTCAATCCGTTCGATTCGCACAGTTCCTTCCTCCTTTCTACACCAGGGGTTGGTCAATGGGCATGCTGGCCGTCCCGTTGAGGGACAGTCCGGCAATCTGCCCGTCCAGGTATTCATAGTAGGCTTGGGAGCCGATCATGGCGGCGTTGTCGCCACACAAATTCAGGGGCGGCATATACAGTTGATATCCCTGTTCCTGACAGGCGTTTTCCAGCATGGAGCGAAGGCCGCTGTTGGCCGACGCCCCCGGCCACCACGATGGTGCGGTAGCCGTAGGTATCAGCAGCCAGCATCAGGCGGCCGGTCAATATCTCCGCCACCGTCTTTTGGAAGGAGGCGCAGAGGGAGTCGGTGTCCACCTCCTGCCCCTTTTGGGCGGCGTTGTGAATCAGGTTGATCACCGCAGTTTTTAGGCCGGAAAAGCTGAAGTCATAGGGGCTGCCCTCCACTTTGGGATGGGGCAGGGGATATTTGGCTGGGTCCCCTTTCTGGGCGGCCTTGTCCACGAACACCCCGCCGGGATAGGGGTACCCCATGGCCCGGGCGGCCTTGTCGAAAGCTTCGCCGGCGGCGTCATCCCTCGTCTTGCCGATGACCGAAAATTCGGTGTAGGATTTCACCTCAATGATGTGGCTGTGCCCGCCGGAGGCCACCAGGCAGAGGAAGGGCGGTTTCAAGTCCGGGTGGGCCAGATAGTTGGCGGCGATGTGTCCCCGGATGTGGTGCACCGGGATGAGGGGCTTCCCCGCCGCCAGGGCAAGGCCCTTGGCGTAGTTGACACCCACCAGCAGCGCCCCGATGAGGCCGGGTGCGGCGGTGACCGCCACCGCGTCCACATCTTCCAGATTGCAGCCCGCCTCCCGGAGGGCCTCATCCACAATGCCGACGATGTTTTCGGTGTGGCGCCGGCTGGCGATCTCCGGCACGACCCCGCCGTATTTGCGGTGCTCCTCCACCTGGGAATTGACCGCGGAAGAGAGGACCTTCCGGCCATCCTCCACCACGGCGGCGGCGGTTTCGTCGCAGGAGCTTTCAATGGCTAATATCTTCAACGGTTCATCTGCCTCCTTTTTATTCGTCCAAATACCGGGTCAGCAGCAGGGCGTTCTCCACAGGGTTTTGATAGAAGTTTTTCCGCTCCCCCACCTGCTGGAACCCGTGGGCCTCATAGAGAGCCCTGGCCCCCTGGTTGGAGGGCCGGACCTCCAGGGTGAGGAAGGCCATGCCCTCTTTCTCCCCATAGGCGATTAAGGCGCCCAGCAGAGCGGATGCCACCCCTTTGCGCCGGTGGGCGGGGAAGACGGCCACATTGTCGATGTAGCCCTCGTCCAGCACCCGCTCCATCCCCAGGTAACCAACCACCTCCCCATCCAGGCAGGCGGCGAAAAACACCGACGATGGCCGCCCCAGCTGGGCCCGAAGGGTCCCTTCGCTCCAAGGGGTGGAGAAGCACTCCCGCTCCAGGGCGGCGATGGCCTTGATGTGCTCCTCCCCCATGGGCAGGATGTTCAGCCCCTCCATTAGAACACCATCAGATTGATGCCGGTTTTGGGATCGGCTTTGCGCTCGATCACCATGTCCAGCTTGCGGATGAACAGCTCGCAGGTGGCGCTGACCACCGCCTCGTTGAGGTGGCCGCCATGGGCCAGGCCCTTGTCATCCCCCAAGGTGGCGTGGATATGTAAATAGAGCTCCCCGTCTTTGGTGGAGACGTTGCCGATGAGGGCGGTGATCTCCATATCCTGGTCAAAGGTGTTGGAAACATAAGCGTTTTTGGTGAAATCGAAGATCCCCACCACACTGTGATCAGCGGCGCCAAGGCCCTGGATGGTGCCGGCTTTGACCCCTTCTTTCTCACAGATGGCGCGGATGGAGGAGACGATCTCCTCCCCCTTTTCCAGACGGACGGCGATGGTGTCGCCACAGGTTTTGTATACCATGCAGATTCCCCTTTCTTGTGTGGATCGGTGATGGGAGGCCCCGCAGGGCCTCCCCGCTATTTGGCTTCAAACCAGGTTTTGCCCACCTTGGCCTCCACCGACATGGGCACGGACAGCTGGACGGCGCCTTCCATTTCCTCCCGGAGGATGGCAGCGGCCTTTTCATTCTCCTCCACCGGCGATTCCACAATCAGTTCGTCGTGGATCTGCAGCACCAACCGGGATTTCATCCCCTCAGCGGCCAGGCGGCGGTGGACCCGCACCATGGCGATTTTGATGATGTCGGCGGCAGTCCCTTGGATGGGGGTGTTCATCGCCACCCGCTCCCCAAAGGCTTTGAGGTTGTGGTTGCTGGCGGTGAGTTCCGGCAGGTAGCGGCGGCGGCCAAAGAGGGTCTGGACATAGCCGTGTTCTTTGCCAAAGGCAATGGTGTCCTCCATATACTGCTTCACACCGGAATAGGTGCGCAGGTAGTCTTTGATGTATTTGTCGGCCTCAGCCACCGAAACCCCGATGTCCTGGGAGAGGGAGAAAGCCCCAATGCCGTAGACAATGCCGAAGTTGACCGCTTTGGCCCGGGAACGCATCAGCGGGGTGACGTAGAGGGGGGGCAGGTTGAACACCTGGCTGGCGGTGGCGGTGTGGATGTCCGCCCCGTGTAGGAAGGCGTCGATCATGTTTTTATCTTGGGCGATGTGGGCCAGCACCCGCAGCTCGATCTGGGAATAGTCGGCGTCCACCAGCATCTCGCCGTCACCCGCCCGGAAGAACTTGCGCAGGTTGCTGCCGATTTCGGTGCGGACCGGGATATTCTGCATATTGGGCTCAATGGAGCTGATGCGGCCGGTCCGGGTCTCGGTCTGCTGGAAACTGGTGTGAATCCGGCCGTCCTCCCCCACCACCTTCAAAAGGCCGTCCACATAGGTGGATTTCAGTTTGGTCAGCTTGCGGTATTCCAGAATATCTTCAATGATGGGGTGTTTGCCCCGCAGGGACTCCAGCACGTCGGCATTGGTGGAATAGCCGCTTTTGGTCTTTTTGCGGGTGGGCAGCCCCAGCTTGTCAAAGAGGATAGCCCCCAGCTGCTTGGTGGAGTTGATGTTGAACTCCTCCCCTGCATGGGCGTAGATGCTGGCCTGCAGCCGGGCGATGTCCACGTCAAGGCCCTGGCCAAAGGCGATGAGGCCGGGGACATCCAGCTCCACCCCGATGCACTCCATGTCCGCCAGCACCTGGGCCAGGGGGATTTCAATATCCCGCAGCAGGGAATCCTGCCCATGCTCCACAATCTGGGCGGAGAGCCGTTCCCACAGGGGGATGAGCCGGAGGCCGTCGCCCCCCAAAGCCTGCCATTCCTCCGGCAGTTCGGTGCAGGAGAAGGGGGCCACCTGGTATTCGTCCGCCAGCCGGCGGATGGTGTATTCGGTGGAGGTAGGGCTTAACAAATACCCCGCCAACTCCACATCAAAATCTACGTTTTGTATATTGATATCGTGATAATACCCATAGCGATGAAGCTTTTTGGATTCGGTGGTCACCAGTTTTCCAGGGAAGGCCAAAACCCGGCCCAAAACCGAGGCAAAGGGCTTGTCTTCCCGGGAGAGAAGGGCCATCTCCTCCTGGCCGGCCAGGCACAGGGCGGTGATTTCATCCCCCTCAAAGGCGAAGAGGGCAAAGAGCCGCTCCTCCCCCAAAAGGCGGGTCAGCTGGCCCTCTTTGGGGGAGATATGAGGGGTGATCTGGGGCTTTTCATCCGGCTTGTTCACTGCGGGGGCCGCCGATTCTACCGTTCCGTGGAGGCCCAATTTCTCAATCATCGTGTGCATCTCCAATTTGGAGAGGAGGGTGTAGGCCGCTTGGACATCCCGCTCTTTGAGACGGTAATCCTCCAAATTGCAGTCAATGGGGGCGTGGCGGTCGATTTCTGCCAGTTTGCGGCTCAGGTAGGCCATCTCTTTGCCCTCTTGGAGCTTTTTGCGGACGCCGGGTTTGACGTCAATGGTGTCCAAATTCTCATAGATGGCATCTACACTGCCAAACCGGGAGATGAGGTCCAAGGCCGTCTTCTCCCCGATGCCGGCCACGCCGGGGATGTTGTCGCTGCTGTCCCCCATCAAAGCTTTGACCTCGATGAGCTGTAAGGGCTCCACTCCATATTTTTCCCGGATGGCGGCGGGGTCGTAGAGGGTGGATTCGGGGCGGCCCATCTTGGTGGCAGCTAGGCGCACCGCCACCTGGTCGCTGACCAGCTGGAGGCTGTCCCGGTCCCCAGTGGCGAGGACACATTCCTGCCCCTGCTCTACACACACCCGGGAGAGGGTGCCCAGGATGTCGTCCGCCTCAAAGCCGGGCAGCTCCACAATGGGGTAGCCCAAATCGGTAAGCAGTTCTTTGAGCACTGGCAGCTGTTGGGCCAGCTCCTCCGGCATCCCCTTGCGCTGGGCTTTGTAGCCGTCGTACATCTCATGGCGGAAGGTGGGGTGCTTGACATCAAAAGCACAGGCGATGGCATCTGGCTGCACCTCGTCGATAATCTTTAAAAGTATATTCAAAAAGCCATAGATGCCGTTGGTGTACTGGCCATCTTTGGTCGTCAAAAGCTTGATGCCGTAAAAGGCCCGGTTGAGTACGCTGTTGGAATCAATCACCAATAATTTCATTGTTTCCTCCACGGGGACATGCCCGAATGTATTCTTTGTTCCGCCCAGGGCGGATAAAACGCGAGGGATTGCAGATAGCCCGCAGGACGCGGGCCACTTGGAAAATTCTCCAAGCAATGCGCCCCAAAATTGTGTTGCGGCGTTGCCACAGGAAGGGCGGCCCCTCAAAAAGGCATTGCTCCTATACGGGCCCGAGAGGGATTTCTTCCCCAATGATCGCTTTGCGGCTCTTGTAGCATAAAATCTGCACAAGCTTTAAGAATTGCGGTGCGGCTCTGCCGCAAAGGGCTTTGCCCTGTAAGCAATTCTTCGAATGCCACAGGCTTCGCCTGTGGCTATTGTACCACAAATCCTCGCAAAAAGAATGGCTTTTGCTGTTTTTTCCACCTGGAAATGCTATAATAAAGACAGTTGACCGCCTGGGATGGGCAGTTTTCCCCTCTGCCTGGGCGGGCCTATATGATCAGCCTCCCCCATTCCTTTCCTGCACCCAAGCGGCAATGCCGCACCTAAAAATAGAAAGGAGCCTTTACCATGTGTCCATCCTATGACCGCGACCAATTGGTTCTCCTCTTGCAGCAGCTGATCCAAATCCCCAGCATTGCCCCTCCAGGAGATGAGGCCCCCTGCGCCGACCTGCTGGCCCAATACCTGGGGGATTGCCCCAACCTGGAACTCTCTTTCCAGGAGATCGGCGAGAACCGTAAGAACTTGATCGCCACCCTCAAAGGCACTGGGGAGAAGAAGGCCATCCTCCTCAACGGCCACCTGGATGTAGTCCCTGTGGGGGAACGGGCCAACTGGAAGTATGATCCCTTCGGGGCACAGATTGTGGACGGCACCATGTATGGCCGGGGCACCGGCGACATGAAAGCCGGCCTGCTGGCTTTGGCCGCCGCCCTAAAACTCCACGCCCAAAGCGGAAAGCCCCTCAAAGGGGACGTGGTCTTTTTGGCCACCTGCGGCGAGGAAGTAGACGGCTGCGGCGCCCGCGCTTTTGTCAAGGACCACGACATGAGCGCCTTTGACGCCTCCATCATCGCCGAGCCCACCGGCTCGGCGGTCGTCTCGGCGGAGAAGGGCCTGCTTTGGGTAAAAATTCACTCGGCAGGGGTCACCGCCCACGGGTCGGTGCCGGAAACCGGGGTCAATGCCATCCAATATCTGATGGAGGCCTTGTTCCACATCAAAGCCGGGTTCAACCCCCAGAGCATCCACCCCACTTTAGGCAAGACCACCATGAACATCGGGGTGTTCCACGGCGGCATGGAGCCCAATATCGTGCCGGACAGCGCCTATGCCTCCATCGATTTCCGCTGTGTGCCCGGCTATGACCACAACGACGTACTCCAATTGATCGACGACTCCATCGCAAAGGTCAAGGCGGAACACTCGGATGCCAATCTGTGGGTGGAGATCCTCAACAACCGGCTGCTCATCTCCACCCCCGACGACCACCCCCTGATCCAGAAAGCGGTGGAGCTGAACCGGAAGATGGGCCTTTCCACCACCATCGAAGGTAAAGTGGCCTGCACCGATGGCTCCATCCTCAACACCGTCTGCGACACCCCCATGCTCATCTACGGCCCCGGCGAGTCCAGCCAGGCCCATGTCTACGACGAGTATGTCACCTTGGAGGCGTTCCACAACAATGTCGCCTTCTTCTACGACATTTTGGAGGAGCTGTTGGGCTAACGGCGCCCCCTCAAAAAAACAGCCTTGTCTTTTCCAAAGACAAGGCTGTTTTTCTTATCAACCCAGTTGGATCAGAGGACGGCTTTGTCCAACTCCCGGGCGATGGCGGCGATCTCATCCCGATAGGCCAGCATCCGGCTGCGGGCCTCCTTCAGATCGATGGTGAGGAGCCTCCTATTCTCCACCACCAATTCCCCGTCCACAAATACCGACTCCACATTGGAGGGGTTGGCGCTGTAAACGATGACCGAGTAGTAGTCGTAGATAGGGTTCATGTTGACGCTGTCGGTCTCAAAGATGACAAGATCCGCCCGCTTGCCCACCTCCAGGGAGCCGGTGATCCCGTCAAGTCCCAGGGCCTTGGCCCCGCCGATGGTGGCCATCTCAAAGATCTCCTTGGCTGGAAAGAGGCTGCGGTCGTGGTTGAACAGCTTCTGCACCTTGCCCACCAAGGGCAGCTGGGTGAGGATGTCGATGGTGTTGCCGCTCATAGGGCCGTCGGTGCCCAGGCTGACGGTGATCCCCCGCTCCCGCATCTTTTTGATGGGGGCCACCCCTTTGGCCCCTTTGGCGTTGGAGCCGGCGTTGTAGGACACTTTGACCCCCCGCTTCTCATAGATATCCAGGTCGTTTTCCTCTAAATTGATGGAGTGGGCGGCCAAAAACCGGTTGTCCAGCACCCCGATGCTGTCCAAATACGCGACAGGGGTCATGCCATGATCCCGCAGGCAGTCCGCCTGCTCATAGCCCATTTCAGCCACATGCATGCAGAAGATGATGCTGTTTTCCCGGGCGATGCGGTGGCATTCCTGGAGATGGGCGGTGTCGTTGGTGTAGATGGCGTGGCAGTTCACCGCCGGGGTGATGCGGGGATGGCCTTTCCACTTCTTGACGAACTCCCGGGTATAGGGGATGCCGCCATAGGGCTCCTTGGCGCTGGGAGAGGGGTTGCAAAGCACCGTCTCGGACAGCACCCCCCGGATGCCCGCCTTCTCTGCCTCCCGGGCGATGTCATCTTCAAAATAATAGGCGTCGTAAACGGTGGTCACCCCACCCAGCAGCAGTTCGGCAAAGGCGTAATTGGCCCCGGCTACCGCCATTTCCCGGGTCATGGCGGTGCGTTCCAAGGGGAAGAGGTACCGTTTCAACCGGTCGGGCACATCGTCCGCCAAGCTGCGGAACACCATCATCGACAGGTGGCTGTGGGTGTTGATCATGCCGGGGGTGATGATCTTGCCCCGGCAGTCCAGGACGGTGTACCCGGCAAATCGGGATTCCTCCAGCTGAGCGGTGGGGCCGATCTCCTGGATGGAGTTGCCCTCCACCGCCAGGTAACCGTCCTCATAGAGGGTAAAATCGGCGTCCATGGTGAGGATCGCCGCATTTTTGAGCAAGTACTGTGCCATGGTGTCTTTCCTTTCCGCCAATGGGTTTTATTTGGTTTGGCTGGCCTTGACGTATTCGATGGCCTCTTTGCCGGTCATGTGGTCGATCTCAACGCCGATGAGGATGGCTTGGGTACATCCCCCCACCTCCGCCTCCTGCTTCTCCCGAGGCTGGTCGGCAGAGTATTTGGCGGTGAGGGCCAGAAAGGCATCCCGCCTCTCTGCGGCATCCTCCACCACAAAAGCCCGGCCAAAGGCGATGACACTGCGGAAATAGGTGGTGTATTCGGCGCTGACCACCGTGTCCTCATCCACCACGGCAAAGGAGACCTTGGGTTGCCGCCGGATGGCGTCCACCTTGTGGCCCGCCTTGGCCGAATGGAAATAGAGTTTGCTGTTGTGGTACACATAGCTCAAGGGCACGGCGTAGGGATAGCCGTCGTCCCCCTGCACTGCCAGCACCCCGTTGGTGCCCCGGTGAAGGACTTCTTCCACCCTGTCCAAAGGGAGCTCCTGGCGGATTCTGCGCATCTTGCGAAACATGGTGTCCTCTCCTTTTCCACAATGTCTGTCTTTTAAAAAAGGGCCTGCCGATGGCGGCAAGCCCTTTTAGGGGGATATCGATTACTGGTTCAGGGTCTTGTTCCACATGTCGACCCAGTTCTCAAGCAGGGGGTTGACCACGCTGAAATCCACGATGTTGGACTGGTTGGCAGTTTCCACAGTGGTCAGCTTTTTAGCGGCTTCCTCGGGGATCTCCACCTGGGTGTTGACCGCGGATTCGGGGACGTTCAGTGCGGCATCCAGCTGGTTCTCCTCCGAGAGGACATAGTTGATGAACTCATAAGCCAGGTCTTTCTGGTCGGAGTTCTTGACGATGTTCACGGTGTTGAAGTTCAGGTAAGCGCCCTCGGTGGGATCGATGAACACCAGGTTGGTGTTGGAATCGCCCATGGTGTTGTAGGCGAACTCAGCGGCCAAAGCCACCGAGATCTCACCAGAGGAGAACATGTTCTTCAGGTCGGAGGATTTGGAATAGGTCTTGACGATGTTGGGCTTCAGCTCCTCCAAAGCTTTGAAAGCGGCTTCGCCGCCATCGGTGGCATAGTCCACGCCGGCGTAGTTGGAAGCCACGGTGACCATAGCGGGGCCAAAGGTGGTGGAGATGTCGGGGATGGCCACCTGGTCGCGGTACTCTTCTTTCCAGATGTCGGCAAAGGAGGTGATCTCACCGGCCTTCTCCGGGTTGTAGATAATGCCCAGGCGGTTCATGGTGACTGCGGGGCCCTGTTTGGATTCCTTCAGGAAGTCCGCTTTTTCCAGCAGGTATTCCGCGTTGGGGATGCGGGAGTAGTCGATCTCTTCAAACAGGCCGGCGTCCACACCCTGCTGGGCGTACTGCTGAGCCAGGTAGATGACGTCCACATCGGTGTTGGGGTCGTTTTTCAGCTTGGTCAGGCGCTCACCGTTGGTGCCGCCCTCATAAACCACGGTGCAGTTGTACTTCTCCTCAAAGGGCTTGATGACGGTGTCCTTGATCCGGTCATCGGCCAGGGCGAAGTTGGAGACCACCAGGACGGGCTTCTCCCCGGAAGCGTCATCCGCCCCCTGGGACGAAGAACTGCTGGAATTTCCGCCATTGCTGCAAGCAGCCAGCATGCTGGCGCAGAGCAGAAGGGCTACCATAGCCTTAAACTTCTTCATACTTGTTTCCTCCTACATTGTCTTTTGGTATTTTTGTTTCTATCGAACACAGCAACCTGTGCAGCGAGCTGTTTGGGGCGGGGGCTTGTCCCCCATGGTAGCAGAACCAGAGCGCAAAATCAGGCGAATCATCGTTGGTTACACCACTACCAGCTTTTGGGGAGGCAGATAGAGGCGGACCCTCTCCCCCGCCTCATGGGTGCGGGTGTTGGAGCCGTTGGCCACCAGGTCGCCAAAGGGGGTGGCAACCTTGTACTGGTAACTCTTGCCCAGATAGGTGCGGACTGTCACTGTGCCCTCGATCACATTGTTCTCCTCTTGGGAGCCGTCCTCCAAGAGGACAATGTCGTCGGGCCGGATGGTCCCCTTGGGGGCATCCATCTCCCGCTCCGGCAGATGGCCAATCTCAAACCGGGTGTCCCCGCAGTAGTAGCCGTCCTCCCGCTTTTCCAAGGGGAAGAAATTCTCAAACCCCACAAACCGTGCCACGAACTCGGTGGCCGGGTGGGCGTAGATATTTTCCGGGGTGTCGTACTGTTCAATGATGCCGCCGTTCATCACCGCCACTTTATCGGAGATGGAGAAACACTCCTCCTGGTCGTGGGTGACAAAGACAGTGGTGATCTTCAGCTTCTGCTGAAGCTCCCGAATCTCCACCCGCATTTTCAGGCGGAGCTTGGCGTCCAAATTGGAGAGGGGCTCGTCCAGGAGCAGCAGCTCCGGCTGAACCACCAGGGCACGGGCCAAGGCCACCCGCTGGCGCTGGCCGCCGGAAAGTTCCCGGGGATACCGCTTGCCCAAGTCCGCCAGGTCCACGGTGGCGAGGATCTCCTGCACCTTAGGGGCGATCTCCTGCTGGGGCATTTTTCGCATCTTCAGGCCGAACGCCACGTTTTCCTCTACCGTCAGATGGGGGAACAGGGCATAGCTTTGGAACACGATGCCGAAATTCCGCTTGTGGATGGGAACCTTGGTGAAGTCCTTGCCATTGAGGAGGAAGGAACCCCCATTGGGTTCAATAAAACCGGCGATCACCCGCAGGGTGGTTGTTTTTCCGCAGCCGGAGGGCCCCAAAAGGGAGATGAGTTTGCCCTCCTCAATGTCCAGGCACAGGTTGTTGAGAATCTTCTTTTTTCCGTCGTAGGCGACGTCGATATTCTTCAGCTGGATAAACGACACAGCAGTTCCTCCTATCGTTGGGTAGCTTTCCTCAGTTCAGAACGGTTTTCCGGCTGCCGCCGGAACGAAAATACCAGTTATAAGACCATTATCAATGTCCCCGCGGTGATCAGAGCCCCGCCAATCCACGCTTTCATGGTGGGCTGCTCATGGAGGAACACAAACGCCAGTACTAGCGTGATGACAACACTCAATTTATCGACGGGAACCACTTTGGAGGCTTCGCCCATCTGCAAGGCCCTGTAGTAAAAGAGCCAGGAAGCCCCAGTTGCCAATCCGGATAAAATCAAGAAGAGCCAGCTCTTCCTGCTGATTTCGGTGATCCCGGACTGTGTGCCAGTCAGGAACACCATCCCCCACGCCATGGCCAAGACTACCATCGTCCGGATTGCCGTGGCCAGGTTGGAATTGATGCCCTGGACGCCGATCTTGCCGAGGATCGCCGTCAGGCTGGCGAACAATGCGGAAAGCCCCGCGTAAACGGCCCACATGAAAAAGCCCCCATTTCTTTGTGCGGGCGTGCCCGGCCGCACCGGGCGCCTTTGCGTTTATTATACAGCAGCACGGGGCAAAAACACAAGCGGCCACGGCCTTTTCGGGGTCTTCCGCG
>OJRY01001897.1_pt1 | contig 13968 bp, 10 predicted proteins | sample 1599311 | NCBI WGS metagenome assembly OJRY01 (sample SAMN04168657, study PRJEB22393) | human gut metagenome | biome: human gut microbiome; feature: stool | host: Homo sapiens | collected 2014-03-20 | reverse complement strand
ACGCCCCGGCCGCACTGCTTGGCGGCTTCAAAGGCGATGCGGTTGTAGCGCTCGTTTTTCTGCTCTTCCTTCTTGGGCGCGGCCACGCAGTAGCGGCTGAAAAACGGGATGAAGTGGTCACAGCCCAGCTCGACGCCGTGGCGGATGACCTGCTCCAGCTTGTCCTGCTTGGGGTAGCCCACCAGCAGGGTGACGTCCACGGTGGGCTCTGCGGCGCTGGGGTAGCCCGGCTCCACGCTGAACTCTACCGTCTCGTCGCCGAAACCGGTGATGGTGGCAGTATACTCGACGGCGCTGCCGTCGCAGAGGATGACGGTGTCCCCCAGTTTGCCCCGCATCACGCGGGAGAGATGGTGGGCGTCGGCCCCCCGCAGCACGGCGGTGCCGTCGGAAATTTCAGTGGTAAAATAACGGTGCGGCATATTTTTGATCCTTTACATCTTAGGCTCCCCTATTAGGGGCAATAACGACGACCGCCGCCAGTGGCGGAAGCAGGGAGTCGTTGTTGGGGCCGCGGCCAGCAAGGCGCAAGTGCTTTTCAAGCACGAAGCGAATGCTGGGAGCCGCAACCCGGCAATGGCAGCGCGAAGCGCTGACTGAGAGGTTGGCTTACGCTTTTTTGCAGACGATGCACTCCCAGCCGCGCTTTTCCTTCACTTCCAGCACAGCGAGGCCGGCGGCTTCCAGCGCAGCGATGACCTCATCCTTCCGGCTGTCGATGATGCCGCTGGCAATGAAGACGGCGTCGTCGGCCATCAGGCCGGGGACGGCGGGGGCCAGGGACATGATGGCGTTGGCCACGATGTTGGCCGTAATGATGTCGTACTTGCCGCTGGCCTTGTCGGACAGATCGCCCACGAGGACGGTGAGCTTGTCGGCTACGCCGTTGAGGGCGGCGTTCTCGCCGGCGGTGCGGACGGCCACGGGGTCGATGTCCACGCCCTCAGCCACGGCTGCGCCCAGCTTGAGGGCTGCGATGGCGAGGATGCCGCTGCCGGTGCCGATGTCCAGCACCCGCTCGCCGCCCTTGACCCGCTCGTCCAGCACTTCGAGGCAGAGGTTGGTGGTCTCATGGCCGCCGGTGCCGAAAGCAAGGCCCGGGTCGAGGATGAGCTTGACGCGGTCGGTGTCGTAGTCCTGCCAGGACGGCACGATGGCGAGGCGCTGGCCCACGTCCATCGGGTGGTAGTATTTGCGCCAGCCGTTCTGCCAGTCCTCCTGCTCCACGCCCTCGGTCTCAGAGGTGTAGGGGATGCCTGCGGCCTCCATCCGGGCCGCGATGAGAGCCAGCGTCTCCACCGGCGAAGCGCCCGGCTCGAGGTACATGTGGATGATGACGGTGTCCCGGGGCTTGTCCAGCAGCTCCTGCTCGATGAGGTCCACGTGGGCGATCTGCTCCACCTGCTCCTCGATGTCGCTGTAGTCTTCGATATAAATGCCGCCCTCCGCGATCATGGTGGCCACGGCCTCGGCGGCCTCGGCGTCGGCTTTGGATACGGTCAGGCGAATATCAGTCCATTCCATAAGGATGCTCCTTCCGTGTATTGGGGATATACTGTCTTTATAGTACCTGATTCCGGCCCGGGATGCAAGCTCTCGGGCCGAAAGATGCCCGAAAAGGCTTTCTTTTTTCCCGGCAGTATGTTAATATGGTGTTGTACCCGGACTGGGTCCGGGCGGCTTCCTGTCGGAAGCGCCCGCCGCATCGTTCCCCAAAGGAGGAATTATCGTATGTTTTTGGGAATGGATATTTACAGCTGGATCGCCGCTATCGTCATCGCGCTCATCGTCACATTCCTTCCGATCACGCTGCCGTTCAAGATCGTTCTCGCCATGGTGGCCATGGCCTGCTTCTATTTTGGACGCAAGTATTATCACAACCATAAGAACGGCGGGGCAAAGACGCCCAGCATGAGCTCTGCCGAGAGCGAGGCACTGGCCTCCGGCATCCTGAAAGCCCTCGGCGGCAAGGACAATATCGCCAAGGTGGACTACTGCGCCACCCGCCTCCGCTTTGAGGTACACAGCTACGCCTCCGTGGACGAGGCCGCTGCCAAGGCCGCAGGCGCAGAGGGCGTCATCCGCCCGGCCAAGAACGCCTGCCAGGTGGTCATCAAGGGCGATGTGCAGGCTGTGTACGATGCCCTGCGCAAGCAGCTGTAACGAAGAAGCTGTTTTCTTACGCAAACAGCTTCTCGAACACCGCCGGGAACGGGCCGCTGCGCCCGGCCCGGCGGTATTTTTATCGGAAAGGAATTTTGATATGAAGCCCCAGACCTTTACGTGGAAGAAACTCACCGCCGACGAGCTGACGCGGGTGTATCTGGACGAGATGCGCCGCGACTTCCCGCCCAGCGAGCTGAAACCCCTGAGCATGATACTGAACAGTGAAGCCGTCGGCATGGCCCACACCTGGGGCGTGTTCGAGGGGGAGACGCTGGTGTCCTATCTGCTGATGGTGCGGCCTACGGGCTGTGAAGTGAGCCAGCTGGACTATTTCTCCGTCCTGCCCGCCTACCGCAGCACCGGCATTGGCGCACGTCTGCTGGCCGCTCTGCCCGCCCACGAGGAGGGCGCAAAGGCCATCCTCATCGAGGCCGAGTGTCCCGAGAAGGCCGACGACGAGGCCATGGCCGTCCGGCGTCTGGGCTTTTATGCCCGCTGCGGGGCCGTTGACACCGGCTGGACGGAGCATCTTTTCGACGCATGGTTCCGGGTGCTGGTCCTGCCCGCTAAGGGTGAGACGCTGGATGCGGAGACGGCCAACAGAGAGCTGGCCGACTGCTACAGCCGGGTGATGGGCGCGGACAAGTGGCGCAGATATGTCCAGCTCTACCGCCCGGACGGCACGGAAGAGAAATTCTGATTCGATCATAGGCTCTGAAAGGCTGCTTTACGTTCTGTGAAGCAGCCTTTTTTGCACCCTTCAGCGGGCGGGATGCACAAACGAACGCGCAGATTTTTGACAGTTTGACCGGGAATGTAAAATCAAGTGTCCTGTTTTCCACACCGGCTTTACCAGAGGATGACAGCAGCGCAAAAACACCGCACAAAGCTTTACCTGCATTTTGCGCCGCCATGGTCGCAGCTGGATGGGCGGTGCGCTACAATAAAGGCGTCCCAAGAGAGACACAACAAGGAAAAGGAAAACAGCCCGGCCAGAACAAAAGGGCCGGCCCAGTTGAAGGAGATATTATGATGAAAAAGATCACTCGTCGTTCGTTCCTGTCCATCTGCGGCGCTGCTGCCCTGACCGCCTGCGGCGGTGCAGCTTCTTCCACTGCTGCCTCTTCTGCCGCCGCATCCAGCACCGCAGCTTCCGCTTCTTCTACGGCTGCGCTGTCCGGCAATGTCGCCACCGGCGGTTCCACCTCTATGAAGAACGTCATCGCCGCCCTGACCGAGGGCTTCGCTGAGATCGAGCCGGATGTCACCATCAGCTATGACCCAACCGGTTCCGGCGCAGGCATCACCGGCGCTGCCGATAAGACTCTGGACATCGGTCTTTCTTCCCGCGCCCTGAAGGCTGACGAGACCGGCGTCACCGGCACCATCGTAGCTCTGGACGGCATCGCCATCATCGTCAACAAGGACAGCAAGGTCGAGGACCTGACCGTTGACCAGCTCAAGCAGATGTTCACCGGCGAGATCACCGACTGGTCCGAGGTCGGCGGCGACGACGGCGAGATCGTTCTGGTGGGCCGCGAGGCTGGTTCCGGTACCCGCGATGGCTTCGAGAGCATCGTGGACGTCAAGGATTCCTGCAAGTATGCGCAGGAGCTGACGGCTACCGGCGCTGTCATCAGCGCTGTGGAGGCCAATCCTCTGGCCATCGGCTACGCTTCCCTGTCTGCTGTGGGCGACACCGTCAAGGCTGTGACCGTCGGCGGCGTGGAGTGCAGCGAGGAGACCGTCAAGGACGGCAGCTATGAGGTGCAGCGTCCCTTCGTGTTCGTCACCAACGACTCCGTCACCCTCTCCGCTCAGGCTCAGGCGTTCTTCGACTTTGCTACCAGCACCGACGCTGCCGACCTCATCCGCACCGCAGGCGCTGTGCCGGTGAACGAGTAACTTTGTGAGGGATCCCTCAGGTGTTTTTATGAAAAAATTCGAGCTGCCCCGCACCCCGGCCCAATGGCTGGAAGCTGTCATGAACGCCATCTTCTTCCTCTGCGGCATCCTCGCCGTGGGCTGCGTGGCTGTCATTACCATCTATATGTTCCTGTCGGGCCTGCCCGCCATCGGAAAGATCGGCCCGCTGAAATTCCTCTTCGGCACCGAGTGGGCCTCCACGGCGTCGGAGCCGAAGTACGGCATCCTGCCCTTCGTGCTTTCGAGCATTTACGGCACCCTGGGTGCGTCCCTCATCGGTGTGCCGGTGGGCCTGCTGACAGCGGTGTTCCTCTCGAAAGCGGCAGCTCCCGGCGTGCGCAATGTGGTCGTCACGGCGGTGGAGCTGCTGAGCGGCATCCCCAGCGTGGTGTTCGGCCTGCTGGGTATGCAGGTGCTGGTGCCTGCGGTGGCGAAGGTGTTTGGCAAGGCGTCGGGCGCCTGCCTGCTGTCGGCCATCGTGGTGCTGTCCATCATGATACTGCCCAGCATCGTGTCCGTGTCGGTGACGGCCCTCAACGCCGTGCCGCCCGAGTATGAGCAGGGCAGTCTGGCACTGGGTGCGACCGATACGGAAACGTGGTTCAAGATCAGCATCCCGGCGGCCAGGAGCGGCATTGCAGCCGGAATCGTTCTGGGCATTGGCCGCGCCATCGGCGAGGCAATGGCCGTCATGATGGTGGCCGGCAACAGCCCCAATATGCCGGACAGCCTCTTCCGCAGCGTCACCTTCCTGACCACGGCCATCGCCAAGGAGATGAGCTACGCCAGCGGCCTGCAGAAGCAGGCGCTGTTCAGCATCGCGCTGGTGCTGTTCGTCTTCATCATGGTCATCAATGTGCTGCTCAACGCTGTGCTGAAGGGAGGAAACAAGGATGAAAAGTGACTTCTCCCCCTCCCGCCGCGCATGGAACGTCATCATGACCGCGCTGGTCTGGGCGGCGGCAGTGCTGGTCATCGCCCTCACGGTGGGCGTCATCGGGCTGGTACTGGTGCGGGGCATCCCCAACATCAGCTGGGAATTCCTTTCCACCACCGCCAGCGTCCTCAAAGGCACCGACGGCATCCTGCCCGCTATCCTCAACACGTTATATGTCATCCTGCTCACCCTGCTCATCGTCCTTCCGCTGGGCGTGGGCGCGGCAGTTTACCTCACGGAGTACGCCTCCAACCGGAAGCTCATTGAGGTCATCGAGTTCACGAATGAGACGCTGGCGGGCATCCCCAGCATCATCTACGGCCTCGTGGGTATGCTGGTCTTCGCCCAGACCATGGGCTTTAAGACCTGCCTGCTCTCCGGCAGCCTGACGCTGGTGGTCATGAACCTGCCCACCATCATCCGTACCACGCAGGAGTCCCTCAAAACGGTGCCGCAGGGCTACCGGGAGGGTGCTCTGGGCCTCGGCGCGGGCAAGTGGCACATCATCCGCACCATCGTGCTGCCCTGCAGCATCGACGGCATCGTCACCGGCTGCATCCTGGCCGTGGGCCGTATCGTGGGTGAGAGCGCGGCCCTGCTCTTCACCGCCGGTGCGGCGGAAGTTATTGCAGGCAGCATCGCCAAGGCGTACACATCCAACGGCGCGACCCTCTCCGTCCTGCTCTATCTGCGGGCCTTCGAGGACGGCGACTTCGCCTCCGCCTGGGGCATCGGCGCAGTGCTGCTGGTCCTGGTGCTTCTCATCGACCTCGCAGCCCGTCTGGCAAAAACAAAGCTCAAACAGAAACAGTAAGGGGTATTTTATGGATAACAATATGCCGGTCATCTCGGCAAAAAATCTGAACCTCTGGTACGGCGACTTCAAGGCCCTCAAGGGCATCTCGCTGGATGTGGGCGAACAGGAGATCACTGCCCTCATCGGCCCCTCGGGCTGCGGCAAATCCACCTTCCTCAAGACCCTGAACCGGATGAACGACCTTGTGCCGAACGTCCGCATCGAGGGCGGCGTCCGGCTCCGGGGCGAGGATATTTTCTCAAAGGAGATGCAGCTGACCGACCTGCGCCGCCGCGTGGGCATGGTCTTCCAGAAGGCGAACCCCTTCCCCATGAGCATCTACGACAATATTACTTACGGCCCCAGGCTCCACGGCGTCCGCAATAAGGCGGAGCTGGATGAGCTGGTGGAAAGCTCCCTGCGGGGCGCTGCCCTCTGGGACGAGGTGAAAGACCGCCTGAAAAAGAGCGCGCTGGGCCTCTCCGGCGGCCAGCAGCAGCGCCTGTGCATCGCCCGGGCTCTGGCTGTCAAGCCCGAAGTCCTGCTGATGGACGAGCCCACCAGCGCCCTCGACCCCGGCTCCACCATGAAGGTGGAAGAGCTGATGAGCGAGCTGAAAAAGAACTACACCGTGGTCATCGTCACCCACAACATGCAGCAGGCGGCCCGTATCAGCGACCGCACGGCCTTCTTCCTGCTGGGTGAGCTGGTGGAGTGCGGCTCCACGAGCGAGATTTTCAGCACCCCGAAGGATAAGCGCACCGAGGACTACATCTCGGGCCGCTTCGGTTAAAAAGGAGGGTTTGCGATATGAGCACACGCACACAGTACGAAGCCGACCTCGCGGCCCTGAAGGAATCGCTGGCCAAGATGAGCCAGCTCTCTGCCGACGCGGTGGAAGATGCGCTGGAAGCCCTCTGCACGGCGGACGCCGAGGAAGCAAAGGGCATCGTCAAGGGCGACACCGAGGTCAACCGGATGGAGCGGGACATCGAGCACCGCTGCATGACCCTGCTGCTGCGTCAGCAGCCGGTGGCAGGTGATCTGCGCTTTATCTCTGCTGCCATGAAGGTGGTGACAGACGTGGAGCGCATCGGTGACCACGCCGCCGACATTGCGGAGATCGTCCCCCATCTGGCCGGTGTCCGCAAGGCGGGCGACCCCGCCGTGAGCAGGAGCATTGAGATGGGCCGCAAAGCCCACAAGATGCTGCAGGACGCCATGAGCGCCTTTGCGGCAGAAGATGAGGCGGCGGCAAAAGCCGTCATCGACGCCGACGACGCCGTGGACTACGACTTCAACAGCATCAAGCGGATGCTGGCGGCGGAGATCGCTGCTGACCCCAGCAAAGTGGACGCCGCGCTGGATGTGCTGATGGTCATCAAGTACCTCGAGCGCATCGGCGACCACGCCGTGAACATCGCCGAGTGGGTGGAGTTCCTGCGCACGGGCCGGTATCACCACGAGAAGATGTTCTGAGTTCTGTTTTCCTCTTTTTCTTTTCCTGAAAAGCTGCTGCCCGAGGCGGGCGGCGGCTTTTGCTTTGTCGAAACCCCGTCTGAAAAATTTTGGGGTTTTTTCTTGTCTTATGCAATTTCCGGCCCGGCTGCGCCGTATTATAGGCAGAAGCCTCCCAACAGAGGGACGCTTATGAGACCTGAGCGCGGCCCGGCTCCGACAGCCCCCATGTCCCCGGCTGCGCCGCAACGGAGGATACCTATGAGCATCAAGAAATTCCCGCTGGAAGCCTACGGCGCGGCCGTCAGCCGCGAAGAGCTGGTGCAGGCGGCTTTGGATGAGATCACCAAGAATTACCGCGAGGCCAGCCTCTCCAATGTGGCTCGCAGCTACGGCGTCTCTCTGGCCTATGTCAGCGAGTGCGTCCGGGCGCAGACAGGCCGTACTTACAAGGAATTGCTCCAGAAGCACCGGATGGAGACTGCCGCCCGCCTGCTGCGCCGCAGCGACTGGAACATCCAGCAGATCATCACCTACGTCGGCTACGAGAACACCAGCTATTTCTACCGCCTGTTCCACGAGCGGTACGGCCAGAGCCCCCGTGAGTACCGTCAGAGCCGCGCGGCCCGCACCCGCACACCGGCCTGACCTTTGAGCACACTGCGAAAAAAGACGTCCCGTGTCTGCGGGACGTCTTTTGATGTCTTAAGATGGAAAAACGATGCAGAGTGTGTTACAATAAAAGCTAGACCTGCAAAAATGTGGGAGTGCGCTGCGGCGCACGGAAAGAGAAGGTGGAAACGGAATGTTTCGTGGAGCACGGCGCTCTGATCTGGAGCAAATTTTAGAGATCTATGCCCATGCCCGGAAAGAAATGGCGGATTCGGGCAACCCGACCCAGTGGGGCGACAGCTATCCGCCGCAGGAGATGCTGGAAGAAGACATCGACTCCAACCGGCTGTTCGTCTATACGGTGAACGGCTGTCTCGAGGCGGTGTTTGCCTTCATCCTCGGGCCGGACCCCACCTACGCGAAAATCGAAGACGGCCAGTGGCTCAACGATGAGGTGCCTTACGGCACCATCCACCGGCTGGCCTCGACGGGTGACCGCAGGGGTGTGGCGTCTGAGGTCATCGCATGGTGCCTCGAGCACTGCGAGAGCCTGCGGGCCGACACCCACGCCGACAACAAGATCATGCAGCATCTTCTCGAGAAGAATGGTTTTGCCCGCTGCGGCATCATCCATGTGGAAAACGGCACGCCCCGCGTCGCTTACCAGAAGCTGTCGGCCACCGTGCATATGCAGGAAGAATAAGGAGGGACTGGCATGAAGATCACACAGGTAAAGCTGGGCCGTATCTCGACCCCGCTCCGCGTCCCCTTCAAGACAGCGCTGCGCACCGTGAGCAGCGTGGAGGACGTCATCGTTGAGCTGCACACCGACACCGGCGCGGTGGGCTACGGTGAGGCACCTCCTACCGGCGTCATCACCGGCGACACCACCGGTGCCATCATCGGCGCCATCCGCGACCACATCGCTCCGGCCATCCTGGGCCGCGACCTCGACGAGTTCGAGGATCTGACCGCCGCCGTGCAGAAGGCCCTCGTCCACAACACCAGCGCCAAGGCTGCCGTGGATATGGCCCTGTGGGACCTGCTGGGCCAGAAGTACAGCGCCCCGGTCTACCGGATGCTGGGCGGTGCGCGCAGCAATATCGTGACGGACATCACCATCAGCGTCAACCCGCCTGAGGAGATGGCCCGGGACGCCCGCACCGCCATCCAGCGCGGTTATGACTGCCTGAAGGTCAAGGTGGGCATCGACCCGGAGCTGGACGTGGCCCGTCTGGCCGCCGTCCGCGAGGCCGTGGGCAAGGACGTCAAGCTCCGCATCGACGCCAATCAGGCGTGGAATGCAAAGCAGGCTGTCCGCATCCTCGACCAGATGCAGGAGAAGGGCCTGGACATCGAGTTCGTCGAGCAGCCTGTCCCTGCGGCTGACCTCGAGGGGATGCAGTACGTCACCCGCCACGCCAGTGTGCCGGTGCTGGCCGATGAGAGCGTGTTCAGCCCGGCGGATGCCCTGCGCATCATGCAGACCGGCGCAGCCGACTTTGTGAACATCAAGCTGATGAAGTGCGGCGGCATCACCAACGCCCTCCGCATCGCCTCGGCGGCAGAGGTCTACGGCGTGGAGTGCATGATCGGCTGTATGCTGGAAGCCAAGATCTCGGTCAACGCAGCCGTGGAGCTGGCCTGCGCCAAGAAGATCATCACCAAAGTGGACCTGGACGGCCCGGTGCTCTGCAGCGAGGACCACATCCTCGGCGGCGCGGTCTTCGACGAGAAGAATATCACCGTTTCGGATGCACCCGGCATGGGCATCCAGGGTTTCGTCCCCGGCAAAGTGACCTATCTGGACGACTGAAAAATCAGAAAAAATAAATAAGAATGACTATCCCCCGGCAGGCGAACTCTGCCGGGGGATTTTTCTGCCCTGAGCGGTGAAATATTTTAATTGTGTATTTCTATGACGCACACATAAGGCGGCGCGGAGGAAGGCTGAAAACGAAAAAATCTGCCGAAGCAGCCCGAAAAATTCACTGAAAACCTTTGACTTTTCTTCCGTGTGTGCTATAATAACAACTGTCTTTGGGTAAGAGACAGGAAAAGTGTGCGTCGAGGACGCACAAATACAGAGGAGTGTTTTATATGATGAATGGTGCAAAAGCCATTGTGAAGAAGTACAATGAGGTCAGCCTCATCCTTCGCATCGTCGTCGGTCTGGTCATCGGCGCGGTGCTGGCGCTTGCGGTGCCGGGTGCAGGCTGGGTCGGCGAGCTGGGCAGCCTGTTCGTCGGCGCACTGAAGGGCATCGCTCCGGTGCTGGTGTTCGTCATCGTGGCGAGCGCGCTGGCACAGGGCAGCTCCAAGCTGGACCGCCGCTTCGGTACGGTCATCTGGCTGTACATGCTCACCACCTTCCTTGCGGCTGCGATCGCTTCGATCACCAGCTTCATGTTCCCTGTGTCGGTCGTTCTGGCAGACGCTGCGCAGTCGGATGTGGTGCCGCAGGGTCTGGGCGAGGTGCTGGGCACCCTGCTCACCAACTTCGTCGCCAACCCTGTCAGCTCTCTGATGAGCGGCAACTACATCGGCATCCTGTTCTGGGCCTGCATGTTCGGCCTTGCCATGAAGAACATCGGCTCTGACACCACCAAGAAGTTCCTCGCCGATACCGCCGACGCTGTGTCGCAGGTGGTGCGCTGGATCATCAATCTGGCGCCCTTCGGCATCATGGGTCTGGTGTACACCAACGTGGCCGGTAACGGTCTGGCCATCTTTACCCAGTACGGCAAGCTGCTGGCCCTGCTGGTGGGTACCATGCTCTTCATGGCGTTCATCGTTTCGCCCTTCATCATCTTCCTCTATCTGCGCTGCAACCCGTATCCTCTGGTGTTCCGCTGCCTGAAGGAGTCCGGCCTGACCGCTTTCTTCACCCGCAGCTCTGCGGCCAACATCCCTGTCAACATGGCTCTGTGCGAGAAGCTGGGCCTCGATAAGGATATGTATTCCGTCTCCATCCCTCTGGGCGCTACCATCAATATGGATGGCGCGGCTATCACCATCACCATCATGACGCTGGCTGCGGCCAACACGCTGGGCATCCCCGTGACCCTGCCTGCCGCCATCGTCCTGAGCGCCATGTCCGCTCTGGGTGCCTGCGGCGCTTCCGGCGTGGCCGGCGGCTCTCTGCTGCTCATCCCCATGGCCTGCTCCCTCTTTGGCATCTCCAACGATGTGGCCATGCAGATGGTCGGTGTCGGCTTCATCATCGGCGTGATCCAGGACTCTGTGGAGACTGCGCTGAACTCCGCCGGCGACGTGGAGTTCGCCGCGACCGCCGAGTATCATCAGTGGCTCAAGCAGGGCAAGCCCCTGCCGGACTTCCTGAAGTAATTGCCTTCCTTCTTTCTTCGTGTATATTCATAACGCAGAGCGAAAGCCCTGAAAAAAGACCAGCATTGCATCCGCAACGCTGGTCTTTTTTGCGTGTGTAAGGGATCAGAAGAAGAACCCGAAAATCAGGCGAAGCTTAGAACGGGAAAAGGTCCTTGACCTTGTTCCATACCGCTTTCAGGCCGGAGCCGGAAGCGGAGAAAACGCCGTTGGTCGTCAGCTGGATATCGCTGAAGGTGACATTTGCATTGCGTGCCACATAGAAGCCGACATAGATGTAATCGGAATCAATGGCGGTCAGTGCGTAGTCGAAGCCTGTGGAAGCCGTCTCGTTGTCGCCGTAGATCAGAGTGAAACCGTCTGCCGTGCCGATGAGCTTCAGGTCAACGGTGTCGCCTGCACCGTACTTGACAGTCGCAGCCGGGCCGTCGTACAACTCACCGCTCTTGCGGCCGAAGCAGTTGATCGCACCCTGATTCCGGGTGCCGACGGCGACATAATCGCCGATGGGGTCGGAGATGCTGGTATCAACATACATCTCATCACGGGCCATCAGGCCGAAGGAGACCTGATTGTTTTTTGCCAGTGAGTTGACGGTGGCCTTTGCGGTCAGAGTGAAGTTGGTGCCTGCAGGCAGCTTGACGTAGTACATCATCAGGCCGTCCACCGTGGACGCGATCTTACCGCGGTTGTTGGTGACGCCGAGGGTGATGTTTTGGCCGTCAACTGTTGCGGTGAAATCGCCGCCGGAGATTTTATCATTGCCGCCGACATTGCCGAAGACGGAACCATTCCAGACGGTGCCGTTGGCGTCGGTAAAGGCCGGCCAGAGCGTGCTGTTCTCGGTGGGAGAGACATAGCTGGAAGGAACGTAATCCGGGTTTGCGGCATCGCCGTAGAACTGCTTGTAGGTGGGCTTTTCCTTGTGTTTGCTGTACGCGCCCAGCGGCGTGTCGATGGTGAGCTGGTCGATGAGCCATGCGTTCAGCTTTGCACCATAGCTGTTGGTGTGGGTCAAGTCAAGACCGGTGGGAACCAGATTGCCCTTTTTGCCTTCTTTTGCGCCGGTAAAGCTGTGGGTGTACTGAGCCTTTTTGCCCATCGTGATGTTCTCGTTGATGGTGGCATCGGTCAGATCCACGCAGATGAGGTGCAGCTCGCTGCACATATCACGGATGGCCTGTGCGTAATAGCCGCCCTCATAGACGGTGTCGCCAATGGTGACGGTCTGGGTCTTGTGGCCGGAAGCACTGTCGTAGCTGGCCTTGGTGTTCTCGTTCGTCAGGCGCGCAATAGGCGTGCAGACGACCGGGATGACACCGCGCTCCAGAGCAGGCTGGATGTAGTTGACATAGAGGCTGTTGGCAAAGGAGCCTTCGGTTTTGTAGTCGCCGTTGGGGTTGGTGTAACGGGCAGGCTCGGTCTTCTCGTCATTGTGGCCGAAGCCGATGATGAGGAACTTGTCGCCGGAAGCGTCGCCCAGAGCCGGAACGGTATCGGAACCGTTCATCAGGGTATTGTAGCTGCTCATGCCGGTAAAGTCCTTGCTGGACGCACCGGAGACAGCCAGATTGTAGACATCTGCGTTGAAGTAGTTCGCAATCTCCTCACCGTAGCCTTCACGCGGCAGATAATAGCTGTCGTCGAAAGCGGAAACGGTGGAGTCGCCGACGACCCAGATGGTCGCCTTGGCCGCCTCGGGCTGACCCCATGCGGAACCGCGTGCGCCTGCATCGGTGGCGGCCAGACCCTCAGCGGTCAGCAGGAGCAGGCCGTGCATATTGATGCTGCCGTCTGCGTTCCGGGTCGGAGCAACGGAGGTGTCGAGGCTCTCAAACCAGCTCTCCTTCACCGTGACGGTGTTGGTGGATTTGTTGTGGCTGGTCTGGGTTTCGGAATCCCAGTAGAAGTTGTTCGGGCCGTAGACAGCGGTGCTGCTCTGGCTCTGGAGGGCCAGCTGCTCCTTGCCGTCGGTACCCTTGCGGAAGGAGATGACACCGTCGGCGGCATAGTCGGTCACAGCGGACTTGTTGCCGGTGTAGAGCGCGACGTTATAGCCCTCGTTGTTGTAGGAAGTGGAGCTGTAGACCTTGACGTCCGGGCAGGAGTTGGAGTCGATGCCCTTGGCGGCGTTGTCGTAGGAGATGGAGTTGAGGAGCTTGTGGTTGCCGGGCAGATTGGTGCCGCCCATCTTGAAGCCGTTGCCGTTGCCTGCCGCGATGGTGACAGCAACATTGCTGAAGCTCAGGTTGCCGTCGTCGTCACAGGTGACGGTCGGGAACTGGAGCGACTGCTTCTTGACCGGCTCTGCAGCCAGCATCAGATAACCGTTCTTGTAGGCGACGCAGTTCTGGATGGTGACCGCGCCGATGGAACCGGTTGCAGCCTTTGCGAAGAGATCCCAGCCGTCATCGGCGTTGTAAGCAGCGATGCAGCCGTCGAAGACGTTGCCCTCGCCGGTGGTCAGTTTGGCGGCAAAGCCGTCGGCGTCTTCCATCGCGCGGTCTGCGTTGTTCATGGAGGTGCAGTTCTTGATGGTGTTGTGGCTGGGCCACAGAGCCTTGTTATCAGTGGACAGGCCGGAGACCTGCAGGCCGGTGTTGCCGTTGTTGTAGAAATTCATCTGCTCGAGGACGCAGTAGCTGCCGGCCAGCTGCATACCCTTCGCGCCGTCTGCGGTGTTGGTGATGTTGATCTTGCTGATGTTCCAGTAATTGCCCCAGAC